>WOR8_10008324_pt1 | contig 10175 bp, 10 predicted proteins | sample DeeMarSeWOR38_10_FD_19890 | JGI IMG/M metagenome (IMG submission 19890)
CCAGCACCTGTTTGGCAAGCGTGGCCTGCAGCTTCTGAATGTCGCGCCGCTTGGAATCGAGATGACTGCGATAGGCGGTGTCCACCTGGGTTTCCGAAACACTTCCGATCTCCGCACCAGCGCTGTCGCCTCTGATGGGCGTCCCCGTAACCATACCTTCGGGCATGGGCGGCGCTTCAATATCTGCTGCCGCACGAGGTTCCGTCTGGGCGTGTTCGGGTTGCACCGCCTCGACAAGGGCGGCCGGCTCGGGTTCAGTTTCAGATTCAGGTTCAGGTTCAGGTTCAAATTCAGGTTCGGGTTCGTATACGGGCTGGGGCGCGGGTCTGGCAGCGCGTTGCGGTGGCACCCCGGCCAGGCTCGGCGACGCCGAAATTTCCTCCACAGCAGGCGCCACCTCTGGCTCCCGTTTGCCCCCCGTGTCGATGATTCCAAATGACTGCAACAACGGACCTACAGCGTCTTCGACCAGGCCGACATCCAGTTGCTGGAGCGCCTCGATTTGACCTGAATACCGCTCCACATAATCGTCAAGGGTGGCTGGAGGCGGGCTTTGAGCAGGCGAATCTGGACCTGTAGGGGCGATCCACCACGAATATGCGCGAGATAGGCATCGAGTAACTGACTGATGAGCGCGATGTAAGCGCGTTCCGCGGTTTGCCGGCTGCTGACTACATCATGCAGCATCCGCTCTACCTGATGATAGATCGCGCTCCCCGTCTGTGATCCCCGCAACGCGTCCAGCAGGCACAGGATTTTCTGTGCGCCGGCCCCTTCCGCCCTATCCAGATTAAGTGAACCCATGCTTCGAATTAACTCCCGCGACAACGCTGACCCACAGGACGATTATCGACGTTATTGTTATGTGCAAATTTCTTGTTATGAGTTGTTGCTCCGACCTCAGTCCGGACAACGAGTATGGTTCATCTAGAAAGTTACTCCGGTTCCGTAAAAAGAACAAACAGGCAAATTCCCCGCGCCGGCTTGCTCGAACCAGCTACTGAGTCGAACACCACCTCCCGCTGGCTTGCCGCAAAATGCGCTTGTGGTCGGAGCAACGACTTTTTCATTGCTATAACAACAAAATAGTCGGTGCCGACACTGGTCCTGGCACGACTGGAAACAGCCAAACACGCAACAAGGCCATTTTCTTACACAAGAATCCGCCAATTTCGTAGCACTCCAGGTGCTGTTTTCGACGGGTTTTCCGCGCAAACCGTCTCCGAAAGACGACAGATCCTTCGCATCATGGACGCAGCCGGAGCCCTCAATGCGGCGCCCTAACGTAATATTTTTCGACAAAAAGGCCGGCTCTGAGGCCGGCCATTGCAACAGGACCAGGATCTATCCGTTTCAGCGCAGCGCGGCAAATACCGCGTCGCGGATCTCCTCGACCTTACCAACACCCGCAATCCGTATATAGCGCGGCGCCGCTTCACCGCCCTGTTCGGCCCAGCGGGAATAATATCCAATCAAGGGCTCGGTCTGATCGTGATACACCTTGAGCCGTTGGCGCACCGTTTCTTCCTTGTCGTCGTCACGCTGCACCAGCGGTTCGCCGGTTTCGTCATCCTTGCCTTCCTGCTTTGGCGGGTTGAATACAACATGATAAGTCCGGCCCGAGGTCGGATGCACACGCCGGCCACTCATGCGCTTAATGATTTCTTCATCATCGACGTCTATTTCGACCACCGCATCGATGCTAATGCCCTGATCTTTCAAAGCTTCGGCCTGTGCCAGGGTGCGCGGAAAACCGTCAAAAAGAAACCCGTTGGCACAGTCTTGCTGTGCAATTCGTTCCTGCACCAGGCCCAGAATGATATCGTCCGACACCAGTCCCCCGGCATCCATGACCTTCTTTGCCTCCAGGCCTAACGGTGTGCCCTGCTGCACCGCTGCACGCAGCATATCGCCGGTCGAAATCTGAGGAATCCGGTATTTATCCTTGATGAAGTTGGCCTGGGTACCTTTTCCGGCGCCCGGGCCACCAAGCAGAATGATGCGCATCTGATGACTCCTTTCTGAAAGCGGATCGGGCCGCAGCTGCCGATCCGCTAAAACCTGACGCGGCTCTGAATGGCAGAGCCGCAAAACACCTGCGAGATTATCTCCGGCGCAAGGCGGAAAGAAAACCGAATAGAATATATGAGGGGATGCGGTTGATTTATGAAGCGGTGGCGGCGAGTGCTGACAGGGTCAGCAAGTCGGCTTTTTGCTCGAACACCTGTGCCGCAAGTTCCAGAACCTGGTCCGGCGGCACCTCCAGTATGCCAAGATGCACTTGCGGCAGGGCGCTCGCTTCGGGCAAGTCGGATGCGCGCGACAGCAGTAAATCCGACAACTGGACCAGATGCACCGACACCTCGTGCTCGCCCCGATAATCGGGATTGTGATGTTCCAGCAGTGTAATCGCAATTGCCTCTGGCATGTTCCAGGCTTCCATCAGCCAGGCCCCGATGCGCGCGTGCCCCATCGCCAGCAGGTCCCGGGCTCCGCCCATACCCAGCAAGCGTCCCTCGAGCTCGGTCAGCGTCTTGTCAGGGTTGGCCGCGGCGAACTTGTTCAGCAAGCGGAATTCCGGCAGGAAGAGATGCCCAAGCAACAGCACGCCGAAATCGTGCAACAGGCCGCACAGGTAGCTGAAGCCGGGTCGCGGACGGCGTGCACAGGACATGCAGGCGCCGATTTTCTGCGTCAGCACGGCACTCAGTATGGCGTGCTCCCAGAACCGCGTCAGACCCAGAGGGCCCTCATCGGGAATCCGGAACGAACGCGCCGCAGCCAGCCCGAGAGCCAGGTTGAGCACGAGATCATAACCGAGTACCCGACTGATAGCGTCGTGAATATTGCTGATACGTCCGCGATACCCGTAGAAGGCGGAACTCGCATAACGAATCACTTGCGCGGCAAGGCTGGGATCAAGCTGAACGATGTTTGCCAGCTGCAAGGCACCGGCGTTGGGATCGGACTGCAGCTGCAGGATACGGCGCGCCAGCTCGGGCATGGGCGGCAACTCGTAGACCTGCTCGATCCGCTTCTCGATCGCGCGTATCTGGTCAGCATCGAGAATAGTCGCCATCGGGTGGTTCACCTGCCGGATGCGTGTTCATAAGAGCGTTGCTCCGTGTTCGCCTCCGTGCAGCAATACCGTATCGTCCGCCCCTGGACACCCAACGGTGCAGAAGCATTAAGATATCGACCCGATTCAGCGATTTCTGAACAGTGCGATGCTAATTAAGCTGGATGCGCTGGCCCCAGGGGATCTTTGCGCGCCCCTTTACCAGCCAGATGACGGGAAAATTCGGCTCCGTGCTCGGAAACTCCCCGTGAGCATCGGTAAAATAGACCAGCAGATCCGGCCTGCATGCTTCGCGATCCAGCCACTCGAACACGGGCTTGAAACTGGTACCGCCACGCCCGTACACATCGGTTGGCATGCGGAACTCTTCCCAGGGTTCGAACACCCAGGGCCCGTTGCTGCAAAGCTCGGCGTCGCAGGCGTGCAGCGTAAGGCGCGCCCGCATCTGCCCTTTTATGGCATTTATCTCAGAAACAAACTCCTGCATCTCGACATCCGTCACCGAGCCACTGGTATCGAGCACGACCGTCACATCGACCTGAGTGCTTTTGAGGGTCGGCAGTATCGCATCGCCCTCGCGGCGCGACGGACGCTGATAGCTGTAGTCGTCACGCGCTGCTGCAGTCATGTAGCGTGCCAGCAGCATGCGCCAGGGCAGCTGCGGCTGCAGCAGGTGTTCGACCAGGCGCGCCATGGTGGCACCAAGCTTGCCCGCCTGCATAGCCTGCTGTGCGGCACCGGCCAGGCGCTGGCGCCATTGCACCGCCAGTTGCTCGCGTTCCGTCTCAGACAGCGGACGCGGACTGTTACCCTGCTCCCCGACCTCACTTTCGCTGTCACCGCTACCACCGCTCTCGCGCTGGTCCTGGTCGAGTGGCTGACCGGCCGACGCCCCACCGGATTTCTGCTCCTCGTTGTAGAAATGCTCATCGTGGGTCTCATCCTCCATATCGTCCTCGATATAGGGGTAGATCTCCTCGGCCATCATGCCCTCAAAGCCGCTGTTCAGCAGGACACCCGGGGGGGGCTTGAGCCCGTCTTTCAACAGTAGCGGATTGATCGCCAGGTCACAGGCAATATCCCAGCGGTGCTTGACGCGATGCTGGCGACGCGCGAAGTGAGACAAGGCGCAATGCAGAGCTTCGTGGGCAAGCACAAACTGCGTCTGTTCCAGTGTCAGCTTCCCGACGTACTCGGGGTTGTAGTAGAGCGCCCGCACGTCGGTGCCTATGGTCTTGCAGCGCTCCGGCTTGGTCGCCTGCATGGGCAGGCGCAATACCAGGGCACCGAGGAAAGGCCGGTCCAGGATCAAGCGTGTGCGCGCTGCGCTGAGCTTGGTTTCGATTTCGTCGGACATCAGGAGGCCGGAATCACGCGGGTTACGTTACATATCGAACAACATGACATCCGCCACCGCCTTAGCCCACTTGGCGAACTGGGGTACCTGGAAAAGATCCTGGCCTATAGCGCGATGCATATCTGATATCAGCATGACGCCCATCTCGCGTTGCGGAAACGCCCCGGCATAATCGATGATATGACCAAACACCGCCTGCGCGTCGCTGCCATTGCGGGCACGTATGGCACGTCCCACCAGCGCCGAGGCAACGGCATACTGGAGGTCTGTCTCCCGCGGTACCGGCACGGATTCTCCACGAGTGATGGCATCAATGTCCGGCAGCTTGTCGAGATTATCGACAAAGGCATGCAACTCGATGCCGGCGGCCGGACCGACGCACGCCTGCAGCGCCTCGACCAGAACGCCTGAACTGCCGGAGAATTTCTGCAGCGCCCGGTGTGCAAACTCCCAGGACCGTGGCGAGGGGAAAGCGACCGGATTGTGCGCGGGGTCAAACTCGAACAGCAACTCGGGGCGAAAGCGCAAGAACGCGATCAGGCGTTCGTCGATGCCGTTGGCATACGCCCAGGCCACCCAGTCGTCCAGATTAACGTCCAGTTCATAGTGGGAGAAGCGGTTCGCGAGCGGTGCCGGCATGCTGTAGGTAACGCCACGATCACCCTGGCGGTTACCGGCCGCAAAAATTGCCCATCCATCCGGCACTTCATACGCTCCCAGCCTGCGATCGAGAATCAGCTGATAGGCGGCCGCCGAAACACTGGGGGGCACCGAGGTGATTTCGTCCAGAAACAGAATTCCCCGCCGACCGTGCCGCTCTGTATCCGGCAGCATGGCCGGTACCGCCCATTCGACCTGATCACCGACACGAAACGGAATACCACGCAGATCAGTGGGCTCCATCTGCGACAGCCGGAGATCGATTACAGGTACCTCGTGGCGCTGCGCGATCTGAGCAACGATCTGCGACTTTCCAACACCGGGCGGTCCCCACAGCATCACCGGCGTGTGCTGACCGTGCTGCACACTCTGAAATTCGGTCTCGAGGATAGTTAACAACTGGGTTGGACGCATTTTCCCTCCACAACCTGGGCGAACCCTACCGCTTCCCAATTAACGAAATCATGGTACGCAAATACGCACCGAAATGCATGGTACCGTTCGAAAACCACCAGAACACAAAGGGTTAAACATGGCGCCTGGCAGGCCCGCCTGGCACCGCGGAGTTCGCTCAACAAATCTGCGCCGACGCCGTTATGTATCGGTAGTTCGCCGACTGCTAGGCAAGCCCGCAAATGTCACCTGATCAAGCGCCAATGACCCGCCTGCTACTGTGTTCCTCGGACACAGGAAAACTCCAACCACTGCGGCAGCGGTTCAACGCGGCGGCAATCGAAGTCGATTGCGCCACAGGGGCTGAACAGGCATGCGAACTGATGTGGAAACAGCACTACGACGGTATCGCCATCGACCTGCTGCTTGCAGACCGCGACGGAATCTCCTTTGCACTCGAACTGCGTCAGGAGCACCCCTGGCTCCCGGTTCTGGTGATTTCCACCACCCTGAATCAGCAACACCGGGACACGGGACCAGACTGGCTAGTGCGCTCCAGCGATTATGCACGGCTGATTTTCGCACTCAAGCAGGCGGGGCAGCGTTCAGCTGGCCGCGCACCACGAATACTGCATGTCGAGGACGACGACACTATGGCCGCCCTGGTGCAGAACACAATCGGCAAGCAGACGTGCTTGTTCCGCGCCCGTTCCGCCCAGGAAGCGCGCATCGCGATGGCTCTGCGTCATTACGACCTGGCGCTGACCCGAGCCCCCGTGTCCCTCAGACAGAGCCGCGAAAATCTGACCGCAACCTCGTCCCGCAACTCAACCCTGTGCATCGATACCGGCAGCGCCGCTGACCAGGCACTGACGATTCTGAACAATCTGCGCTGCAACCCTTTCCTGCACCAGCCCGCTTACTGTTAACGCTACGACTGGCAACGTAACGGAGCAACCTGACCGCTGTCGCGATAGCGCAGGTAATCGGCAACGATGGTCGCATGATCGAAGGCGAGCTCCGGGCAATCGGCCGGATCGCAAAGCACCAGATCCCGGGCATCGTCCCGTGCTTGCGGCTCCCCTGAAGCCGTCGCCACATAAACAGCACTCACCGTATGACCGCGCGTGTCGCGCCCGGGATCGGAATAGCAACCGAGCAGGGTCACCAGCTGCACGTGCAGCGCTGTCTCCTCCCTGGCCTCCCGCACCGCCGCCTGTTCCAGCCGCTCTCCGATATCGACGAAACCGCCCGGCAACGCCCACCCGTAAGGCGGATGCTTGCGTTCAATCAGTACGATGGGGCGTCCCGGCCGATCGATCATTTCGATGACTGTGTCCACCGTGAGCAATGGGGTAAGCGGACGACTCATGGGATCACCGTTTCATATCACGCAACTGACGCCTGGCTTTCTTGTCCGGTCGGTGTTGCGGGTGCGGGGCGCTGGCACCCGCCAGTCTGTGTTGCTCGCGCAACGCTTCGCGCCGGCGGACGCTCTGTTCGGATTCCTGGTACAAGGTCTGCGCAACCACGGCCGGCCCGCGGCGTTCGGAGACACCCACAATGTGCACCTGGTACTCTAACCCGCTTTTGTGTATTTCCAGTTCATCGCCCGGCTTGACGGTTCGCGCCGGTTTCACTCGCTGGCCGTTGAGCTGCACCTTGCCACCGCTGACCGCCTGGGCGGCGAGACTGCGCGTCTTGAAAAACCGCGCTGCCCACAACCACTTGTCGATGCGAACCACGTCGGTCATCGTTGTTTCCAGCTCGGCGGCAGATTCGGCCGCAGACAGAATTCGGTCCCCGAAACGGCGACCTATACAGCAGCCTGCGCGGCCTCGACGAGCCGCGCCATCGGAGCCACACCATCCAGGCGTTTCTCGCCCACAAAAAACGTAGGCGTTGCATGCACGCCCAGTTCAGTGGCAGCCATCTGGTACTGCTGCAGGCGAGCGGCGGCCGCCTGGTCCCTCCAGGCCTGCTCTACCTGCTGCTCGGACATACCCGCCTCACAGCCAAGCCGCTGCAGCACAGCGTGGTCGCCGATATTTTCGCCGCGCTGAAAAAATGCTGCGAATAGACCGGCGTGGAGACGGTAGAACACATTGCGGTCGGTAAACTTGGCCACCTCCGCGAGCTGCAACGCAGCGTGTGAGTTGGTGGTAAAGTCATGTTCCCGATACACAAGCTTTTCCTCGCGTACAAGTTCCCGCAAACTGGTCATCATGCGCTGCCAGATCTGCGGACTGTAGTTGAGCGATGCGACGGGGTCACCCGCCGGCGAGGTCTCGGGGTGAAGCTCGAGAAAACACCAGTTCACACGCAGGTCGTAGTCTTCACGGAGCCGTTCCAGACGCGCAGCGCCGACGTAACAGAACGGACAGATATAGTCGCTGAAAACAGTGACTTTCAACTCCGGTTTTGACTGTCGCACAGTGACTCCTGCAGCCAGACCCCACGGGCCAGAATCCGGTTTCAACCACTAAACGCACCGGGCCAGATGCCTGCCCGGGTTCGCACTCGCTCCTCTAGTCCTCCGACAACTCAACCAGAATGCCGTTCAATCGCTTCACGAACGCCGTCGGGTCGTCGAGCTGCGCGCCCTGAGTAAGCATTGCCTGCTCGAACAACAACCGCGACCATGCGGCGAAGCGCTCGCTGTCCTGCTCACCGCGAAGCCGTTTCACCAGCGCGTGCTCCGGATTGATTTCGAGGCTTGGCTTGCTGAGCGGCACGTCATGGCCGGCCTGTTTCATCAGCCTCTGCATGTGCATCGCCATCTCATGCTCACCCTGAACCAGGCAAGATGGAGAATCAGTCAACCGGTGGCTGATTCGCACCTCGCTCACCAGGTCGTCAAGCGCGTCCCGCATTCTCTCAACCAGATCCTTGTTCTCATCCTCTGCCTGCCTGGCCGCCTTCTGCTCCTCCTCGTCCTGCAGCTTGCCGAGATCCAGGTCCCCCTTGGCTACGGAGACCAGTTTCTTGCCATCAAACTCGGTCAGATGCGAAACCAGCCATTCATCGACCCGGTCGTGCAACAACAGGACTTCGATTCCCTTCTTGCGGAACATCTCAAGGTGCGGACTGTTACTTGCCGCCGCGAAACTGTCAGCGGTCAAGTAGTATATCTTGTCCTGCTCCGGCTTCATCCGACCGATGTAGTCCTGCAGGGATACATCCTGCTCGGCGGCACCACTGTGGGTGGATGCAAAACGCAACAGGCCCGCGATGCGCTCCCGATTGGCATAGTCCTCGGCCGGCCCTTCCTTGAGCACCTGGCCAAATTGCCCCCAGAACTCCGCGTATCTTTCCGGCTCGTCCCCGGCCATAGCTTCAAGCATACCCAGAATCTTCTTCACCGACGCCGTTCTTATGCTGTCGATAAACCGGTTCTGCTGCAGGATCTCTCTCGACACGTTCAGGGGAAGGTCATCCGAATCGACCAGACCGCGGACGAAACGCAGATACTGTGGCATCAGGTGCTCGGCGTCGTCCATGATGAACACCCGACGCACATAGAGCTTGATACCGTGGCGCCGATCGCGGTCCCATAAATCGAACGGCGCCTGCTTGGGAATATACAGCAGTGTCGTATAGGATTGGGTACCCTCGACCTGGTTATGCGTCCACGCCAGCGGCTCACCGAAATCATGCGCGACGTGCTTGTAGAATTCCTTGTACTCCTGCTCCGAAATGTCACGCCGCGCCCGTTTCCACAGCGCCGACGCATCATTTACAGCCTCAAACTGATCCTCTTTGCCTTCTTCGAGCGATCCCATTTCGATCGGCAAGCCGATATGATCGGAATAGCGGCTGATGATGGAACGCAGCCGGTAGTTTTCCAGGAATTCGTCTTCACCCTCGCGCAGGTGCAGTGTTACCTGCGTGCCATGGCTGTCTTTCTCGACCGCCTCCAGGGTATAACTGCCTTCGCCGTTGGATACCCAGCGCACCGCCTGGTCGGCCGGCGTACCAGCCCGACGCGTGGTCAGCGTTACTTCATCTGCCACGATAAACGCGGAGTAGAAGCCCACTCCGAACTGACCGATTAGCTCCAGGTCCTTGCGCTGGTCACCGGTAAGCGCTTCGAAAAACTGGCGGGTACCGGACTTGGCTATAGTGCCGATATTCTCGATCACCTCTTCGCGCGACATGCCGATACCGTTATCATTTACGGTGATGGTCCGGTTGTCTTTGTCAAAGGTAACGCGAATTTTCAGGTCGCTGTCGGCCTCATACAGTGCCTCATCTGACAACGCCTCAAAGCGCAATTTGTCGCATGCATCGGACGCGTTGGATATAAGTTCGCGCAGAAAAATCTCCTTGTTGGAGTACAGGGAGTGGATCATCAGGTTCAACAGCTGCCGAACCTCGGTCTGGAATTCCAGCGTTTGTTTCCCGGTTTCTACTGCCATGATTAACAGGTACCCTCTTCAAGCAATTCATATCAGGCCCGCGCTGCGATCGAACAGTCAAGTTCTGTAGATCGAGGCATGTGGATCATATTTCAACCCCTCGGTGGCGCCGGGACCACCACATCCGGTCGCAAAAACACCAACACGACTACTCGCCCTTACGCCTGCTCGCTTTGACCAGATGCAGCCGCTGGATTTCATTCTCCAGCACCGCCCGCCGACTGGCATCACGCGTTGCTCGCAACAGGCTGCTATAGATCTGCCTCGC
>WOR8_10008404_pt1 | contig 10173 bp, 13 predicted proteins | sample DeeMarSeWOR38_10_FD_19890 | JGI IMG/M metagenome (IMG submission 19890)
GTCTTTGGAGTTTCCGGGATATGAAGGCGTCTACCTGGTTTCTGGTAGTTTCCGGGGCCGTCATCGGTGTTCTGGTGGTGGTAACTGTGGTGCTGGTTCTGGTCGTCGGCCATGGGGGAAGCATTACTCTGCTACCAGAAGATACGCCCGAAGGCGTAGTGCAGAGATTGTTCCTTGCACTCGAAGCCGAAGACTACAGGGAGGCATACAGTTATCTGTCGTCGGCAGTTCGTGAAGAAGAGTCCTATCAATCATGGTCCCGACCGCTGGTCAGGGACCGGGAAGGGCCAGAGTGGACGGTCACATTGGGAGAATCTTCGGTGGCAGGTTACGGGGCTACCGTGGAGGTTACGTATACTCGTTTCTACCCCAATACTCCTCTTTTGGAGTTTATAGACCCGATAAGTACTAGCCGTATCACTTTCTACCTGGAGAGAGAAGGGTCATCCTGGGGCATAACATCACCCACCTGGTTTTGGTTCCTGTTGTATTAATCAACTAAGGAGGGCAAGATGAGCACAGTCAGGCGGGTCTTTTTCTATACGGTGTCCCTGGTTACTCTGGGCATGTTTGCCGGCGGTATCGCCAACCTGTTGCGTATCTGCTTCAACATGATAGGCAGAGAGAACGCATCGTTTGGGAGAGAACAGTTTAGCCTGGGTCTGGCGATGCTGGTAATAGGCGGAGCCCTCTGGGTCCTGTTCTGGAGAACCATCCAGAGACAGGTTGTCGGTAACCCCGCTGAGGCGGGCTCGGCGATACGAAAGTTATACCTGAACATAATCCTGCTAGTGGCGGCAACGGATGTTCTCCCTGGTGCGGTCAATTTCCTGAAATGGATTTTGGCTGGTGTGCCGCTCGATGAGTTCCCATCGTGGGGACTGCTGGTACGTTTACATACTGTCGGCTTACAGCCTTGGGATGTTGGCTAGCGCTGTCATACAGCTGCTTGATGCCACTATCTTCCACCTGCCGGTCTGGGGAAATGATGTGTCTGCAGGGCAATTCTGGAATAGAGACATTCAGTTGAGTCTTGCGGGAATATTGGTCTGGGGTTTCAGCTGGTTCTTCCACTGGTTCCGAATGGCCAGAGGCGATGTGGACTCCGTTCTACGCCAGGTCTACCTGTATCTCCTGACCATAACGGGTAGTGCCATCACCGGGCTGGTAGCGTTGATTAGTGCCCTGTTCGCCCTCTTCAGAATGGCCTTTGGCGGGGTGGGTGATATTGTTAGCGTCGACTTCTTTTTCTTGAGCTGGACAATTCCTACCATGCTTGTGGCGGCTATTATCTGGGTCTATCACCGTCGAGTGGTGCAAGAAGAGCCTCAAGTTGAGCAGCAGCAACTTTCTGCCCGAAGGGTCGTTCTCTATCTCATGTCGTTCCTCAGTCTCGGTGCGTTGATTACCGGTCTGATACTGCTGATTGGAATCCTCCTCGACCTCTGGATCAGGGCAGCTAGCGGCCCAGCCGTGGTCACGTCACTATGGTGGCAGAGCCAGCTCAGTATTTCTCTGGCGCTGATACTGGTCGGTGCGCCTATCTGGATGTATTACTGGAGGGGCGTGCTGCGGATGACCGATGAAGGAGGAACCGTAGAGCGAGAAGCGAAGTCACGGCGCATCTTTCTTTATACAGTTCTGGGAATAGCCCTGATTACACTGGCGGCCGACCTGGTAAACATTATCTACCAGATAATTAATGGCCTGCTCCAGGGGACATTCGGCGTGGAAGTCCTGCGTGGTGTCAGGTGGAGTCTGCAAACTCTTATCATACCCCTGCCCGTGTTTATCTATCACTGGCGTCTTTTACAGCAGGATCGGCGTTCCGGGGCAGAGGCAGTCCAGCCGCGGAAGAGGGTCACCATGATAGCCGGTGAGTCCGCGGCGGACGTGGTCTCCAGGCTTGAGTCCCGGCTCAAGATTCGCATACGCCTGCTTCGCCAACTCGGGGAATCACCTATACCCACCCTGTCCGATGAGGAGATTGACAAACTGGTCAGTGACATACAGGCAGCTCCCGGTGATAAGGTCATGCTGGCAGTTACGGCTGGTGGGATAGTGGTGCTACCTTATGAGGATGAGTGAGCCTTAAGACTAACAAGAAGTCCCGCTTCCGGTATCATCCAGGCGTGCTGTCAGGCTCAATCTTGATGAGTAGCGACCGGTTTCGCGGGCCGTCGAACTCACAGAAGAAGACTCCCTGCCACGTACCGAGTACCGGTCGGCCGTCCTCTATGAAGACCGTCTGGGAACTGCCAACCAGACTGGCCTTGATGTGGGCGGGCGAATTGCCTTCAATATGAGGGTAGCCACTGTGTTGGGGCACCATCTTGTCCAGTTCTGCCACAATATCGTCGACGACCGATGGGTCGGCATGCTCATTGATGGTGACTCCGGCGGTGGTATGCGGAACGAAGACGTGGCAGACACCGCTTTGCACACCGCTCGACTTAATCGTGTCACGAACAGTTCCGGTAATGTCCTGAAATTCGACCCTGCCACCAGTCCTAATGCTGCAACGGTATAGCACGATACACTCCTTTAATCTTTTATGAAGACCAGTACGCTACCATCAGAACAGGTAATGCGTAATTGACCGTCGTCGGTTTCATAGCTCTCGGCTAATATCAGCAAATGTAAATACTGCTGTTCCTGCTCCATGACACCTTCCGGCTCCATGCAGGCCATCTCTGTGCTCCCCACCGATGAAATGGAAAGCTCGCTATTATCAGCCTCATAATCACCGAAATAGTGGTTGCATCCTGCCGAGCCATTTACTCCGTGTGTGGCGCTATCAAAAGTTGCTGTGATTTCGGAACCCTCTATTACCAGTTGAGTATTCCCCGTCTCACCGTAGGACTCCAGCACCCACTCCATGTCCTCAAAGTCGAGCGCTGCGGATGTGCAGGCTACAAATCCGATGGCCAGTAGAACTAAGGGTATAATCAACACTTTAACCAGATAATTCATAGCCGCCTCCCGGATTACGTTGTCTCGTAGATTCACAGTCTAGTCGCTGTATGTCTGGTTGTCAACGTTAAAAGACCTGGCAGATTTCTGCCAGGTCTTCATTGTTTCGGTAATCCGGTGAGAGTAACACTACCTGTCTAACCGGCCGATATCAGGTCGTCCTCCGACTCGACCATAGAGCGCTCGACGGAGCCATTCCCGCTGAGCTCTACCGTAATGGTATCCTCTCGTGACTCCTTCTTTGATTTTGGCCATAGTCTCAGCCGATTCTTGTCTGCCGAACCTCCGTTCAGTCGACCCGGTATCACCCTGTTGACTCTCGGTAACGACAGCAGTATCGGGAAGAGCTTAACAGGCTCGTTTAAAGAGAGGCATACCATGGTTGTCCGCTCATCTACACCCGACTCGGCTCGAATCCGGGCTCCAGGTATATCTTGCATTCGCTCTCTTAGTTCCTGCATCCAGGGTTCCTCAGCGCCACCGGTGATTTCCACAGTCACCTCTCCGCTATACGCATGGACGGTATCCTGTGGGTCATCACTTTCGTCCTCTACGTCGTCTTCTTCCTCGTTATCCTCTGCATCATCCTCTTCTTCGTCCTCTTCGTCCAGGACAGCTACCGGTGGCTCAGGAGTCTGCTCGAATGCGTTCTTGCTCTGATTCAGATTTGACATGCTCGCTTCTAGGCTCAACAGGCTCTCTTGCAGATTAGCCAAATCGAAAGCTGATCCCTCATCAGGTTCGGCCTCTTCAATGTCATTCTCGTCGGTGGTCTCAATGGTATCAGCCGGGTTGGTCGGCAGGTGGGGCACGTCCTCGCTGACTTTGATGCTTGCGTCCGCCCGATAGCTATTTCCGGCCATTGCATTCTGGATATCCTGATGGATTTCCGCCAGATTGTTGGCGATCATACCCCTGACCTTACCCAGGGCTTCCCGTTGGATCTTCTCAGTTCTGGTAACTGCTTCCAGGAGTACGGTGTGGATGCCATCAACCGAGGCGACACAGCTGTTTCGGGTCTGCTCCAGAATCGCGGAGACATGCTGTTCTACCTCCTCGGTTGCCTTGGTTCTCTCATTCTGGGCTTCCAATCTGGCCTGTGCCTTGGCGTGCTCTACCAGCTGTCTGGCCTCCAGTATTGACTCCTCCATCGTTTTGGCGACCGACTGGAAGGCAGTAAACTGGTCAAGCCGCTTGAAGGCGGCTTCACTCGAGCCAGCAATCGTCTCCAGGAAATTAAGGACCTCCTCCGGGTCGAGCCCATCTCTGACGGTATGGAATTCCCGGCCAAGCATTTCGATATGCTTCCGCCGTGCCTCTTTCACTTCCCCTGTTGCATCGGATGAATTGTTTTTGTCTTTTGAACTTAATATACCCATACTTGTATTCTAGGTCTGAGTAGGCCGTATTTGAATAGTACTTTCGACCCGACCTGGATAACCAAAAGTACTCCAAAACCAGGGCCGGGGTTCTTCGCCAATGACCCCGGCTACATCGGTACATCTGGGTATAATGGTATAATGGTGGGGGAAAGACCGGTTAATTTAGCAGTCACAAGGAGGTAAGGACGTGGAGGTGTTTGTTGAAGGCAGAAATTATGAGATTTCTGAGACGACCTCAAACTACATCCAGAAGAAAGTGGGTAAGCTGGCGCGGCGGCTGCGGAACATTGATACGGTGAAGGTAGAAATAACCTCTGAACCGACCAAGGAAGCTGATAAGAGGTTTGTCGCCCAGGTTACAGCCAGCGTGCGTGATACTCTCCTGAGGGCCGAACATCGGGCGGCTGACCTGTATGCTGCCATCAACTCTACTGTAGATGCCATGGAAGACCAGATCGAACGTTATAAAGGCAGAAGATACGAGACGAAGAGACGGGAAAGCCGCTTTAAGAAAGAGGCTCTGGTCTCCAGCGAAGCGCCCACCAGACTGGTGAGGACGAAGCGCTTTCCGGTGCAAGCTATGGCTCCTGAGGAGGCGGCCAGCCAGATGGAATTGTTGGGTCATCAGTTTTTCCTGTTTATCAATGCCGATAGTGGCGAGCTTAACGTCGTTTACCTGCGGAAAGACGGTAACTACGGTCTAATCCAGCCGGTACTGGACTAATAGGGGGTGATAATATGGATGTGAAAGCTTTATACAAGCTGAGTTACGGTCTCTATGTAGTTACGTCGAGGAAGGGAGAAAAGCTCAACGGGCAGATAGCCAATACGGTGTTTCAGATAACCTCTGAGCCACCGACGGTTGCCGTGAGTATTAACAAAAACAATCTGACCTGGGAGTATATTAAAGAGAGCGGCGTTTTTGCGGTATCCGTTCTCCGCCAGGACACGCCGCTGGACTTCATCGGCCATTTCGGGTTTAAGTCGGGCAGGGATATCGATAAGCTTGAAGGTATCAACTACAAGATAGGCCAGACAAAGGCACCGATTGTTATCGATAATACCGTTTCATACCTTGAAGCCGAAGTAGTCAATGAGATGGACATGGGTACTCATACCGTCTTTGCTGGCCGGGTTGTGGATGCCGAAGTCCTCACCGATGATGTCTGCATGACCTACGATTACTACCATCAAATCAAGCGGGGGGTAACACCCAAGACCGCCCCCAGCTACGTTGCCGAGGAGAAGAAGACAGAGGCACCGGACTCAGGGAAGTATCGATGTACTGTCTGTGGCTGGGTCTATGACCCTGAACTGGGAGACCCGGATGGCGGCATCGCTCCGGGGACTCCGTTCGATAAAGTGCCGGACGACTGGGTGTGCCCCGTTTGCGGGGCGGCCAAGAGCGCCTTTGAGAAGATTTAGGCGGATTTTATTGCAGTCACAGAAGTCCCTAGGCAAGTAAAACCAAGGGGGTAAACACATATTGTCATTAAGCACGGACATCAGGGAATATGCCCTGAGCCTTGGTTATGACCGGGTAGGTTTTACTACCGCCGACAGCTTTCCTGTTCTACAAAAAGAATTGAGCGACCGGTCCGATATGTATGACTGGGTAGGATCATGGTTGCTGCAGAGCGCTGACCCGAAGAATGTACTACCTGAAGCCCGGTCGGTAATAGCACTAGTCTACGACTACTTCAGGCACTCATATCCCGAGGAGATGATAGGTAAGGTTGGGCGGCACTATCTGTCCTGGGGCACTGGTGACCCACCTCACCTTGTTCATCGGGCACGTAATGTCTTGCTGATTGAGTTTTTAACGAATCAGGGTTGTCGTGTGGGGTGGGGCTTGCCAGCCCGCCCCTCGGCTGCCCGTGCCGGTGCAACCAATTACGGCAAAAACTGCTTCGCCTTTGCCGAAGACATCGGCTCCTTTGTCACCATCGTTCCGCTGGTGATAGACAAAGAGCTTGAATACGATACACCAACATTCGATGTAAATTGTCCTGAAGAATGCACTCTCTGCATCGATTCGTGCCCAACAGGTGCTCTTTACGAGCCACTGAGGATGAATCCTCGCCTTTGTGTAACTTACAATACCTATGTCACGCCAGGGTCAATCTTTAGCCAGGGGCAGGAAGTATTGCCTCTCGAGCTACGGGAGGGCATGGGTACCTGGATTCATGGCTGTGATGTCTGCCAGCAGGTCTGCCCCCGTAATCAGGCCAAGCTCAAAGCAGAGCTGCCACCGAACGCCTTTCTTGAATATATGGCCGATGATTTCCAGTTGGAGAAAATGCTGAACATGACCGATGAGCAGTTTGGCAGAGTACATGATTTGCTACTGATGAACTACATCAGTAGCAAACGCTACTTTCGAAGAAATGCGGCGGTTGCTCTGGGTAATCAGGGCAGCCAGGAAGCTGCGCCGGCACTGACTGAGGCAATGCAGGACCCGGATGAGCTGATTCGTGGACATGCTGCCTGGGCGCTGGGCAGGATTGGTGGCAACCGGGCGAAAAAGGCTCTGGAATCGAGCCTGTCCCGAGAAACGTCTGAATACGTGATTGGAGAGATTAAGGCTGCCCTGGCGATGTCTTGATCATTGGTAGAAGGATTATTTGGTATCACCAGCAACAATACTCGGGAATATCACTTGAAATACCTCGCATTGTCGGCATAGCTCTATTTTATGTCCCCAGCTTCGTTGAGTCTCTCCGTGGCATAAGGTTCCGTTGATAAACCAGCAGAATTTCCCCGCTTTAAATTCCCATGTAGGGCAACGTCCCTTCCGTTCAGGAGGGCAGTTTCTTATCTCCCAGCAGAGACGCGAATCCCCGTTTGAGGACGTTTTCAGTGCCAGGATAAAGAGCAACTGCCGCTCGTTACTTACCGGGACCTTCCTCCATCCCTGTTCGAAACTCTGTATAGCTTTAACGGAGACACAGAGTAATCGAGCTAATTCGCTTTGAGTCTTGCCCAGGGCACGGCGGACTCTGGAGAATTCATTACTATTCATTAAAAGACCTGCAGTGTTTTCTATTATGATACTATATGATACTACATTGTGGGCCATACTGGAAATCTGAGATTGATAAAAATTTGACAGATGTACCACAATGTGGTTCATTATTAATGAATCCAAAATAATCGTGGTCAGTCAAGTAGGTAAGGAGTTAAGAACAAACGACTATGAAACGATTAATGGCAATCGGTATACTGCTTGTGGGTGTGGTGAGTCTGGTACTTGGCTCGGTGTTCATTGCACAGGCCACCGGTACGAGTGCCGAGATAAAGGCGGGGTTGATAGGTGAAAATGTGACCCTCGGTCTACCGACAGATGAAAATGGCTCTACAAATGGGAACGTGGTGGACACGACTCCGGAGCTGGAAGCCGCGCAAGCTGTTCTTCTTCAGCACATGCGGGATAGCTATGGTACGTACGGTGAGACGGAACGCGGTTCAGCCGAACGCACTTCATACCTGGATGGCCTTACTCTGATGAACTCGATGTACATAGCGACCATGGGCTACGGTGTTACCACGGTAATTCTCGCTATCGGTGTGTTCATGATTATCGTAGGCCTGGCTCTGGGTGCTACTGGCTTCGTGCTCTTGAGACCAGCAACAACATCTTAACTGGATTAGAGTAAATAGTTACTAAGAAAAGATTTGGGTTTTTGAACCCTACTTCAGGAGGGTTCAAAATTTTCTGGGGCACCTACGATTCCAGTCCCTGGATGTAATCAATGACCGGCTGCAGGTTTTCTCTCTTTACGGCATCCTGATTTTGATTCCTGGAACCCCACCTCCCTGGCACCTTGAAGTACTGGATTTCCTGCCGGATGTATTCCGGAATCTTCATATAGGCGGCCACACTCTCGGCGTCCTCCGGAGGTACCAGACCAACTACGAGTAAGATTACCTTCTTCTCCTTTAGAACGGGCCATTTGTTCTTCAGGTAACCCCTGAGGCTTATCCAGCCCGCGTATGTTCCCGCGCATATTATCACCAGGTCGTACGCTGCCAGCTTCTTGCTATGTGCCTGCCTTGGCTTAAGAAGGTCCGACGACTCGATAGAGTCGTGCAGCCACTCTGCATATTTCTTCGTTGAACCGAGGAATGACCGGTAGATAATCGCCGTTCTCATAAGACTGTACCCCCACCTCTTAAATTACATCCAGTATAAGTATCTAATAGGGCAGAAGCAACCGTTAAATTGATGCAGAGTCCGCCTATACTGCCCTTATTGTTCACCAGATTGATACCTTTAGTACTTCTCTGGTGCTGACAATAGAGTCACAATTATGCACATCTAAGGCCCGACAGGGGTGGTGGGAGCGTGGGTTGACTGGCTCCGGCGAATGGGTATTGCAATGTTATGTTATAATGGGGTACGTACCAAAGAAAGGTACGAATGCATCGCCGGCAAAGGGAATTCTTCCCGAGCCAGTTAGGGGGGGCGTACGGAGGTGATTAATGGCACATTGTCCAAACTGTGGTCTGTCTACTGTGCGGACCAAGGACTGGGCTTGCCAGTGGTGTGGCTACCCGCTGGTCTCCGGGATTTTCGGAAAAACATCGAAGACATTCTCTGAACTTAAGCACGAGAGAGGGGGCGAGGCGACCAGTACTGCCTTGCTCATCGAATCAGAACCAGCCACTGAGCCTGAACCAGAGACGAATCAGGTTGCCGAAATCGAGGCAAGCACCGAACCGGAACTCGAACCAACCCAAGAGCCTACCGATGCCACGGCTGTAGCTGAACCTGCTCCAGAAGAAGAACCCGAGTCCGAGCCGGTTATGGAGCAAGAGCCTGCTCCAGAGGAAGAGCCTGAACCTGAGCCGGTTATGGAGCAAGAACCTGCTCCGGAGGAAGAACACGAGCCCGAGCCTGTCATGGAACAGGAATCTGCTCCGGAAGTAGACTCTGAACCACAGGTAGAGGAACCCAGGCCGGTACAGGAAGTAACCGTCGCCGAGTTGTGCTCTTCTTATCAGAGCTATGGAATGGCGGGACACGATGAATTCAAGGATAATGTCTTCCGGGTGACGGGTCTGGTCGACAGCGTGGTGAATAAGGATGTCGTTGGCACCTATCGTGTGGCTCTGACCGATAACGAACCGCATCCTCTGGGAGAAATCTACTGTAAGTTTGGCAAGGAAGACGCTACCGAGCTTAAACGTCTCAGCGTGGGTCAGGAGCTTACGGTCGAGGGTAAATACGAAGGTTTCGTGACCAACATTGTCCTGACGGACTGTGTCCTCGTCGGCTAAGAATCCAGTCCTGCCCCCTACTCAATCAAGACCTCGGATACACACCGCAGCGATTCAAGTTGTGGCTGGAGTGTCTGTGTGGATTTCGCTCCTGTAATACCACGTTTTGAAGCACGAGGTCTCTCATCTGCCTTTTTCTTTGAGCGGCGTAAACAGGATTATCAGGGAGATTACGGCCGCAATCGTAGCTACCGGCCAGAATTCTCCGCCCCACCCTTCACCCTGACTCCGGATAAAGTCCACCGCCACTCCGAGAACCGGTGCTATTATCATGGTGGCGATTGATTTTGCCTGACTTTCGATAGAAAGTATGGTGGCGCCCTGTGTTTCACTGGCGAAGGCGTCGAAGCGACTTACCAGAATAGGCCGCCAGAAATTCTGGATAAGAGAAAGGGCGATGAAGCCGATTATCGCTACATAGTAATACTCGAAGAGCAGCAGCGGAATAAGTGCCAGATAGAGAACCGAGACCACCTTCCAGAGCAGACGGCTTCCTCCCTCTTCCCCTCCGGCGTAATTGGCCAGCCGGTGGGAGTTC
>WOR8_10007841_pt1 | contig 10171 bp, 7 predicted proteins | sample DeeMarSeWOR38_10_FD_19890 | JGI IMG/M metagenome (IMG submission 19890)
AAATCAAATCCGAAATCCAAATATCGAAATCCGAAACAAGCACGAAATCCGAATGACCAAAATGCCAAATAAAAACAAAAAACCGATAACGTTAAAACAACTTGATGAAAGCACACTGGGTTTGTTCGAATGCACCCCAATCGGATGGCCAGCCAACAGAGTTGAACCCTTTCCTGGCTTTGGGTTGCTTGGTCTCTTTCGGGATTTCTAATTTCGTGCTTCGAATTTGTTTCGTGCTTCGGATTTCGAATTTTGAATCGCGCTGATCGACCGTCAGGATGAAATTCTCCTGACTTTTGCTTCTCGGATAAGCGCATTAAAATATTCCCCTGTTTTCATTTGGTTTGCGGTTCACCGGGGTTATACCTATCCGATGGTATTGGTGTCAAGCGCAATCCAATTGTCCGCAGGGCACCGGCAGGCCGCGGCATATATTGCTAAAAGCGGGTCAATGCCCTTGAAATGGGGTCTTTAAAAAGAATATTTTACATTATTTTTTTTATGATATAAAAGAAAGCTTTATATTCGGATTCATATGATATTTGAAGTTTATCTGCTCGCGGCGGTGCTTTATCTGGTATTAACCTTCAGTCTTTCCATGGTCGTTCAACATTTGGAGAAAAGGATGGCAATCTCGTGATCGACGTGCAGCACATAAACAAAACCTTTCATGTTCCCCATGAAGTCAAGGCCCTGGTGGATGTCTCCACCAAAATAGACGCCGGCGAGGTCGTCGTCGTTTGCGGGCCTTCCGGCTCCGGCAAGAGTACCTACCTCAGATGCTTGAACCGTCTGGAAAAGGCGGATTCCGGTCATATTTTCATCGACGGCATCGATGTGCTGAACCGCAAAACCAACATCAACAAGCTGCGTGCAGAGGTGGGAATGGTATTCCAGTCATTTAATCTCTTTCCGCACAAAACCGTGCTTGAAAACATCACCCTGGCCCAGCGGGTGGTTCGCAAGCGCTCCAAAGCCGATGCGCAGCAAAAGGCCGATTTTTTGTTGAACAAAGTCGGGATTCAGGATAAATCAGGCGCCTATCCCGATAATTTGTCCGGGGGCCAGCAGCAACGCGTGGCCATAGCCCGCGCGCTGGCAATGGACCCCAAGGTGATGTTGTTTGATGAACCAACCTCGGCCCTGGACCCGGAAATGATCGGAGAGGTGCTGGACGTCATGAAAACCCTTGCCAAAGAAGGCATGACCATGGTGGTGGTGACCCATGAAATGGGCTTTGCCAGAGAAGTGGCCGACCGGGTCATTTTCATGGACGAGGGGGCCATTGTGGAGCTGGGAACACCGGAACATTTTTTCAAAAACCCCACTCACGAGCGTACGAAGCAGTTTTTGAGCCAGATTCTTTAATTTGGGCCCGATGGCCCGGCAATAGGATGTTCTGTGTCCGACTTTTTTGTGGCTGCACAATACACCTAAACACTAAACACCTGAACGTCAAATCCTCAAACAACTGAAAATCATTAAAAATTTTATCTACAACATCTTGTATTCGATTTAACAGAATCATACCCCCCCTTGTGTTTTTTTCTTTACAAAACAGCTTCTTCCTGGTAGCATTGTTCAATTCATCAAGGACCCTTGTATCAGATTATTACAGTTATGCACTTTGTGTTATAGCGACGGCCGGTCGTGTCCCTCGAACGGCAAAAATAAAACCAGTGTTGACTCAGAAAATTCTCTGCTTCCATGAAGTCTGCTAATCCCGCTGACACCACATTCGCAAGTCAATAGAGGAGAGGCTGGTGTATGAAGTTAAAAAAACTAGAAATCATTGGATTTAAATCCTTTTTCGACAAAGCAACGATAGAGTTTCCTCCGGGGATCTCTGCTGTTGTCGGCCCCAATGGGTGTGGTAAAAGCAATATCATTGATGCCCTTAGATGGGTAATGGGTGAGCAGAGTGTCAAGCAACTGCGGGGCAAGGCTATGGAAGACATCATATTTTCAGGGGCCAACGGCACCCCGCCCTTAGGAATGGCCGAGGTTTCCCTGACGATAGCCAATGAAAATGGAGATGCCCCCGAGGAGCTGCGGGATTTCACCGAAATAATGCTCACCCGGCGCCTATACCGATCCGGTGAAAGCGCCTATTTTTTAAATAAGCAACCCTGTCGTTTAAAAGACATCCACAATATCTTTTTAGGCAGCGGGATGGGAACCCGCTCCTACTCGGTTATTCAACAGGGCAATATTGGAGCCATCACCGAGGCCGGGCCCGAGGAAAGACGATATTTCATCGAGGAAGCTGCCGGCGTAACACGGTACAAAAGCCGCAAAAATGAGGCCTTGCGCAAGGTGGAAATGACCAACCAGAACTTGCTGCGGGTTTCCGATATTATTACTGAGATAAAGCGGCAGATGGCCAGCCTAAAAAGACAAGCCCGTAAAGCGGAAATATACAACAATTACCAGAAGCGTATCAAGATCCTCGATCTGATGCTGAGCCAGCATTATTATGATGATTACACCCGCCAAATCGATCAATCAGATGCGTTGATGAGAAAACACAAGGATCTTGATATCGAGCATACATCCAAACTCAAAAAACTGGATGCCGCGGTCGAGGAAATAAAACTCAGGCAGCAGCAAAAAACAGAGGAGATCGCACAACAAAAAGCAGCAAAATTTGAAACTCAGCGCGACATCGACAAAATGGAAAATGATCTGGATCACCTGCGCAATGAAATCAAAAGACTTTCTCTGGAATCCGCCGAGCTGAGATCCGCCCGCAAGCATCTTGAGCAAAAAAACCAAGAGATGGTATCCGAGATCGCTCAAGTAGAGAAAGAAAATGCTGGCATCAACGACAGGATCGATGAGGTCAGGAAAATTATTGAACAAGAACGGCTGGACTCTCAAAAGGTCAGCGATCAGTTAGAAAAACTCAACCAAGAGCTCGACGCTCATAAAGCGCAATTGATGGATCAGGTGGCCAGGGAAGCCCAATACAAAAATATTTATCAGAATGCCGCCAACAATAAAGAGGGCCTTCAAAGACGAATACAGAGGAAGGCGGAAGAAGAAGCGCTGGTCAAACAGAAGATAGTCGACATTACACGCCGGGAGACTGAGGCTCAAAGCCGTTTTAGCGCCATCAAACAACAAATCGAAGCAGTGGACAATCAAATTAGTGAAGTTCGCGAAAAACTTTCTGAAAAATCAAAAGCGTTGGGCGATCAGGTTAGAATTGGCCAAGCACTGGAACTGGAGCATACCACAGCCAAGTCCAAATTAAGTACATTGCAAAAAATGGAAGATAACTTCGAATGGTACAGGGACGGGGTGCGAGCGGTGATGAAGGCCCAACGCTGGCAACATCAAAGCGAAAATGACAGGAGCCGTCAGAATTCAGCGCAGCCCGGCTTCAATTCCGAGCTCTCAGACCATATTCTGGGGCTGATGGCGGATATTATCGATGTTGAGCCGGTTTACGCCCCCGCGATCGAAGCAGCGCTGGGCGAATCGTTACAATATATCATCGTAAAAGATCAGAAAGCAGGATGTCACGCGATCGACTATCTGCAGTCTCAGAAAGCCGGGCGAAGCGGGTTTATTCCAATTTCCTCGGTTAAACCATACAATGCGCAGCAGCCTCTATCGCCTGGATCCGCCCAAAGGCTTATGGATCATGTAACCGTAAAATCGGGTTTTGAAAAAATCGTGCAGGCCCTCCTGGGTCATGTCGTCTATGCCAACGATCTAAAGGAAGCCATCGAGATTTTTAACCGCAACGGTGCTCTGCAGATCGTTGTGACCCAAAACGGTGACCTGATTTCGCCTCAGGGAATCATGATCGGCGGCAGCAAGGACAGGCAGGACGGAATTCTGGCCAAAAAGAACGAATTGAAAACGCTTCAACGTCAATGCAAAAACCTCGATAAAAAACGGGAAAAAGCCAGGGCCGATCAAAATGAACTCGAGGCTGAAGTCAGAATATTTGAAAATCAGCTGCAACAGCTAATCGAGAAAAAAAACAATGCCACCAAAGAAGAAACCGAGGCTGAAAAGGATCTCTATAAAATATCGGAAGATTTAAAAAATGCCCGCCAGCATCTTGAAATCATCAGCCTGGAATATGAACAACTTCTGGGCGAATCCAGTGATATCGATCAAGAAATGACAAAATTCGACCGGGCGCTGAGCGAAATTTCGACTGAAATCAGTCAGGCCCAACAAAACGTTGCAGCGTTGGGCCAAAAAATCACTGCGGTTACAGATGCAATGGAGAAATTCAATCTCAAGGTGGTCGACCTGAAACTTGAATTGACCTCACTCAATGCCAAACTGGAAAATAACAGCAGCGGTTTAAGACGTCTCAGAAATTTTTACGCTGACGACCAGAAGAGACTGGAACAGCTTATTTCCGAGATTGGACACAAAGCCCAGAAAGAACAGGCTTCAAAGCAGACCGTCACCGAATATCAACAGCTTCTGGCAGAAATGTATCAGCGCATGGAGAAGCTGGATCGCGCGCTTCAGGACAACCAGACCGATTACCAGACCATTGATGCCGAGTTGAAAGACAGCGATACGCTAAAAACCGATATTCAAAATAAACGGGAGCAGACCCTGGAAAAGTTTCGGCTATTGGAGCTCGAACTTTCGCAGCTCAAGATCAAACGCGAAAATATCGTCAATCGGATAGAGGAACGCTATCATCACGATTTTGCCAGACTCCTGGCGGATCTCAAAGAAAACGCGGAGGCCGGGCAAATACAATCGGAGATGCCGATTGAAAAGATGGAAACCGAATTATCCCAGAGCAGAGAAAAAATTGCCAAAATCGTGGATGTCAATCTGGGGGCCATCCGTGAATATGAGCAACTCAAGGACCGTTTTGATTTTCTCCAAGAGCAGCGCGATGATTTGGAGCGGGCCATCGAGGATCTACATAAGGTGATAAAAAAAATTAACAAAATCACCCAGGAACGTTTCATTGCAACATTCAACTTGATCAACGAAAAATTGGACCGGGTCTTTCCGCGACTCTTTGATGGTGGGACTGCAAAACTTGTTTTAACCGAACCCGATAAACCGCTGGATACGGGCGTGGAGCTTATGATTCATCTGCCCGGTAAAAAGCTCAGTCGGCTAAGCCTTCTATCCGGTGGAGAAAAGGCGCTGTCGGCAATTGCTTTTATCTTTTCCATCTTCTTGATCAAGCCGGCCTCGTTCTGCCTGCTGGATGAAATTGATGCGCCTTTGGATGACGCCAACATTTTTCGATTCAACGATTTGCTTCAAATCATCGGAGAGCAGTCTCAGATCATCATGATTACCCATAACAAGCGCACAATGGAGTTTGCCGACACATTGTTTGGCATAACGATGGAACGCAAAGGAATTTCAAAGTTAGTGGCTGTCAAACTGGCACAAAACGCAGCGTTGAACTGATAAAAACATGGCTCCATAATGGTTGTCAAAAAAATGTTCCGCTAGCCGGATGTTTTTTTGTTACAACCGCGCAGGCCGCCATCCTTTTTTCGCAACATTATTCTGGCAAGCGGTATGAATTGGCTGAAAAATAAGAAACGCAAATCCGGGCCAGCACCCGAGAGCACATCAAAATCTGCGGCAAACAACTCCAGGCCGCATGCTTCCTCGCCAGCCGGGCAACCTGAGAACCAAATATCTGAGGGCAAAGCGCCTTCCGGCTATATCAAACGCCTGCAAAATCGCTTATTCAAAACGCGAAAAACACTCGCTCAGGGCTTCGATCGGATACTGACCGGGAAAAAGGGCATCGACGCTGATGTCATCGAGGAACTTGAAGAACTGTTGGTAACATCCGATGTCGGCGTAAAGACAGCCATGGAGCTGATCGGGCGAATTGCCGCCTCCGGGCTATCGGATGTCGATCAAATCAAAGCAGCGTTAAAAGATGAAATTCTTTCGATCCTGTCAACCGAACAAACGCCTGCTGAGACCATACCGGGCGACCGTCCTCACGTTATCATGGTCGTCGGTGTAAACGGCGCGGGCAAGACGACCACAATCGGAAAGCTGGCGGCAAAAGCAACGGCTTCAGGTAAAAAAGTGCTGATTGCGGCCAGTGACACCTTCCGGGCCGCGGCGGTCGAGCAGCTTGTGATCTGGGCCGAACGTGCCGGTGCCGATATTGTCAAACACGGAGAAAATGCAGATCCGGCTGCGGTTGCCTTTGATGCAATAACGGCCGCCACGGCCAGAGACGTCGATTATGTGCTCATCGATACCGCCGGAAGACTGCATACAAAAGTCAACCTGATGGAAGAACTCAAAAAGATAAAGCGATCCATTTCAAAGAAACTGCCGGGTGCACCTCACGAGATATTATTGGTTCTGGATGCCACCACGGGTCAAAATGCAATATCTCAGGCCAAACTATTCAATGACGCTCTGGAGATCACCGCCCTGGCACTGACAAAATTGGACGGCACTGCAAAAGGAGGAATTGTCATCAGCATCTGCAGTTCGCTCAACATCCCCCTCAAATACATCGGGATCGGCGAACAAATTGAGGACCTGCAGCGGTTTGAACCCAAATCCTTTGTTCAGGCCCTGTTTTAGAAACCACCTCAGCCGGTGCCAACCGAGAAAGATGGCACCAGATGACTGCATTACAGCATTTATAAAAAACAGTGGCCGCCAGGTCCATCATTTACAAGGTTAACCGCGGATTATAAAAAAAAAGTCTTGAAATATGTAGATTTCTGTTGACATAAAAAAATACTTCCTATAAGGACACAGAAAAACAGGCGGTCGGTAAACACTAACCACAAGCAAGCAAAAACAAACAAAGGGGGTAAAGCACTATGACAAAGGCAGAATTGGTAGAAAAGGCAGCCAAGGATGCAAAGATCTCGAAGGTTGCGGCTGCGGCAGCGTTAAACTCTTTCATGGACAGCGTGACCAAAGCACTCAAGAAAAAAGAAGGCAAGGTTACGCTGGTTGGCTTTGGTACTTTCTCAAAGGTTCGTCGCAAAGCCCGCAAGGGACGCAATCCGCAAACCGGTGCACCGATAAAAATCAAGGCCACCAATGTTGTAAAATTCCGTCCTGGCAAAAAACTCAAAGAATCCGTGTAAATCTATACAGGAGGTGGTTTATGGAAAACGATAAACCACCTCCTTTTTTTCTGCGCGATACCAGATTCTAGTAAGCTATTTCAAATCCCTGATACTCACCCCCATAGTCATCCCATTCCAAATCCAGATTTTCCACATGAGCGTGTGGCGGTCCCTGTCTGCACCAAGCGAGGATGGCGTCGATCCGCTCCCGCTCGCCTTCAAACAAGGCCTCTACCGTTCCATCCCTCAGGTTGCGCACCCACCCGCTGACGCCGAATCGATCAGCCGCGCGTTTGGTCTCCATCCTAAAAAAGACTCCTTGCACCCTGCCGCTGATAATTGCACGGACCCTGGCTTTGTCCTTCATAGGTCACCTCTGTCGTCTTGTTGTGGGTATGTTTCAAAATACGCCGGCTTCTATCATCTTTCTAAATTCATCCTCATCGATTACAGGAATTCCCAGCTGCTGGGCTTTGGCAAGCTTGGAACCGGGAGAGGCACCGCTGACCACGAAGTCCGTATGGGTGCTGACGGAACCGCTGACTTTGCCGCCGGCCGCCGCAATCAACTCTTTGGCCTGACGTCTCGTGTAGCCCGACAGCGTGCCCGTCAATACGAAAACTTTGCCGTTGAGTTTTCCGGCCTTGGCCGGGATTTCATATTTAATCTCCAAATGACCGGCAATCTGTTTTATTGTTTCTAAATTCTTTTCCTGCCCGATAAAATTTACAATGCTGTCGGCGACGACCGGACCGACGCCTTCGATGGTTTCGAGTTCCTGCCGGGAGCTTGCGCATAGGGCCTCAAGGCTGTTGAATTGCTTGGAGAGTAAGGCTGCAACATGTTCACCGACATGTCGAATACCCAGCGCATAAAGAAATCTGGCAAAAGAAATCGACTTGCTATTTTCAATTGCTGCAATTAATTTTTTTGCCGACTTGTCGCCCATCCGCTCCAAATTTGCAAGGCTTCGGGCATCCAGCTGAAAAAGGTCCGCATAAGATGCCACCAGTCGCTTATCCACCAGCTGGTCAACCAGCTTGTCACCGAGCCCGTCGATGTCAAATGCACCCTTGGATGCGAAGTGTTTGATGCGCTCTTTAACCTGGGCGGAACAACTCGAATTGATGCAACGGGCGGCGGCCTCCCCCTCCATGCGAACGACCTTGGCTTCGCAAACCGGACAGGATTTGGGCATAACGAACTTTCTCTCGCTCCCGTTTCGCTTCGTCAGGATGACTTTGACCACTTCAGGGATAACATCTCCGGCGCGCTGAACCAGCAGCGTATCACCGATTCGGATGTCTTTTTTAGCAATTTCATCTTCATTATGCAGGGTGGCACGGCTTACCGTGACGCCGCCGACATTTACCGGTCTGAGATGAGCTACAGGTGTCAGCGCGCCGGTGCGCCCGACCTGAACCTCGATGTTTTCCAACAGCGTCGTTTCCTGGATGGCTTGAAATTTATAGGCAATTGCCCACCGCGGGCTTCTGGTTGTCGCTCCTAACTGCTGCTGAAACAGGAGGCGGTCCACTTTTACGACCATGCCGTCAATGTCGTATGGGAGTTTATGCCGCATTTGGCTCAATCGGCGGTAATATCCTAACACCTCATCGATCGATATGTTGGGCCGAATAAGCGGATTGATCCGAAATCCCCAATCTTTCAGAGCCTGGAGCACTTCCCAGTGTGATTCAAACACAACACCTTCAACATTACCGATACCGTAGAAAAATATCTGCAGAGGACGTCCGGCTGTAATCTTTGAATCCAACTGCCTCAAAGAACCGGCAGCGGCATTTCTTGGATTGGCAAAAGGAGAGATATCCTGATCAATACGCTGCTGATTCAGCCTTTTGAAAGCGTCCACCCCGATAAACACCTCGCCCCTGACCTCAAGCCGGGAGGGCAGTGTCAGACCCCTGCCCGCCTGCATTACAAGTGGAACCGCTCTGACCGTTTTTACATTTGCGGTGATCACCTCTCCTGTAACACCATCTCCCCGGGTAGAGGCGCCCGTTATCATACCGTTTTCATAAACCAGTTCTACCGCGACACCATCCATCTTGGGCTCCGCGGTATATAAAACCTCGGATTGTACGCCGAGGTTGCGCTTAACCCGCCGGTCAAATTCAAGGATGTCTTCATCCTTGAAGCCATTATCGAGGCTCAACATGGGAATGGAGTGAGATGTGGTCTCGAATTTGGTCAGCGGGGCCGACCCGACCCGTGCGCTGGGTGAATCCGAGATGGCCAACTCCGGATAGGTTTCTTCCAGGCGCAATAACGTTTGCATCATTCTGTCGTATTCGGCATCTGAAATTTCCGGGTCATCCAAAACATGATAGCGATAATTATGATAGTGAAGCGCCTTTCTGAGGTTCTCAACTTCTGTCCTTATTCGAGCGTTTATAGTGTCTGGCATAATCTTTTCAACAGGCCGCATGCTGCGATGCGTCCTTTTTTGAATTTGTCGTCCTTGAAACCCGGACGCCATTTGAATGTTGATAGCTCATCTGATACCACCAGGACTGCTGCGACCTCGATCTTGCGAAAACCCGCTACAGTGAATAACGCAGAGGTCTCCATCTCAACGGCCAGAACATCCTTGCTTTGATAAAGCTCGACCTTTTGGCGCGTTTCCCGGTAAACGGCGTCAGTAGACCAGATTGCACCCTCGCGGCAATTTAATTCTTTGTTTCTGATAAGCTGTCTGATTTGTGCAACCAGGCGCTCTGATGGCCGGGACTCGGCCTGGTCGGGTGCATAGTGTCCGGAGGTTCCTTCATCGATCATCGCCGCGGTTACAAGGATAATGTCGCCCAATTTGACGAGGGGTGAAATCGCCCCGCACCACCCCAAAAAAATAATTTTGGTAGCCCCCCAGGCAATCAGGGTTTCCAGAAGCATCACGGCGTAGGGTGCACCGATCAGAGGACCGGTCAGGGACACCCCTCCTGAGGCAGTGTCATTGGCGTAAAGCCGGCTGTTGAACAGCTTTTTGAATTTGAGCTCATCAAACCCCAGCAGCGGGCAGAGTATACCCAGATCAGCTTCTGCGCTGGCCATCACGGCCACGGAACCCAGTGGCGGCGACA
>WOR8_10008385_pt1 | contig 10171 bp, 8 predicted proteins | sample DeeMarSeWOR38_10_FD_19890 | JGI IMG/M metagenome (IMG submission 19890)
GCCGTCGGCGCCCTGCTCGGCAGCGACGCTGAAAACGTGTGCCCGCAGGCCAATTTGTCGAGCGCGCTGACGAAGATCGTCCATGCCCTGCCGCGGCACATCGGCCGCGACACGATCGTCTACACCGAGGCGGATTTCCCGTCCATGGGATTCGTGCTGGCGATGGCAGGACGCGCAGGCTTCCGGCTCCGCTGCATCCCCGACACGGCCGACTTCAGCACACTCGATTGCTGGAAATCCGCCCTCGACGAGGACTGCTGCCTCGCGCTGGTGACGCACGTACACTCCAACACGAGCCGCCAGGTACCCGTCGGCGACATCTGCAGGCTTGCCCGCGAACGCGAGATCATGACGGTCGTCGATGTTGCGCAGTCCGCCGGGATCGTGCCGATAGACGTTGACGGCTGGAATGCCGACTTCGTTATCGGCTCGTGCGTCAAGTTCCTCTGTGGCGGACCGGGTGCGGGATTTCTGTGGGTGAATGACCGAGTGCTCCACGAATGCCGGCCGACGGACGTCGGCTGGTTTTCGCATGCCGATCCGTTCGAATTCGACATCCACAACTTCCGCTACGCGGAGAGCGCTTTGCGCTTCTGGGGTGGCACGCCGGCGGTACTGCCCTACTCGGTCGCCGCCAACAGCCTCGAGACCATCCTCGGCATCGGGGTCGAACGCATCCGGGCACACAGTCTCGAACTCACACAGGCCCTGATCGACAACGTCCCGAGGAAATACCTGTTCACGCCGGCCCGCCCGGCCAGTCGCGGCGGCACGGTGGTGCTGGATTTCGGCGAACAGCAGTCGGTGGCCGCGGCGGCACTCCGCGATGCCGGTGTGTATTTCGATGTTCGGCGGACCGGCATGCGGCTGTCGCCGCACATCTACACTTCCAGGGAAGAGATCGAAACCGTCGTTTCCTGCCTCGCGCCCTCTGCCCGCGCGGCCGTATAATGGGCGCCCAACGCAAGGAGCAACCATGAGTACCGCAGCAAAGGCAGACAGCGCGATGAGTACATCGAATCCCGCAACGACGTGGGCGTCATTCAACTGGGAGGACCCGTTCCGTCTCGAGCAGCAGCTCACCGACGACGAGCGCCTGGTCATGGACACCGCGCGGCAATACGCGCAGGAACAGCTTGCGCCGCGCGTGCAGGAAGCCTATCGCGAAGAGAAGACCGATCCCGCCATCTTCCGGGAGATGGGTGAGCTCGGCCTGCTCGGGCCGACCATCGAGGGCTATGGCTGTTCCGGTCTCGGTTACGTGAGCTACGGCCTGATTGCCCGCGAAGTCGAACGGGTCGATTCGGGCTACCGCTCGATGATGAGCGTGCAGTCGAGCCTCGTGATGTACCCGATCCATGCCTACGGCAGCGAGGCACAGCGCGAGAAATACCTGCCAGGGCTCGCCGCTGGAGAACTCATCGGCTGCTTCGGCCTGACGGAGCCCGACCACGGCTCCGATCCCGGCGGCATGAAATCGCGCGCACGCAAGATCGACGGCGGCTACGAACTGAACGGCACCAAGATGTGGATATCCAACTCGCCGATCGCGGACGTGTTCATCGTCTGGGCGAAAAACGAGGAAGGCCGTGTGCGCGGCTTCATACTGGAAAAGGGCATGAAGGGGCTCAGCGCACCGAAGATCGAGGGCAAACTGTCGCTGCGGGCATCGATCACGGGCGAGATCGTCATGGATGGCGTGTTCGTGCCGGAGGAAAACCTGCTGCCGCATGCGGACGGCCTGAAAGGGCCGATGGGCTGCCTGAACAACGCCCGCTACGGCATCGCCTGGGGCGCGCTCGGCGCGGCTGAAGCCTGCTGGCTTGCGGCACGCGAGTACGTGCTGGACCGGAAGCAGTTCGGCCGGCCGCTCGCGGCGAACCAGCTCATCCAGAAGAAGCTCGCGGACATGCAGACGGAAATCGGCCTCGGCCTGCAGGGCTGCCTGCAGGCGGGTCGGCTGAAGGACAACAACCAGTTGGCGCCGGAGCTGATTTCGCTGCTGAAGCGCAATTCCTGCGGCAAGGCACTCGAAATAGCGCGCGCCGCCCGCGACATGCACGGCGGTAACGGTGTCTCGGACGAATACGTCGTGTTCCGCCACATGGCAAACCTCGAGTCGGTAAACACCTACGAGGGCACTCACGACATCCACGCATTGATCCTGGGTCGGGCGCAGACGGGCATCCAGGCGTTCTCGGGCTGAGGCCGGCGGCCATTCGCGCGCCGAGGCGCGCTCCTGCAGCAGATCGAGACTGTAGGAGCGCTTCTCGAAGCGCGACCCTCCATTAGTCGAGCGTGGCGGCGATAGTCGCCGCGATCAGGCCATAGCCGTAACGGTTGGCGTGGATGTTCGGCCCGACCGGCGCAGGCACGCACATCCAGGTATACACACAGATGTTCAGCACGTTCTGCGGCAGTCCGATGGCAGCATTGGCGCTGAAATTGCCGGAGTCGAAAGCAGTTGCCACATCCGCGACAGGGATGCCGAAACCTGCATAGATCGGCCCCAGCGTGCCGTAGTTCAGGATATCGGCCAGCGACGCCGACTGGTACGCCAGCGCCTGCCCGGCGGGACCCGTCAACCAGAATGCCAGGAACGTGTTGTAGTAGTTCACCGCGACGAACTTCGTGTCGGGATGCGCCGCCTGCTGCAGCGTCACCAGTATGCTGACGAGGTTGTTCGATAACGCGTTGAACGCATTGATCAGGCAACCGACGTTCACGTTGCTGCTGGCCACGTCGATGCAGTTCGCGGCCAGGACATCATTCACGCCCACGTCGATGGTCACGATCGCCACCTTGTCCTTGTGGGCGTGCAGGAATTCGACGGCCTGCGCCAGCTGCGATCCTTGCTCGTAATCACAATTGCCGCCGCTGATCATCGACGTCGTCGTTTCGCCCGGGCAACCGAGCTTGGTCAACTTCAGCTTGCGAAATTCCGGCGCAACGATGTCGTGTAGCTGGTCCGCGTAGCCTTCGTTCGTCAACTGGTTGACACCATTCGCATCCGGCTGGATACCAACCGCCAGCGAAGTGCCGAGCGACAGGTAATGCCGCACGCCGTTGTCATGGTCGCTGGCGCCCGCAGCGTTTGCGAACGCCAGTAAAGCCAGGCACAGGAACCGTGCTGCGTATACGTATCTCGTGTTCATTTCTTCTCTCCCCTAATTAGGTGGTTGCAGATGCCGGCCACCGCCTGGTCTGTCGAAGCAGCAGCCCGGGGCCGGTGATCGAAGCATGTGGCAGAGCGGGCCGGGAGACGTGAGGACGGCCGGATGTCGGAGTGATGGTTTGCTGATCGCGGGCCGAGGCCCGCTCCTACGGCGACGGGAATCCCTGTGGGAGTGCTTCTTGAATCACGAACATCGATGGCCCGGCCGCGCTCCTCCAGCTGGAACTCGAATCTGGGTTAATCTTGCGGAATGTGTGACACGTTCGTGGTGGTAAGCGAGGATCGGGTACTGTTCGGCAAGAACAGCGACCGCGACCCCAATGAAGCACAGGTCCTGAGCTGGGTGCCGGCGCAGACCTGTGCGCCTGGCTCGACGCTGCGCTGCACCTGGGTCGACATCCCGCAGGTTGCGCGGACGAACGCTGTCGTGTTGAGCCGGCCATTCTGGATGTGGGGCGCCGAGATGGGCGCCAACGAACACGGCGTCGTCATCGGCAACGAAGCCATCTTCACGCGCGAACCCGTGCAGCGCACGGGCCTGCTCGGAATGGACCTCGTCAGGCTCGGACTGGAGCGCGCCGACACGGCTACAAAAGCAAAAGATGTCATTTGCGAGCTGATCTCACGACACGGCCAGGGCGGGCGTTGCGGCTACGACAAGCCCGGGTTCAGTTACCACAACAGCTTCCTGATCGCCGACGGTGCCGGTGCCTGGGTCGTCGAAGCCGCCGACCGGAAGATCGCAACGCGGCGCATCGACGAGGGCGTGTACGCGATCTCCAACGGCATCACGCTGCCGGAATTGTCTTCGCGCGAGGACCGCATCCGCCCTCGCGTCGCGATGGCCTCACGGCGGAGGGAGCGCGTGAAGTGCCTCGCCGAAGGGGCAACCGACGCGCGCCAGGCGATGCGGGTGCTGCGCGATCATGGCGACGGCAACGAGCGTCCCTGTTACCGGCGAGTGAACGGCGCGATGTCCGCACCGTGCATGCATGCTGGCGGCTGGCTGGCCGCGAGCCAGACCGTCGGCAGTTTCGTTGCGGAGCTCGGCGGCCGGGAACATCGCTTCTGGGCAACCGGTACGGCGGCGCCCTGCCTCGGACTATTCCGCCCGGTCTCGATCGGCCTGCCTCACGACGTGGGCGCGCCAACGGGCAAACAGGAAGACAGCTTGTGGTGGCGATTCGAATCCGTGCACCGGGCGCTGCTGGCCGCCGATTCGAGAACCCTATCCGGGTACGCGGCCGATCGCGACCGGGTGCAAGCACAGCTGCTCGGGTCGGACGAGGCCGCGGGCTGGCGGGCTGCTGACGAATGGCTCGGGCAATGGCAGCAACGCCTGTCCCGCGAAGACATTGCCGACTCACGGCCACGCTGGCTGCGCCGATACTGGGATTGCGTAGCCAACCAGGCATCCGTTGCCAGCCGCCTGCCCTGGCGACCAGCCTAGCCTGCCTTTGTGAGTTTCATATCGATCGAGTGGCAATCGCGGGCGTCACGTTGCTCGCTTTGTGGGCGGGCCCTGCCACGGCAACCTGGCCGACCAGCCACAACATGACCATCGCCGACGGTATGACGTACCAGGCCATGGGTTCGAGGGCAAATGCCTCGACCAGCAATATGTTGAGCGCCACGGCCAGGATGGCACCTGCGGTGACGCCGACCGTGCTCACAAGAAAATTCTCGATCATGAAGTGGCGGATAATGGATGCCCGGGTCGCACCCAGCGCACGCCGGATACCGATCTGACGCGTGCGCCGGCTAACGTTGAAGCTTGCAAGACCTACGATGCCGAGGCCCGTTATGGCGGTCAGTAATGCTACGACGAAGCCGAGCAGCTTGATCATCGCAGCCTCGCCCAGGTAAGCCATTTTGCGCACGTCATCCATCGTCCGCACTGACTGGATAATTCGATCGGGGTTACTCGCTGCGAGCATTTCCTCGATCTGCGGCATCAACTTATCGCGCAAACCCGGCTCCGTTCTGATGACGTAGCGCACGAAGTCACCATCACGGCGTTGCGGTACGAGCATCGATCGTTCCAGCCCTGCCCAGTTTGGCCAGGGCGCCTGCAGACGGTCGACGACGCCTATGATGCTCACCGGATTATCGTTCCCTATGTAGAAGGTCTTGCCCAGGTACGAACCGTCCTCGTCCGGAAACAGGTCCTTCGCGAGTGCTTCAGTCACGATTGCCACTGGCGGCCAGTCGTTCCTTTCACGATCGACCCAGTCGACATGGTTCGGCGCGAAGTTTTCGCCCTCCATGAATTCGAGAGCGAATGTCTCCACGGTGTGCTCGTCGGAAAAATACAGCGCCGTGCTGCTATCGCTCACGCCCTCGCCCGGCTCCAGGCTTACTCCCTCGGACCAGCCACCCCGCCGCAGCGGGAAGGAATTCGTCGATGTCGCACTCAATACGCCATTGGTGCGTCTTATCAGGTCGAGGTCCTCGTCGATTAGCCGCTTCTTGTCGATGCCATCGACGAACGAAACGCTTGCCAGCGCAAAGGTGTTGGCCTCGTCAAGGCCACTCGGGCGCGCCATGTCGACCGAGCGCTCCTGGATGATCGCCACGGCATTGACCATGATCGTCATCGTCACCGCGATCTGCAGCGCGATCAGGATGAATCCGCCCTTGTTTCTGCGCATGGAGCGCCAGATCGGTCCAATCTCCATGTTGCTCTCCTACTGAATTCTGAGCTGGCTGGCCGGCGCGATATTGCAGGCCCGCCAGGTGGGGTAGAGCGCGGCGGCGAGTGCCGACATGACCGCCAGGGCGACGGCCAGCAGCACCATGACCCAGTCCATGCGCACGAGGTATTGGATGAAATCGTAATCGGACCACAGGCTTTCGATGCCGCGGAGTCCCAGCCACGTCGCGCCGACGCCGAGCAGTCCGCCGGCGGCACCGATCATTCCGGCCTCGATAATGTACTGGGCAAAGAGCGACATCCTGCTCGCACCGAGCGCGCGCCGCAGGCTGATGTCCTTCGCGCGACGCATGATCTTTGCGAGCAACAGGCCGATAGTGTTCAGCAGGCAGACCACGAGAAACAGGACCGCGATGCTCAGCAGCACGTTGACGTTGTCGTCGACCACTTCGCGGTCGGCAAGCCACTCGGCGGGATTGTTCAGGCGGTTGTTGAGGGGTCGCTGAAAGCGTCCCAGGGCCTTCTGTTCCTCGGCGTAGGCGTCGAGAAACTGTAGATAGTCGTCCTTTTCCGATCTGTCGGAAAGCTCGATCCACATCTGGATCCAGATGCATTCCGATGCGAGAAACTCCTCGAAGCCGCCATCGGCGACGGGCTTCCAGCAACTGGTGTTGCCGGAGCGGCTGAATCCGTTGGTCGCAGCAAGCGAGAACGGCAGGTACAGAGCCTCGGGTGCTTCGTAAGGGTTATTGTTGAGATCGTAGAACTTGGGTACGGGCGTCCATTCGGCGAGGACACCGGAAACCCGGTACTCCTCACCGTTGATAGTTAGCATGCGCCCGGTCGAGTCCTCGCCGCCGAACAGCTGCTCGTTGAGCGCCTGCGACAAAACCGTGACCCTCTCTTCCGCATCGTCCGATGTCCGGTCCCAGGGCGCGCCATACAGGAACGGGACGTCGAACATCGGAAAGAAGTCCGACGTCGTTGCCCTGGCCTCGAGCTGGAACGGGCGCGTATCGTCGCCCTCGGGCTGAACGACGCGGTTCGTCTTGAAACTCATGGTCTGCCGGTACGCTTTTCCGGCATCATGCAGCGCCTTGGCATCGAGATACGTCATCTGCTCGGGCGGCTTATCGGGATCCTGGTAGGGCTCCGCAGGGCTCCAGCTGTCGACCTGCACGTGATAAAGCACATCGTTCTTGTGCGCGATTGGATTGTCGCTCATCACATGCCTGACGGTGACGATCGTCATGCAGGCGCCAATACCAATGGCGATCGCGACCACCATGAGCGCACTGAGCGCGGGGTTTGCCCGTATGCTGAGGGCGCCGAGTTTCAGGTAATAGTGAAGCATCGTCATCTCCGATCAGGCGTTGGCCGCTTCAGCAAATTGCTGGTCAGCAGGGCCGTCACTCACGTTACCGTCGCGTACGAAGATGTTGCGCTTCGCACGGTCCGCCAACGCCAGTTCGTGCGTAACCATGATGATCGTCGTGCCGCCAGCGTTGATCTCGGTGAGCAACTCCATGACGCTGTCGGCCATCTGCGTATCCAGGTTGCCGGTCGGTTCGTCCGCCAGCAGGAATCGCGGTTCGCCGGCCAGTGCGCGAGCGATGGCAACGCGCTGCTGTTGCCCGCCCGATAATTGCGCCGGCAGGTGTTTCATTCGCGATGCGAGCCCGACCATGTCGAGGCAGTGTTCGACGCGGCGTTGGCGCTCGGCCGCCCTGAATCCGCGGTAGCGCAATGGCACATCGACGTTATCGAAGATGTCCAGTTCCGGGATCAGGTTGAAGCTCTGGAAGATGAAGCCGATTTTCTCGTTGCGTACGCGCGAGCGCTCCTTGTCGTTCAAAGAGGAGATGTCGCGACCGTCGAGCTCGTAGGTACCGCTGGTCAGTTCTTCCAGCAACCCGGCAATGTTCAGGAACGTGGTCTTCCCGGAACCGGACGGACCCGTTACGGAGACGAACTCGCCCTCCTCGACACTCAGCGAAAATTCCCTGAGCGCGTGCGTCTCGACCGTGTCGGTCCGATATACCTTGGATACTTTTTGCATCTTCAACATGGCTGTGATCTCCGCGTGGCAGTGCGCGACTAGTTGGTGAGCAAGACCGTGTCCGCGCCGCGGAACGGGTCGAGGCTGGAAATTACGATGGTCTCGCCGGGCTCGAGCCCGGAAAGCACTTCGACGGCGCCGAGGCTGCGCGCGCCGGTCTCGATTTGCCGGCGCTTTGCCACGCGATCCTCGCTTACCACGTAGGCGATCCGTCCGGAGCCGCTGTCGAGAAACTGCCCGCGCTGCACCAGCAGTACGTCGGGATGTTCGGCAAGCAAGATACGGGTAGTAAGTCGCTGGTTCTGCCGCAGGTTAGCCGGCATTTCTCTTTCGAAGCGGATACGACTCGCCACCTGGTTGCCGACGATCTCCGGGGATACGGCAACCAGCCGTCCCGGATACGCCCGGCCTGCGACCAGGATCTCTGCCTGCATGCCGACAGCAAGATCGTCCGCATAACTCTCGGGAATCTGTGCATCAATCTCGAAGCGGGACAGGTCGACGACAGCCATTACCGGCATATCGCGCGACACCGCGGCTTTCTGATCGACCAACAGGTCGCCGACGATGCCATCGACAGGCGACTGGATCGACAACTGACCAATCTGCCGGCGCAGGTCCTTGACGACCAGTTCCTGCCGGCCCACGTCGTATTCGCTCGCCCGCAGTTCGAATGCGAGCCGCTCGTCGAACAGGTCGGCGTCGGCCACGGCATGCTCGTGCGCGAGCTCCGCATTACGCAGGTCATCCTGCGCTTTCTCGAAATCGATGTCGGGGATGACGCCGCGTTCGTGAGCGTCATCGGCCCGTCGCTTCTCTCTCCGCGCAGCAACCAGCGCCACATCGGCCAGGTCCGCCGCCTTGCGCTTTTCGAGCGCCTGCTGCTTCGATTCGATACGCTGCCGCTCGAGCTCCATCCTGCGCTTCTCGAGCGCCGACTCCGCCTGCTGCAGCGCGCTCGCAAGATCGGGGCTGTCGACCGTCGCGAGCACCTGGCCGGCCAGGACCTGATCGCCCGCCTCAACGTGCAGCGTGATCGATCCCGACTCCGTCGCGTACAGCGTCGGACTTACGGCAGCAACCACGCGGCCCTGCACGGAAACGTCTCTTACCAGGTCGCCGCGGGTGACCGTCGCGGTTCGAATTCGATCGAAGGGTACGCTGATTGTCGCGTTCGCCCAGCGCTCTGCCCAGGGCGCCGCGAGCACGAGCGACGCAATGACGATCACGGCTGCGCCGCCTGCCAGGATCCGGCGCCTGTATGGCGACGGTGGCTCGATTTGCACGTCCTGCGCCGATGTGTCCGAAATCTGCAAAATGCCGGCTCCCCGTACGGCACCCCGGAAGAGGCGCGCCGATCTCCGAATTTCCAGTTAGATGCAGGAACCGCGAATGCGGTTTAAACGGTCTACAGGGCCTGAGAATGAATGTGGCTGATCTTGTCCGTCATCGGCAGGCGAAAGAAGCGCCTGAGTTCGGACAGTGCCGCACCGCCATTGTCGACGAGCGTTGAGGTCGCCGTGAAAACTGACCTCGTCGAACAGCCAGCCGTGGAGGTGGCCGAGCATCTCGGTCCTGCCCTGGCCGAGCGCCAGCAGGGTGGTGCCGACGAACTTGTCGATCTCGGCCTGCAATTCGAGTTCCAGCAGGGACACACAACGGTCCTGTGACGCCCGCCACACGACGCAATTGAAGTGGCTCAGGCCTTCGAGAACCTTCCAGAGATCGTCCAGCAGCTCGGCACGCAGCCGGCTGAGCGGATCGGCGGACTCGAGCCGTGACAGTAGCTCGCCATCGAGAAACAGCGACAGCGCCAGGCCTTCCTCGTCCTGCGACAGCAACAGGGTCTCGCGGCTGTCGGACAGCATCGATTCACCCCCGATAAAGTGCGCCAGCCGCGGATCGGTGATGAGGTAATCGCGCACATCGTGCACCGCGCCCACCTGGTAGATATCGCTCAGGTGCTGCTGCAGGCGATCGATCATCAGTGCCGGCCCTTGAGCCTCGCGTCGGAGATCGGCACGACGCCGTTGTCGGCCAGCAGCTTCCTCGCGCGCCGGCTGCCGGTCTTCAGCCAGATCTCGTAGGTGCGCAGCAGGTCGCGGTCCGATTCGCCGCGAGCCTCGTCGCGAACTTCGTTCAGAACATCGACGAGCACCTGGAATTTCTCGGCGAGTTCGCGGTAGATGTGGGCGAAGGCGTTGCCGCGGAAAGTCCCGCGGACCTCTTCGGACAGCGATCCGTAGGCGCTGCCGCCCATGTAAATGTAGTAATCGACGTCGAC
>WOR8_10007845_pt1 | contig 10167 bp, 7 predicted proteins | sample DeeMarSeWOR38_10_FD_19890 | JGI IMG/M metagenome (IMG submission 19890)
TGATGGTGGAGGACGGGCACATACCGGTCGAGCTCAAGACTGGCAGGGTGCCCAGGGGCCCCCTGTTCTCCCACATCCTGCAGGTGGCCGCCTATTGCGTGCTCCTCGAGGAGGAGTTCGGGACCCCGCCGCCGCACGGCATAATCAGATATGGCCAGGTAGAGAACGAGATCGAGTATGACGAGGGCCTGAAGGAACTGGTGCTGAACAAGCTCGCCGAGATGCGCGAGCTGCGGAGGACGGAGAAGGTGCACAGGAACCACAACAAGCCGGGCAAGTGCAGGAGCTGCTCCAGAAGGGACATTTGCCCAGAAAGGCTCGCATGATTTCGGAGACAAGGTTATAAATCGAGTCGGCCATTACTTCGGGCATGGACGGTTATCAGCCCGGTCAAGAATTGGGGCCCCCACGGAAGGAGCCCGAGCCCTTCAAGGAAATGTTATACGTGATGAAGGCCGCGCTTTGGAGCACCAGCGCCATTAGTTATCTGGTCCTGCTCGTTCTATCGGTCGCCTTCCTCTTTGCCCTCACTCCGGACATACAGAACTGGATCTCAACGCCGCTGCCCAACGGGGTCATGCACGAGGAGGTGCTGTTCATTATCTTTCCCCTACCGATGAAATTCGCGGAGCTCGATGGGATGGCGTTCCAGGCCTGGCACATCGTCGTGCTTGGAATTTTTGCACTCTGTTTCTTCTACGGCCTGTACAGGATGCTTGGGCCCATGCTGGAGAACAGGAAGGCCGCCGAGGATTCCCTGGTCAACCCGGACAGGGCCGGAACGGGCATTCAAACCGTGGCAAAGCTGTTCTTTGCGGTGACCTTCTTCAGCTTCCTCTACTTCGTGTTTCTCGAGGGCGGCGGGGTGTCGCCCGACACACCGGCCTTCGACCAGATGTCCACCAACGAGCTGTTGTACAGGCTCTTCAGCGCCTCTGTCTGGGAGGAGATCGTGTCCAGATCGTTGCTCATCGGATTTCCCCTTATGCTCTTCGCGGCGGCGCTCAAATGGGACCGCCCGTACACGAAGTTCCTGTTGGGTGGCGGGATGAGGTTGAACACCTTGACCATCTGGCTCATCATCATATCGTCCGTGGTCTTCGCTCTGGCGCACGTGGGTTCCTGGGACTTCTGGAAGGTACCTCAGGTGCTGGTCAGCGGGATGGCGCTGGGTTTTGCCTTCGTCAGGTTCGGCCTCTATGCATCGGTCCTTCTTCATTTCTCCATTAATTTCGTGACCAGCTGGGTGTACGAGTTCGCTTCGGGCAACGAAGCCGTGGAGGTGCTGCTGGGGATGGTCGTGCTCCTCTGGATAATTGCGGGCTCGTACTTCTTCATTGACTTTACCTTAAAGTTCGGGAAGAAGCTGCTGGGCATTGACAGGACGGCGAGAAAGGTTCCAGAGGAGAACCGGCATATACCGGTGGAATCCCGGACCCCGGGCGGGTTCGTGTGCCCCCACTGCGGTAACTACAGCGCAAGGTACGGGAACGGTGTCCTGACATGCCTGAGATGCAATAGGCCGTATTCCGATGAAGAGAAAATCGAGAACGATAAGATAGACCTGGAAAAACAATTATAACTCTAAAAATATAAATAAAAATAAAAGAATGAGATAGGCACGCCTATCTCTTCTTCATTATCTTCATCCAGCCGCCGCTCTCGTAGACCTGAAGTCTCCTCTTTCCGAGTGTGTCAGTGAATTCGTCCCAGTCAATGATCTCCAATCGGGGGTTCTTTCCCTTGGTGAACTGCACGCCCTTCGTTCCCTTCACACGACCCGGTTTCAAGCCCTTTCTCTTGGCTATCTGGATTGCCTTATCGACGCTTATCGGTTCCATTACCATATCATTTCCTCCACTATTTTGGATCACCCAATTGACTGGCCATTATAGCCAGACTTGAGCCAGACCTATATGGCTGCGGAGTGTATATAAGTTTTTTGTATGACTGGCTACCTTTTTGATGTTAAAATGTAAACCTTATGTCAATGAAAATGAAATAAAAACGAATGCAGGGAACCGGAATTTCGCGAAGAGCTAGCATCACGATGAACGGGTTCATCGTGGACCGGCTCGAAAGGGGTTGCTTGGATGCGTTACTCCTTTCGGCACGGTCTCAGCCAGCTTTGCCAGCGTTACTGTTTCAGTCGCTGGCCTTCGGTTCGAACCGGCGAACCACTAAGGACTAGACCCTGAATCTAGCGCCGTGAGCCTTTGTGTGCAATTGTTATTGACCGACTCACGGCTTAGTCGCAGCCAGATATGGTTGTTCCTAGCGCCGTTTGGCCAACAACCGCACGCAGATTTGACCAGGCTTGGCTATCCCTGCATTTGAATGTGAATACGCATATTTCCTGGTCAAATGCAGGTCCGCCGAATCGCAGTCGTTTTAATAAGATTTCACGATTCGGCCAGACCGACGATTGCGCATGTAGTAGATAAAGGAGGAGCAATCGTCATAGTAATAAATCCTTTTCTGTGGATTGCTCACTGCGTACTCTTCGTAATGTTCACGCCCTCGACCAGGACGTGCGGTGTGAAGACCGGCGTGGTGACCTCCCACCAGTGTATCTGCTTGACGTCGTTGCCCACGGCCTTGACCTTCCTCATCAGGTCCACCATGTTCTCAGAGATACGGATGTCCTTGACACTGCCGACTATCCGGCCGTCCTTTATCCTGAATATCGCGTCCCTGGGGATGGTGGAGAAATCACCGGTCTGGTAGTTCTGGAAGCGCGTGTACCACACGTTCGTCACGTAGTAGCCGTCCTTGACCTGGGAGATCAGCTCTTCCTTGCCCTGGTCCCCTGGCGCCAGATGAACGGACCATGAGTAGGGGAACACCAAACCGGCGTTGCCAGTGGTCTCGGTCCCGAACTGCTTTGCCGTGCTGGTGTTGTGCAGGTAACCCTTCAGCTTGCCGTTCTCGATTATCGGGGTCCTCCTCGTTGGTACGCCCTCGCTGTCGAAGGGCGGGGTGTTGAGTGAGCTAGCGTGCGTTCCGTCGTCGGCAAGGCTCACGACCGGACTTGCCACGTCCTTTCCGACCATGTCCTTGAGGAAGGAAAAGCCGGCGTCCACGTATCCGGCCGATGATGACGATGCCACCCTCTCCAGTATGTTCGCGAATGGCATGGGCGAGAACAGCACGTCGAACTTGCCCTCCTCACCTATTGCGGGGTTTTGCGAGCGCGCGGCCAGCTCTCCGGCCTCCTTACCGGCCGTACCAGGGTCGAAGTCGTCCAGGTTCACCACCGATTGGACCATGTGCCCCGAACCTTCGTTTGCCGCCATCGCCCTGATGGATATCTCGATGTCCGCGCTCGAATAATCGCCCGAGGGCCCGGTGGATGAGCATAGGTATTGGTTGCCGGCGGAAGTGTATAGCACGCCGGCTACCCTCTTCGCTCCTGCATCCAGTGCGGATGAGATGGCGTCGTCAACATATCCGTACAGCTCGTCCAGGAGCTGAGGTATGCGTTGGTCCGGTGCCGATGGGCGGTAGTCGAAGCTGCCGCCGGCGAGACCCTTATAGTTCTGGCTCTCCTCCATGACCTTTGACATGTTAAGGAGGTCCTGGAGCGTGTCGTCCGTGGTGGAGAAATCGCTGATGTCGGTGGCCACCACCCTCCGTTCCTTCACGAGGAAGATGCCTGCGACCTTCTGGGCCCAGAACTTCGAGGCGGTGATGCTGTTGTTTGCGAAACGGACCTGCTTGACGTTGCTCGTCATAAGGGTGCATATGACGTCGTCCGCTCCCATCTCCAGAGCCTTGGTGACTATCTTGCCGGGCAGCTCGATGTCGAGAATCTCGGACCACGAGCTCATTGGCTCACCCCCAACCTTACGTCCCTCAGGCGAATGCTGGGGCCCCCGGTGTAAACGGGAACGCCCTGGCCTGGTTCGCCCTTGCCGCAGGTCGCCGATGTGAAGTCCAGATCGTTGGCCACGGCGTCGATTGCCGCCCAGAACGCGGGTGTGGTCATCTCCAGGATAGGGGCCTTCACCGGGCCCTTCATCTCGCCGTTCTCGATGAGGTAGGCCTCCCTGCCTATGTACCGCTGGTTGAACCGTTTGTCGTCTATGTTCCACTCCATGAAGTTGTTCATGTAGACGCCCAGCTTGACGCCCTCGAAGAGCTCCTCCTTGCTGCGGTCGCCGGGCTCGACGAAGGTGTTCGACATCCTGACTATTGGCTCGCGGTTGAAGTTGTCTGCCCGGGCAGCGGCGTTGCTCTGGCCGATGCCCATCTCCACGGCGGTCTCCCGGTTGTGCAGGAACTCGTTGATGACGCCGTTCTTGATGAGGACCTTAGGCCTGGCCTTCACGCCCTCGTCGTCGTAAAGGTAATAACCGTAGGAATTCTCGATAGTGGGGTCGTCGATTACCGTCGCCACCTCACTGCCTATCCTGGTGCCCAGCATCCCCTGGTCGATGAATGACTCGCCTGCCTGGGCCGCCTCTCTCCCGGCGATTCGGTCGGCCTCGTACGGGTGCCCGCAGCTCTCGTGGGCCGCGATGCCCACGACCTCAGGACCGAGTAGCAGGTCTATCTTCCCCGTCGGGGGCTTGACCCCGTGCTTCATGTTATCGTACGTGACCTTGATCTCGCGGCCTATCTCATCTGCCAGTCTTACGGGGTCAGCCCACTCCCAGCCCATGGAGACGCCCTTCTGGAGCATGGCCTGTGACACCATTCCGCCCTCCATGATGGTGGGTATGAGGAACATGCCCACCCTGGGTATGTGGGAGCCTATCCGCGAGCCGTCCGAGTTCGCGTAGTACTTGGTCCTCTCCTCGGCGTACACCTGGAGAAAGCGGCTGGCCATCGGTGCCGTGTCCACCATCGCCCTGTCGATGTGCTTGAGCACGTCCATCATCTCCTCGGGTCCAGCGTCCCCGACGCGCTTCTTCTGGTCGACCTCGTACTCTGCGACGTGGGCCTCCTCGGACGAAAGTTCGATGGGCACCTTGGTCAGACCCGACGCGGCCTTTGCCATGCGGACCGCAGCCTCGGCACATTCGAAGGTGTTCATCCCTGCCAACTGGTCCGTCGAGGCAAAGCCCAGGCTTCCGTTCACCAAGACGCGGATGCTCATCCCCGCCGTCCTCTCGAAGCCTGATATCTCCGGGTTGCCGTTCTTCATTACCAGGCTGCTCGCCTTGACAACCTCGAGCCTGGCCTCTGCGTAATGCGCTCCCGAATCCAAGGCCTTGTTCATTGCCTTCTCGGCCAATTCCCTGTCTATATCAATGCTCATTCTCGTGCCCCCCTTAAGGTTAAAAGGAGTATCGAATCCGCATACTTATCGTTTACCTCATGATGGAGATTCGTGATGAAATACCCGCACGGGACCGGCACCACCAGTTAACCGAGCGGACCAACTCTCCATAAGTATTCAACCTCTGTTCAGTAATCGAAAAGGGTCCTCTGTTTCTCGGACGAGTCCATCGGCGGAGCGAATTCCTCGGGGTCCTGGCCGGGCAGGAGCACGGTACCGTACCGCCCTCCGCCGCCGGGGATGACCGTGACCTTACCCTGCCTGAAGGAGTCGATCGCCCGAGCGACGTCCTCTCCAGCGGATTCCCTCAGGTCGTTAACTGGCACATGCAATAATACGTCTATCTCGTTGCCGAACTCCGTTATGATGGCCTCCCACCGGGCCCTCACCTTGCCCGTGAAGGGAGACGAATGACCGATGGCGCGCATGATGATCTCCGCCAGCGGGATCATATAGATGTAATCGGGGCGGTGCTTGGGCCGCTGCGTACCCTGTTTCCGAGCCAGCTCCAGGGCGCGGTCCCTCACGCCCTTCTTGATGGTGCCACCGCACATGCACCTCCACCTCCTGGCCAGGACCTGTTCGAGGTCAAATTGCCTGAAGCACCTGGTGCACGCGGTCCTGTTGTACTTGCCCTCTTCCGGGGGCAGGCCCACGTTCATCATCACCCTGCATCCCTTTTCACGTGTGAGAGCGAGGATTACCTGGTCGAAGGTCATGTCGCCGGCCTCGATGGTGTTGAACTCCCTGGCAAGCCTGACCGGCTGGGGGGAATGCGCGTCCGAGTTCGATAGGAAGGTCACATCCCGCAGTTCCTCGATACCGTCCCCGTAATCCGAATTGGCGCTGAGGCCCAGCTCCAGGTATGTGATGTCATCGGCGAGGTCGCCGTAGCATTCCTTGAGCGACCCGAAATGCGCGTAGATGCCCGTCCAGGGCGTGAAGGCGTGGGCAGGACCGAGGTGTGCGCCGACGTCCCTGGCGACCTGTGCGATTTCCTCACCGGTCATCCTCAGCTTTGGCCTGCCGTCCGACCTCAGGGTGGTCGTATGTCTTTCAACGGCCTCCGAGAAGGCCTCGACCGCGGATACCGAGGGGAATAACAGAAGGTGATGCACCCGCTTGTCAGCTTCCACCTCGGTCGTGAGGATGAATCGGGTCCCGTCAAGCTCGAAGGTGCCCTCCTCGACCTCCTCCATCTCCCTGATCTCCTTGAGCCAGGTGGGATGAAGGCAATCGCCTGTCGCCAGGAGATGCACGCCCTTCTGCTTTGCCCCTCTCGCCAGCTTCCTGAAGTCCATGTCAGAACTGGTGGCCGCCGAGAAACGCCCGTGAATGTGAAGGTCAGCGTTGAATTCCATCCGCGGTCGTATCGGAGCACGGGCTAAAACGTTTTGTTTTTATCGGTATGAAGTTCCGGTCGCTCGGAATATGGTTCCTCCGGAACTTCAGAGAGATGTTGCTCTTCACCTGAGGATGGGTGGTCCTCCCAACGATTATCCTCTTCACGGGAGTGAGGTCCTGTAACCCTTCCGCCGAGGAACCACAATATCAATATGACAAGCGCTGAAACGTTCAACACCACGGTCAGGCAGGCCAACCAGAGCACCGACAAGTGGCTGGTCTCCAGTTCGAAGTCCTGCTCGTTCGTGCCGAACAGCTGCTGCAGGGTGGCGTTCTGCTGTCTTGAGCCGAGGCCGCACGACAGGGTCAGGTTCACGCCTTCCGTATCAGTCGGGACCTTGACGGTCAAGATGAAATGGCCGTCGAAGTCGGTGACAGTGCTGCCGATGATGCTGCCGTCGGCCTCGAGGAGCTTTATCTGCGTCCACTTCAGGCCGCGGCCTATGTTGGATGTGACGCGGCCCGATACGGTGCTCCACCCCTCCTTGTTCAGGTCCGAGTCCACGTACGAATAATTGACCAGGCTGCCGTCCTCCCAAAGGTAGAAGGCCGCCGAGTAGGCTCCCAGGGCCTCCGGAGTGTAAGGTATGTTGATCTGACCTCCCGACCCGGAGCTGTACTCGAACGCAAGGCTTCCGTCCGGACCGTAGACCTCCAACTCGAAGCTGGATGCCTGGAAAGAGGGAACGAACACCGACATCTCGAAGAGGTCGGCGAGCCCGTCCGAATCCGTGTCCACCGAAACCGCGGTCAGGTTCAAGGGACGTTCACTCTTGACAAGGTTGGAGAAGTAGGGGGCCATATCGGCGAGGAACTCATCCCACGCAGTGTCCTGGCCTAGGGACGTGGTCAGATAGGCCGAGGGCGGGGCGTTCGGGGGAAAGTAGACGGATAGTCCGTTTGCGTTGTACGCCGGTTCGTCGAGGGTGTTGGTCCAGTGGCGCTCGTAGACGACCGCCGCATCAAGAGCAACGAGTACATCCTTTGATAATGTTTCCAATCTCTTGTATTCGGTATGCGAGTTGATGTTCTCCAGCAGGTGCCACAGGTCGTACTGGTAACTGCCGTCGTACTCCTCCGTGGCCATCCTGGCTGTGATGAGCTCGTAATTGAAGTAGCCCACAGTGTTCGATGCCTCGGAAGAATAGGCATCGATGGCATTGACCAGAGCCTCCATTGACCCGAGGTCGATGAGAGCCAGGGTCAGCGTATACCGGCTGTGCATCAGCCCCCAATCCATGTATTCATCAATGAGGGCTATCCCGAAATCCGTCGGTGATATGGTCGGTTCGTCGGCAAGGATGGCCAGCACCTCGGCGTAAGGCCACCCGCTGACAGGCACGTCCTTCTCCGACACGATAGCGAATTCCGCGCCCTGCCTAAGCTCGTAGACCGTTTCCACCATCCCCATCTGGCAGGCGTCGATGCTTATAATATCCAGGTGTATGCCCGCGTTGGCTATCGAGCTCATGGCCAACCTCAACTCGGTCGGCTCAAGGAAGTCGTCCTTGTCGGGGCAGACGCCGCTCCATCCGGTTCCGTGCCCCCACAGGTCGAGGACATAGTGGTCTGCCGGGTAATTTGCCACCGTCCAGGTGACAAAGTCAACGAGCGTCTGGGGCCTGCCCAGGTTGAGCTCGTTCCCCCATGTCGCATTGACGCTGGACAGCGGCAGGCTCTCCGATCCCGCTGCCATGACCCTCAGGAGCTGGGTGTCCACCGAGGTAGACTGGTCCACCAGCACGATGATATTGAGGTCGTCGGAGGAGCCCACCTCCTTCATCTCGTTGAGGTCGTCGCCAACGTTGCTGCTCAGGGAACTATCGCCGGACATGTACACCATGTAGGTCCAGTCCGAGGTTGTCGTGCCGTTCTGGGCCGATGTCGTTTGCATGTTGACCGAAAATGCGGAAAGCAAGACAAACAAGCTCAAAACGACGAGGAACCGGGGAAGGGCCTTTGATTCCATGGCATACCTCAATGCTCGATGCCCTTCCTGGCCAGTACGCCCTTCTGGTACGGGTGCTTTATCTCCTTCATTTCCGTGACCGTGTCGGCGACGTCGATAAAGCTCTGGGGCGCATAGCGGCCTGTCAGGACTATCTCCATGTTCCCGGGTTTGGAGGTGAGCAAGACCAGCACTTCCTCGACCGTAACGAGCTTCCATTCGATGGCCACGTTTATCTCGTCGAGGATCAGGACGTCGCAGCCTCCATCCTTGATGACGCTAGCGGCGTGCTCCAGGCCGTCCCCAGCCAACTTGATGTCTATCTCATCCGGATCATCCTTGTCCACGAAGTCGGGCCTCCCGTATTGCACGATGTCGAAATTATCCAGGTCCTTGACGGCCAGCAACTCGCCGTAGTCTATCTGGCCCTTCATGAACTGAATCATGAGGACGCGGTACCCGTGTCCCGCCGCCCTCAAACCGAGACCGAGGGCTGCAGTGGTCTTGCCCTTGCCGTTCCCCGTGTAGACGTGTATCATTCCCAGCTCACCAGTCATGAGGATTAAGAGGGGAACTGAATATTTAACGTTTGCTTGCGTTTTTCCAGGTGACATACAGCCAACATTTCGGTTGGAGTACGTCCTTCCAGGGGACGTACGACCAAGATAACTTTAAGAAAACGTTTTTCCAGGCGTCGTACGACCTTCGACCTCAATTGCAGTTGAGTTATCGTATTTCGAGGTCTCTCTGACGTCGTACGACTACGGTTTAACACCGACTTCAAACGGTGCACGACAATCTCGGCTTTGTTCCATACAAATAGTATACGCCTCCCAGGCGTCGTACGACCTAAGTTTATTTGTCGGGCACATCCGGTGCACGACAATCTCGGCTTTGTTACAAACAAATAGTATACGCCTCCCAGGCGTCGTACGACCTAAGTTTATTTGTCGGGCACATCCGGTGCACGACAATCTCTGCCATGCTAGAGAAAGGAATTGGATACTTCAGTGCTAGAGGTTATATCTGGAGATAATTGTGTTAGAGTATCCATATGAGCTAGAGTTGCTGGCCTTGCCTGGGGTTCTAGTGTTTGTAGGGTCTGAACCTGTGCTAGATACTCTATCCTTGCTAGAACTTACATCAATGCTAGAGGTTCTATCCATGCAAGAAGATTCAATGGTGTAGCTGAGTCAAAGTGCTACACTAATCGTTTTTAATCTCAAATGCATTGGGAGGCCTGATGAGCGTCGGGGACGATAACTGCACACACAGTATCCAGGGTCCAAAATCAGGAAATTTAAGAACCGTTCTGGTTGCCTGCGGAGGGACGGGCTGCAACTCACTGGCCGAGGGCGTGGTCAAAGGAGTCGAGAACTTGATCGCCATCAGCTCGGAACCAAAGTTCCTCGAAGGTCTTTCGGGCATTGAAAGGGTTCGTGTCACTGTAGGCCGCGTGGAAAGGGACGCCAGGGATACTACGCGGTTGTCCAAGCTGGCCAGCAATGAGACCGAGATGAGGTTGGGGGAG
>WOR8_10007846_pt1 | contig 10167 bp, 10 predicted proteins | sample DeeMarSeWOR38_10_FD_19890 | JGI IMG/M metagenome (IMG submission 19890)
TCCTATTCGGATTGTCTGCTCATGAAGTGAGTGAAATGAAAAAGGATTATCGTCCGCGCGACATCATCGCAGCGGATGATGATTTGAGGGCGGTTATGCATTTACTCGAAAGTGGGTTCTTCAACCAATTCGAAAAAGGCCTGTTCGACCCAATTATCAACTCGATCACCAGCCAATCCGACCCGTGGTTAACCGCCGCTGATTTCCGAAGTTTTGTGGACACCCAGCAACGTGTCGCCGAAACTTATCGGGATGCCGAACGCTGGACACGCATGAGTATCTGCAATGTCGCAAGCAGCGGTAAATTCTCTACTGATCGCACTATGCAAAATTACAATGAAGAAATCTGGAAACTAACGCCACATTCACCTGAAAGCCAATAAAGTCTGGGAGAGATCGGTGTCGGACCCAGCATCCAATTATCTGCTGCCACCAAGGGAATGGTGAAAAGCGCGGCGTGAAGATGTCTGCGTGAAGGTTTGAGTTTTTGAGTTAAATGATTGAACTTTCCAGACTTGGCGCATGACGAGAAAACCACAAATTTATATCCACGGTGGTCTGTATCATGTCATGATGAGACGCAATGGGGGTGAGGATGTATTTTTCTATGATTGGGGTCGAGAGGTCGACTTGAGAAATGCTTGATAGTACCTTTTATAGTGGAAAATGAGTCGGAGCCCTCGCCCTCTATTCATCACATGATAGTAAGCGCCTTTGTATTCTATGGGAAACGGTCTAGGCATGTTGGTGATCTCGCCCCCTTTTTTCCCATTCGCCCTCATGCCTGACCCCGTTTGCCGTTCGCGCGTTAGCTCCCCAGACTCCGTTACACTCCATCCAAGCTACTTGCTAAACAGAAAACAGCTGTTATGGCTCCATCCTATCGGGCTGGCGTAACAAAGAAAATGAACCGGTGACGGTTTTGAAGTTGGTGTCACATGCGCCGGTATCCAAGCAAAGTTTGAAATCAAACTCCCCTACAATGGGCTGAACCAGTTGCCCGTATTCGGTAATATTGAGAGTCGCACTGCTTTGTGTAAACGGTATGTGCTGATAGTTGGTATTACTACCGTCATTGAGCCAGTATTCAGCCAAGGTAACCGTTTGGCTGCCGGTACCCATGCCGGAGAAGCTAAACTCAAATACCTTATCGTATAATTCATCAATTGCATTCCATTCCAAAAGCGCAAGTACAGTTGTTTTATCGGTAGCGGTGTTGTACCAGGTCATGATGTCGTATTCTGGCCCAGACACATCGATATTGATACGTTGCACTGGCGCACTATCAACGGAAATCTGGAAGTAGAAATCCTCCGGCACACCTCCACTGTCGTCACTGCCGCTGGAACAAGCCGTTAACCACACGAACAGGTACATCAAAACAAACAACCTCGAAATTCTTAAACGCATTTATTTATCCCCAAAAAAATAGAATATCAACGCTATTGCAGAAAGGATAAGGAGGCGCTACCCTTATTGCTCCTTTACACCCAACTTTCTAGACCTCCTTTGTGGGCGATATTGCAGCACCCTCCCTGTTAACCGTTCCACATTCACCTGAAAGCCAATAAAGTCTAGGAGAGATCGGTGTCAGACCCGAATGGCACTTACTTAAAGGCTTTTCCGTCATTCCGGCGGATTTTTAGCCGGAATCTAGCGGATAAAGTCGCGTGGATTCCGGCGAAAACAAAGCCGGAATAACAACCGGGGTCCGGCTAAGAACGTTCGGGTTTCTATTTATTTTGCTTTTAAGTGTTAACTAAGTGCCATTTCTCTCTGACCCGGGTTTTCTTTAGGTGCAGTTAAGATAACTCAATGACTTAGCTTGGTACGACCCCAAAAATACATTGTTTAAACTAATACAAGGCTGGAAGTTAACGATTGGAGTGCCGCGCGAACCTGGGAGGTCCACGCGGCTGATTGGCTCAGGACTTCCGTTAAGGCTTTTTAGGAGTGCTGTATGGCACTTCTTTCTGGAAAGATTTCCAGGTGGTTTCATAGCCGACAAAAAACTTTCCAGGTGTAATCTCTTTCTGTTTAGTTGTTACATACTCAGTTTCACCGGTGGGAACCTTGGGTCGGGTAAATACTGGCTTGTCACTCATATTTATACTCCTTATTGGTTTCAATATTAGTAGTTTTAATATAGGGAGGATTTTCAATCGAGTTGTCAGCCCCTCCCACCTAAACTGACGTCATAATCACAATCTGGCGCCGGTAATGCGCCTTCTTTGGTATCACATGCCGCACCCCACCCTGGGGATTATCCACATCCCCCTGGTAACGGGGAAAAAAGGCGGGGATTATTCGGGTCCCGCTTTTTTTGCTGTTTTTCTTTAGACGACAAACTGCCGTACACTCTTGATTCTGAACGTAACTTTACAGCTTTTATCACCGAAACTTAATAGGCTACCTATAATAAATTTTTATCTATATATACTTATATCTAATAGAAATGTTGCCCAAACTCAGCCCGACAAACGCTTACCATCTGATTTAACACATTTAATTTCGAACCCCCATTGCTGCCGTCGATACGATATAATCCTGCTTCATTTGATTATCCAAAATTGAGGAAGATATCTTGTCAGCAAATAAAGGTCGCGCCTACTTCGGTATTGTTGGTTATCACTTCAATCCGGATGTTGTCACACAACTGCTGGGTCTGGAACCCACCTCGACGAATGATGCTGGGACACGAGGCACCCTTGATAAACCTGTAGTCAGTTCCTGGGAGTTTTCGACACCAACAATCACATCTGAAACCCAGGAGATTGATATCTACAAACTCATCGATGATGAAATTCTTAAAAAAATTGAGCCGGTGAAAGACAAAATCATCGAAATCTGTAAGAAGCAAAACCTGTCGCCAAGAATTGGCGTCGTCTTAACCCTGTCTATTGATAAAAATGAAACGACTCCAGAAGTTGGTTTTGGCGCACGCGTAATCAAATTTTGTTCCGAGATTGGCGCATTCATTAATGTGGATTACCAGCTTTCCGAACGGATTTAGTTTCCACCCCATTGTCGATTTCTAGCCGCTTACCGCGCCTGCCAGTGACAACGCTTTGTTACGCTGTTCTTCACAGTGTTTCTTGCACAATGGTTGTAGAGCATGCGGGAAACATTCTAGGATCACCTCAAATTCATCGGCAATGTCGCCGGCCATTGCAGCATCGTTTGCTAGTGCTGCCAGTTCGGCTTGTGCGGTTACTTTGTTTACTTTGCAGAGCACAGACAAGTGCACCGGGCGTTGCTGCTCCATACACACTTTCCAGCCTTTTTCGTAAGATCTAGCGGCTTCTTGAAAGCGATCAGGATTTTCTTCCGATTCCGCCAGGTTATGCAGCACCGCCCCGCAATTATTATGTGCAGCCGCCAATTCAACCGGGTGATTGTCCGCATCGAGCGCTGAAATCGCATTTTTGTAGGCCACAACCGCTTTCTGAAACGTACGATTACCTTTCAGGAGTGTCCCATAGGTGTGCAGGGTCATACCCAGCTGCAGCATGATCAACTTCCATTCTTCCGGTGTGTCTTTTTTTGTATAGACCAATAACGCGGCAGTATAGGCGTCAACCGCCTTATTCAGCGCCTTCGCATCCGATTCGAGTCTACCCAGGGCCTGCAGTGCCGTAGCCAGGTTCGCCTGGGTCGCAGCCCATTCCAAGGGGGAGTCTTCCTGGCTGTATTCTTCCAGCGCAAGCGTGAAACACTCGACAGCCTTCTGAAAGGTCTTGGGATCGTGCAATTGTTGTGCGATGGCGCCAAGAATATTTCCCAGGCGGTTCTGTGTTTCGGCCCAGCCTAATGGGTCCTGTTTATGAAACCCATCTGTCAGCGACGCCTCAAGCGCATCACGTAAATGTTCGAATACAGCCGCACTGAAACTATGCTGTTCAAAATTGCCACGTGTGTAAAGGAAATTATCGGCAACTGGCACACTTCTGTCAGGTCTGGCACGTTCCAGCATTTGTTCATCAAGCAGGCCGAGAGAGCCTGCAATTGCGCGTTCCAGCGCGCGATTTACAGGGTAGATGATGTAGGGTTGTGAGTAGTTCATTCTGCGCGCGCAAGTATATCGTTTAAGTCCGGGTCGGCATCAACAGCACCACCCAACTCGATTTCTTCATCGGTGGCGTCACGTATCGACAACACTTCCAGCACGAATGTAACATCTCTTCCGCAAAGTGGATTATTGCCATCAACAGTTAAGGTCTTGTCATCAAAACGGGTAACGATAAAATTTTTAATTTCACCCTTTTCATTTTCCATGGTGATGGTCATACCGATTTCCCGATATTCCTCAGGCACATTTTCGATATAATCGGTAAATACCAGCGACTCATCTCTTTCACCATATAACAGCGTAGTGTCAATGGGCACTTCGATGACGTCACCCACCTTCTTCCCATACAGGTGTTTTGTCACTTCTTCTGACATCACATCATTCACACCATGAACATAACCCAGGGGGTAATCCACGGTAACAAGTACATCGCCTGTTTTGTCATCGACGACCTTATAATTCAGCTCGACGAATTTTTCATCTTCAATTGTATCTGACATATTGAATAAACCTGTTGCTTACTTATGCTGCATTAAAATAACGTAGCACCAAAAATTCTAACTTTATCTTTCTCATAACCGAGCACCAGTCTGCCCAGCCATTCACCCTTCGTTTTTTTATTAATTACTTTATAAAGTACAGTGACATATTCACCTCGACGTATCATGCCGAGATAGGTGTAATCTTCCGACAGATTTTTTGCCAAGTCGCTTCTCGCAAACTGCTTACCCATTTCCACTTCGTTCGCGCCCTTTATAAACGAAGACGAAAAATTGCGTGTAAAAGCACCGTAATTTCCTTCGTTGGAGTACTTCACCAGATCCGCCCACATTGGGTTGGCAAGCGCTAGAATCTCTTCATCTGTTTTTTCAATAATATTCATCAAAAAAACTCCATTAAAAAAACACAATCGTTTTTTAACATTATCCTCAAGCCTGATTTTCAAGGCTGTAATCAGTCTCTGGGGTAAAAAAAAGGACCAACATTTTACATGTCAGTCCTTTTTTTATACAAACTAGTTATCGCAATAATGTCTTCGTTGGCTGATTTTAAACAACCCTGCTTACAATCTCAGGAATCAAGCCCATCTGCGATAAAAAGTTGCTTAGTGATGCCCTTCCGCTTTCAGTTTAGCCAGGTCTTTGTCCTCGATATCACCTACCAGGTGATACAGAGGTGCCTTCTCCATGGTGTATTCGCCTGTCTTAGGGTCACGACGAGACACTGTCAGGACATGCCAGTTCTTATCATCCAGTTTCATAGCGTCACCACGGTAGTAGTAACCCGGCCAACGGGTTTCCTTACGGAACAACGTATGGTGGAATACACTTTCTGAAGTCAGCCAACGATGCTTCAATTCCCATGCACGGAGTAACTCGTGTATATCTGCAGCAGCGACATTTTCCAGGTCTTCGCCCAGAATCGCCATCTTCTTAAGACCGATGTTCAGAAGCTTGTCGTTGGTCATGTAGTTAACACCAAAGCCACCACAGTACTCATCCATCAGTTTCTGCAGACGATCCAGGCCCTGACGTGGGTTGATGAAGTTAGGGTTAACCGTTCCGGCAACGACTTCGTTACTGTATAGACGATAAGTTTCCAGCGGCTTGTAGATCTCTTCCTTACGGCGTTGGATCTGCGCGTCAGACACGCGAATGCCTTCGGCCTTGCCATCGTCGATGTACTTACAGGCCGCTTTGGCAGCCAGACGACCTTCAGTGAATGAACCTGAGGAGAAGGCGTGTGGTGTACCACCAACGGCATCACCGGCACCGAACAGGCCTTCAACGGTAGTCATACGGTTATAACCCCAGAAGTACTCGGGTGGCGACACATCCTCTGGACCAGAACACCAGGCACCGCAACCAGTAGCATGTGACCCCATTACGTATGGCTCAGAAGTTGTCAATTCAGGGTTTTCGTACTTAGGGTCTACGTCTGTAGCAGCCCACAGTACCGCCTGACCAACCGTCATACCCAGGAAGTTGTGCCAACCAATCTCTTCAAGATGAGGATCCTGGAAGGCTTCCATGGTAACCATGTGGATAGGACCACGACCGGCATTAACCTCACTGATGATTGCGTGGTTACGCAGACAGGTCGGAATTGGACGGTGAGTGGTGTGAGACGCTTCTGGGTCCAGGTATTCTATACCCACCCTTTCCTGCAGTTCCGGGAACCATTTTGATTCGTACTCTTCTCCATAAGCATTCTGAGTGTAAGTTTTCAGATGCAGGAAGTAAGCACCTACTGGCCCGTAACCGTCTTTGAATCGGGCCAGTACGATACGGTTTTCCATCTGAGTCATTTTCGCGCCCGCTCCGATCATCAGACCGTATGCAGAACCCGATGACCATGGCGCGTACCATACACGACCGGCACCTTCACCCACGGAACGTGGTTTAAAGATGTTAGACGCACCACCACCACCACAGATAACAGTCTTTGACTTGAATACGTGGTAGTTACCGGTTCGTACGTTGAATCCAACGGCACCGGCAACGCGGTTTTCTTTGGATTCATCCATCAGCAGGTGGGTAACACAAACGCGGTTGAATACCTTGTCTGCAGATTTCTTCGCGGCTTCCGCAACGATAGGCTTATAGGATTCACCGTGAATCATGATCTGCCAACGACCTTCACGCAGATACGCGCCGGTCTTCTCATTGCGCATGATAGGCAGACCCCATTCTTCGAAGTTGTGAACAGTGGAGTCAACGTGTCGCGCCATATCGAATGCCAGGTCCTCACGCACCATACCCATCAGGTCGATACGCGCATAGCGCACGTGATCTTCAGGATTGTTCTCGCCGAAGCGGGTACCCATGTAGCAGTTAATTGCATACAGACCCTGCGCTACTGCGCCGGAACGATCGATGTTTGCTTTTTCAGCAATGACAATTTTTTTGTTCTTTCCCCAATATCTTGCCTCAAATGCAGCACCGGTACCACCAAGCCCCGCACCTGCGACCAGGATGTCGATATTGTCTTCAACTATAGTCTTGTAGGCCATTAGTAGTACACCCCTTCTTTCATATCCAAGCCATTTGATTCCAGCGTATGTAAACCACCCTCATCCATACGGATGTACTTGGGCTCGTTAAACAACAACTGGCTGTCGCGCATTTCGCTGCTAGGAGCCGCAGCTGTAGCCAAATTCGGATATCCGCTACCCCAGGGCTTGGTCGTGATAGGCGCCAGCAGATCCATGTCTTTTTTACCGTTGCGGAACTTGATGCGCCACGCAATGGTGCCCTTTTCTTCATCACGGTCTACACGCACCGAGTGACCCAGTGGAGCGAAATCTGCGTAGCCACGCACATCAATGGCGTTCATTGGGCAGGCTTTCACACAAGAGTAACACTCCCAACACATATTGGGCTCAATGTTGTAAGCACGACGAAGCGTTTTATCGATGTGCATAATGTCCGAAGGACAAATATCGACGCAGTGGCCACAGCCATCACAACGCGTCATATATACAAAAGTAGGCATAGTTATTCTCCTTCTCTCAATTTAGTAATGACGTGGCGCTTCACGTTTGATACCCAGACCCATGTTGGGAGGGTTTTTACCCATGTACATTGGAATGTCCGGAAATTTTTCATGCACTGCCGGATCACTCAGATCGTATTTAGCAGGCAGATTCTCTCTTGAACCGTCAGCCTTGGTGACACGTTTCTGGAACGCCGCTGCCGGCTTGAAAAACATGTGCGCAAATTTTGACCACAGCACTGTACTGAACAAAGTGGTTGTTGCAACCACAAACAGCCAGAAGAAAATCATCGCACCCACACTATCAGCACCAGAGCTCGCTAGGTATGACCAGATCAGGCCAAATGTCGACATCGCCAGCAGTGACACAATGAATAGATCACCACGCAACGAAACCTCGTACCACTTTTTACCTTCGGCCGCGACATCCACGCGGATGAAGAACCAGAACCAGTAACCGCCCACGGCGAGTGAGATAGCACCGATATGCCAGAGAGCCGGCCAGATGGTTGGCGCACCGCCAGTCGGGTAAGCAAAGACCAGGGCAACAGTACTCACTAGAAAGATAATGAAACCATACATCGTGAGCAGGTGCGAAAGGCGACGCTTGGGATTGCAAAATTCGCTTGAGGTGAGTACTTCACTGGCGACAGTGGCTACGGCAAGCCCCATTTTCTCACCAGAGCTCACTTCGCGCTTTCGCATTGCCTCGGCCTTTTTGGCATTAGCAAAAAAGTATTTAGCGCTTTGTTTGTGTATGACGTCCAGCAACACCCCTCCCACCACCAAGATGGCCATGACTATGACATATATTTGCATAGCCATTGGAGAAATGTACGCGGGGACATCGGCGATTGGATTGCTGGTTAACATATTTCCGGTCTCCTCGAAATTTATTATTTAGTTATCGTTTTGCAGGGTCTCACCCAGAAACGGCTTTGCTTGAAAACGACAGCTACCGACTCTAAAGAGGCACATATATTACTCACTCTGCCGGCATCTAGCTAGTGCAACATTTTTTATATGCACATATAAAATAGAGATATATCAATATATGCTTATATAGATATATAGATAACTTGCGGCCGGATCAACGTAACTCTCTGAGCTCAACAATCAAGTGATAATGAGAAGCGATAATGACGATAATGAGGACAGCCACTGCATAAATTCCGATACTACGACCCCACGAATCGCCCAAATAGTGGGTGTCCTAATATTTCCCTCCTAATACTTCCCATCACATAAACATAACTTATTGAAACCATTGAAATATTTTTCAAACAATTAAAACCGAAAGTGAAGTAGGTTTGAAATCCCATGGCTTTAGAATATGGCCATCGGACAAGGTTATACCGATCTCCCAATACCTTTTTTCGAAACAATACAGAATGGAGGCTACAGCCATGACTATGGAAACAGCAATCAAAAGCCAGCATCAGGATTTCGCGCCGCCCACCGATTCCGTTGCAACTGTGTTTGTGAAAGGCGGCGACGATTCTACATCAACGAAGCAAACAATCACCTTGCTTAACTCACTACCCGGTATTTTCGATGCAGAATCGTCGGCCGATCAACCAGACTTGATTACAGTACGTTTTGATCCCCAACAAACACGGGTAAGTCAAATTGTTCAGTCCGTGCGTAAAGTCGAATATCAGAGCGCTTGTATCGCCCTAATGTATTTCAATGATAACACCGATTCCGATTACAAACGCAACGCAGCACAATCCGTCATCACGCAGCCCGGTGTTATTGCCGCAGAGCGTTCGGCGCATAAAGCATATGTATTGATGGTGCATTTTGACCAGCATCACACACGAGGAAGTCATATCGTGAATGCACTGCGAGAGCAGGGATACTCTGCTATGCTTGTTGGCTGCTGAGCCACTGAAACGGTACTTAGTGGCGACAGTTAATTTTCTAATGTGATACCTATAAACCCGGGTTGTGGAACATAGCCAACCCGGGCGGTATTGCGCTTATAATTGCGTCTTAGTATGAAAGAGCTAAGTATGCCGCCTTCTTCATATTCATTGAGGCATGAGATTTACTGAAATACGTACCAGAGAGCAATAGTCTCTAATATAAGCCAGTTCGAATATTAGCAAGGACGGCTCTCTGATACGGTTTTTTGTGGCCTACGTGGCATTAGCTTTTCCTTTCTTCTTATAACACCGTGTTGCCAACCATATTGGCAGTGACGAATATTAGATACAATTGCGCCCTGAGCGATGTTAAAGACATTGCGAGGAAGTGCCCTTGGGGTGCGCCCTGAGCGATGTTAAAAACATCGCGAAGAAGTACTCTTGGGGTGCGCCCTGAGCGATGTTAAAAACATCGCGGAGAAGTACTCTTGGGGTGCGCCCTGAGCGATGTTAAAAACATCGTGAAGAAGTACTCTTGGGGTGCGTCTTGAGCAATGTTAAAGACATTGCGAGGAAGGTCGCTCCTGCACATCCATGTGCCCGCGACACCTGTACATCGTGCCCTTGGGGTGTTCTCTGACCCGAATGGCACTTACTTAAGCGGTTCCGTGTCCGGTGTAGGGTGGATTAGGCGCGTCTTTTTGCGCCGTAACCCACCATTATTCCACCGAATAC
>WOR8_10009872_pt1 | contig 10167 bp, 9 predicted proteins | sample DeeMarSeWOR38_10_FD_19890 | JGI IMG/M metagenome (IMG submission 19890)
GAGCCCAAGAATGCAGATTTGCAGCTTCTTCGAAGTTGTAACTTCCACCTCCCCAATAAATATCAGCTTCTGGATTTCCTTCCCAAGCCCATACTTGTTCTAAGACAGCGCCTGAACCACCTGGAGTGAGTTGACTTACTGTTATTGAATAGCCCTGTGTCTCTTGTACCCAAGCTTCAAAATCGGTGATTACTCTATCTGCTAAAGCTGCACTGTGAGGATGGATTATGACTAGTTTGTGTTCGATGCCTTGACTGTAGAACAACCAAAGACCTACTGAACCAATTAACACTATTAGAACAACTGCCGCAATAATAATGATTCCTTTTGAAGCCATTCTCGTTTACCTCGTCAAAGAATGCTATAATTAGGTACCTTGAGTGGTTTTAAATAATTTTGGGTGTATATACCTAACTAATATGGAGATTAGACTTATTGGAAAGACTAGAGAAGTTTAAAGACAGGCTTATAATAAATCTTAAAAATCTTCGTTCAATAGACAAGTTCTCACTTTCTCTCGTTTTAATCGCACTTGTTCTGCTTTCTATTTTTATTCTATTTCCTGTCTTTTCTGTTGTTTTTAATGCTTTTATTGAACCTAATGGCGAGATTGGTCTCCAAAATTTTGTGAATTTAATAAGCACTCCTTCCTATAGACGAGGATTAATTAATAGTGTTATTACTGCATCTCTTACGCTAACTACCACCACTGCAATTGGTGTCCCAGTTGCTTACGTTATGACCAGGTATATTTTCCGTGGAAAGAAAATCTTCACGCTTCTATCAATTCTACCGTTAATGATACCCCCTTTTGTAGGAGCTCTTGCCCTAGTAGGAATGATGGGCAGAAATGGCATCATTACAAATTTCTTTCAAGATTTCTTTACCTGGCTTGGTCTCAATATTTCATTGGAAGATGGATTAATCCTGCCAAATATACCTGGAATTGTATTAATTCAAACATTTCATCTCTGGCCTTTGATATATCTTAATACCTCCGCATCATTGAGCAAAATTGATCCAACCTTGGAAGAAAGTGCAAGAAATCTTGGAGCATCAGGATTTACCCTTTTTAGAAGAATAACACTACCCCTGGCACTTCCAGGTTTTGCTGCAGGAGCTCTTCTCGTTTTTCTTTGGAGTATCTCCGATCTTGGAACTCCAATAATGCTTAATTTCAACGATTACTCGGTTTTTCAAGCCTTTAACGAGTTAACAATCCAAGGAGGCTACAGAGAGATTTCATCAGTAATATCTATTGTTTTAACAGCAATTTCAGCATTAGTCTTACTCTTTGTGAATAAATATGTTGGTTTGAAAGAATATGCGACGGTAAGGGTTGGAGCTGCAGCAAAGTCAATTCAAAGACAAGTTAGTAGTAGACTAAACTTGATCGTTGTCCTCTTTTTATCCATTCTTGTGCTTTTTTCCATAGTGCCACACTTAGGTACAGTTGTTATGGCTTTTACAGAAAGGCCTTTATATGGAGAATGGGTCCCACAGGGGGTCACCTTCGAATATATGGCTGAAGCTCTTGCAGATTCTAATACTTCGTTATCTATTCTAAATAGTTTGGTTTATTCTCTGCTTGCTTCCTTTGCAGGAATATTTCTTGGAGCATCTATTGCTTATCTCTTAGTCAGAAAAAAGTTTCCTGGAAAAAGCATTTTGGATATTATCTCTATGATGCCTTTTGCTATTCCAGGAATTGTGATCGGCCTAGGATTCATCTATATATTTTCTCAACCCATAGTTGGTAACTTCAGACTGACATCAATTTGGTATATTCTAGTTATTGCCTATTCTATGCGAAGACTTCCATACACTGTAAGATCCTCGCATGCTGTATTAAAACAGGTTCATGTCTCTCTTGAAGAAGCAGCCACTAACCTAGGAGCATCAAGAATCAAAACATTCACAAGCATAACGCTTCCTATGATCATGCCAGGATTGATAGCTGGAGCAGTCTTAATATTCATCACATCTTTCACTGAAGTATCAACATCGTTGATACTTCAGCCAATAATAGGACCTTTTGGAATATACGCAAGACCTCTAACTCTGCAAATCTTGCTCTTAGCTAAAGGCGGACCAACAGCAGTTAAAGTAGCATCCTGTTTAGGTTTCATTCAAATCATTGTTACGAGCATTGGCTTGTATATTACAAACAAGCTATTGGGTGGCAAAGCAGGATTAGCATTTGGAGGTTAAAAAATGGTATATGTTAAGTTGGAAAACCTAGTGAAATCTTTTGGAGAAGTAATCGCTGTTAAGAACATTAGCTTAAAAATTGAGGAAGGGGAATTCTTCACAATATTGGGACCTTCTGGATGTGGAAAAACAACAACTCTCCGAATGATAGCTGGTTTCTATAAACCCGATAAGGGAAAAATCTACTTTAATGAAAAACCAATTACTCGTCTTGCTCCTGAGAAGAGAAACATTGGAATGGTTTTTCAAAACTATGCTCTGTGGCCTCATATGAGTGTCTTTCGAAATGTTTCATTCGGATTGGAGATGCGCAAGGTTTCCGATAATGAGATTAAAAGTCGCGTTAATTCGATTCTTGATCTGGTGAATTTAGGAGGGCTTGGAAATAGAACACCTGATCAATTAAGTGGTGGTCAACAACAAAGAGTAGCTTTGGCTCGGGCCTTAGTGATAAGACCGGACGTATTACTGTTGGATGAACCTTTGAGCAATCTAGATGCAAAATTGAGAGTTGAGATGAGAACAGAGATCAGAAAATTACAGAAAAATCTAGGTATAACCACAATCTATGTTACACATGATCAAAAAGAAGCCCTTGCTGTCTCAGACCGTTTAGCCGTTATGGGACTGGGTAAAATTGCGCAAATAGGAAGCCCACTTGAAATATATACAAAACCTGCTAACAAATTTGTAGCAAGCTTCATAGGATTAATCAACTTGTTCCAAGGAAAAATTTCAAAGGTCAGTAAAACCAATGTTTGGATCAAAACAAAAAATGGACTATATTTGGTATCTAGTTCAATTAAGAATGTAAAGGAAGGAATAGAAGTTATAGTCGCTGTTAGGCCAGAACACATTGAAGTGCACTCTCAGGGCTTCTTGTCAAAAAGGTGGAATGTACTGAACGGAATAGTTGAAGGTATAGAGTATCTAGGAGATCTTTCTCGATATGAAATTAAAACGCAATATCAAAGTATCAACGCTGACCAATATAGCCCTTCGGTGGAAAAATTCTTCAAAATGGGAGAAACAGTTAGCATAAGTTTTGGGAAAGAACATGTACATTTGATAGATGTCATATAATTGTCATAAAAAATCTTTAGAGTACATTGCCTTTTATACAACAGAGAATTTTGCTTTCAGAAGCTTTATCAACTAAATCAAATAACAACACTTGTTGGTGAGAGATGTGGTTGAAAAAAAAGCTGTAGTCATATGTACAAGTCAACCAGGGACAGGAAGAGATCTGTACCTCCAAGAGCTGAAAAAGAAAAAAGAATTTTTCTATTACCATCTCTTTGAATATATTGTCGAAGAAGCAAAAAAAGAAGGCTACGCTCTAAGCACACTGAATGTCCTAGACTTTTATGACAGCAAACCCAATAAATTAGAATCTTTTCGTACTAAGGCGCTCGCCAAAATAATCCGCGAGATCGAGGAAAAAGACGGAGTTCACGTCATTAGCACACCTTATCATTTTGAGTGGAAAGGCAAATCTTACACTGGATTAAGAAAAGAAGAGGTCAAAGCTTTAGATCCCGATCTTTTCCTAGTTATAATTGATGATGTTATTAGAGTTAAAAATAGACTGAAAGAAGATCCGCAATGGAGAGAACACAAATTCACATTAGTTGAACTCTCTCAATGGAGAAGAGAAGAGATAACAGGGGTCTATAATCTCTCTAAGAGCTTCACTCCATACAAAGAATTTTTCTTAGTTGCTAGAGAAAACGAAATCGATTTCCTAGAAGAGCTAATTTTTATGAGACATAAAAGCAAAGTATACCTAAGTCATCCAATAACTGGAGAATCAAGCGAATTTTTTGGGAAGATCAGGAGATTTGCATCAATTCTTCAACCCTACTACACAATTTTCGATCCATCTATGATAAAAGATTGGGTGATGGTTGAAACTTGGAGAAATGTAAGAAAAAATTAAAGTTTCAATAGACTATGCTGAAGGTAAAAAAGATTACGAATTGGACGCATGGGATATTGAAGCTGCAATCAAGAATTTGCGCGCCCAAATCATCGACATTGATTACAAGCTTATTGAGAGCTGCAATAGTATTATTGCATATAACCCTCGAGAACAATTATCAGCAGGAGTAATGTGCGAAATGGTTTACTCAATGAGCTTAGCGAAATTTGTTTATGCTTATTACCCCTTTGAACCCAGTCCCTTCTTTGAATGGTATACAACAAAAATTTTTTCCAATGAGCAAACAATGGTGCAATATTTGACAGACATAGCAAAATAGAATTTGTATTAACCAAGGAATGATCCTAAATGCACTTTTTCTATTTTTATCGCCCAAAAATTTTCTATCTATAGTTGCTGATATATTTTGAATAAGAAAGTGAAAATAATTGTTTTTGACATGGATGGTGTTTTGGTTGAAACTAAAAGTAGTTGGACCAGTGTTCATAAAGCCTTCAACATTGATGAAGAAATGACTTTTAGACGATATTTACGAGGGGAGTTCGATTATCTGGAATTCATGCGAAAAGACATTGCTTTCTGGGGGCATATCCATGTAAATAAGATCCGCAAGATACTAAATCAGGTTCCAATTATGTCTGGAGCTGAAGATACGTTTAACCTGCTTCACAAGAGTGGTTATATAACTGCTATTGTTAGTTCTGGCATAAGTATTCTGGCCAAAAAACTTCAGAAAAAACTAGGCATTAATCATGTTTTTGCAAACGAGCTTCTAAAAGATAAAAACGGGTTTCTAACTGGCGAAGGAAATCCAGTCGTTCCTCTTTGGGAGAAGGCTAAAGTTTTGAACCATTTATTGAAGAGTTTATCGATGAAATCAGATAATTGCGCCGTTGTAGGAGATTCAATTTTTGATATTCCGCTCTTTAAGTTAGCTGGCTTCAGCATTGCTTTTAATTCAAAAGACAGCCGAGTAAAAAACATCGCAGATGTTTCAATAGAAAGTAATGACTTAAGAGATATTTTGCCTTATTTTATCTGTTGAATTTGATAGTACTGTCTAATAATTTTTTATTAGTTAAATTATGTGAGTGAGTTGTTTTCTATTAAAACCTTAAGAAACCTTGGTATTTCTTTCTTTTTTGGCCCTAAATTGAGCTATTAGTACTCCTGAGAAAACAATTATCATTCCCAGAATATTATATTCACTAATTGGTTCTTGGAGAAAAAAGGAGGCCATTAATGATATCTGGATTAACATGCTATTTTGTAATATCGCTTGTTCAATTGCTTTAAGTGTTTTCAATGCATGATTCCATAAGAAAAAAGCAATTGCTGTATTCACTATGCTCAACCAAAATATTATCATCCATCCATTAAGGGAAACATTCACTAGATTTCCAGTAAGACCTGTAGTGCCCAAAAGCATAAATGCGCCAAAGATCATTGCCATTGAAGTTAAAGTAATTACGCTTTCATTATCTTTTGAGAGACAATGCCTTGAAAGAACAATGTAAAACGCCCAGCCTATGCCTGAAATCAATGTTATTAAAACACCGACTGCAGTTCCAAAATCTGCAAGAGTATCACAGAAGAAAATTATTACTCCAAACAGCGTCATTATGATCCCAATGAATTGGACTTTAGATGGCCATTCATTTAGGAATAGAATACTTAAACCCAATACAAATAGTGGAGTCAAATTAAGAATAAATGTTACAGTCACTGAATTCAAGAAAAACAATCCAAGAAATTGAAATCCCTGAGCAATAAAAAAACCTGTAAATCCTAAGACTAAAAACACACTTATCTGTCTTATATTAAATCTACTTGTTTTATTCTTTCTGAATTGTAGATAAAATGGAAGAAGTAAAATCAAGGAAGCTAAGAAATATCTATAAGCTGCAAAGGCTAAAGGATTAATTTCCTTCAACCCTATGCGAATCAATACATACGAAGAAGACCATAAAAACGTTACAAATGAAGCTTCAATCAAGGACAAAATCCGTGTTTTCTGCAGTCTCATTTCTACTTCATGATGTTTTTATTCATTCTAATAGTATAATTTTTTGGTATCCAACTGGAGAAGTTGATGTCTTCATGAGTGAATTTCTATTTCGTATCAAAACTAGTAAAGTTAATAGATTCCTTTTTTGATGGCTTCGGAAATGAATTATTGTTGTTATCTTTAAAAGTGCCTTTGGATTAAGTATTGTACATCTCTAGATAAAAGAGGAACCATAATTGGTTTCAGAATTCGGATTTGAAGTGCCAACTTGGAACGGTATTTATAGAATGCTACTTGAATTAGCTGACAGAGTTCGAGCAAACAACTTTCAACCAGATATTCTGGTAGGTATTTCTCGTGGAGGTTGGCTACCTACTAGGGTATTATCCGATTTGCTCGAAAATCCTTGTATTACTAGTGTGGGAGCCGCGTTTTATGTTGGTCTTTATGAGATAAGCCATGAGCCTATATTGACTGCTTGTGGATGATGTTGTGGATACAGGAAAGAGCGCAACGTTGATAAGATCTCATATTGATCGAGAAGGAGCTAAAGAAATTAGGCTTCTCACCCTTTACTATAAGCCATGGAGCATTGTTATACCTGATTTTTACAGCAAGGAGACAAAAGACTGGATAGTATTTCCTTGGGAAATTAAGGAAACTCTTAGAAAGCTTGGGGAAAAATACAAAGGTAAAACAAAGCTTTTTATGAAGGCAACGTCGAAGCTTGTTAGTTGTGGTATTAGCAAAGAGCTTATCGAGCGTTTACTAGAGTAGATTTCTTGAAAAATTTGAATTTCATAATAGCATGAGTCTACAATATTGACAGTAAGCAAAATTGCGGTTTGCAAGAAACTATATTTTAGCCTTTTACGTCACCGGATTCCTTAATCTTTGAATCTTCATATGGAGCTGCCACTCTTCTGTAATACTCAAGTTTTATGCATTCCAAGACTCCTATGGCTTTGTTAATATGAAAGTATCGAAGAGGGTAGATCTCTTTTAGTATCTTTGTAACAACATAGTTGAGCTCGCCATCTATTTCCTCTGGAGGCAATGTTTTCAATATCTTTACGAGGTTCTCCAATACATTTTTGTATTTACTTCTGTTCTCCATTTTTATGTAAGGCAATAATCTTTTCTCCCTATGAATAATCAAAGAATGGATTTACCTATATTTGTTTATTTATGGCAAAGCAGTCTGGTTCAGAATGATATTAGCATTGAATAGGTCACAATAAGACCAGAATGAAACTATCCTAAGAACAGAGCAAAATATGATTCTTGAGGATAACAAGCGTATCTGTCAATATCACAATTTTAAAGGTATGGAAGTAAATGAACGCGCGCGCTGCTTATAGTTGCATAGTTTTCTCTGCTGTCTCGAAACGAAAAAATGTATAAAATTTGGGTAAAATAAAGGAAGTAATAGATGAGTTAACGTAGTTCGAGTTTGAAATTTTGTCCCAAACTCAGAGAAATTGCATCTATTCTAGATAATCCGTAACCAAATGAGAAGCGTCTCAAAGTCATAGAACAATTCCTATATTGATCTGGAATTGTAAATAGTTAATCTTGAATATAACATGTGTTGATTTTATACTGTTTGCGTTCATGCTCGTATCTGTCAAATATGGGAAATGAATTTAATGGTAGTTGCGATTGAGACTACGAATTTGAAAAAGATCTACACTCTGGGCAATGTTTCAGTAAATGCTCTTTGTGGCGTAAATATTAAGATCAAGAAGGGCGAATTTGTTGCTATCTTGGGGCCATCTGGAAGTGGAAAATCAACACTACTTAATATGCTCGGAGCTCTTGATATTCCAACTACTGGCTCTGTCAAAATTGGAATGCAAGAGATAACAAATTTGAATGATTCAGAACTTGCATTTCTGCGGAGGAAAATTGGCATTGTTTTTCAATTTTTCAATTTAATTGAACGATTCAATGCTATAGAGAATGTAGAATTACCCCTGGCTATTGCTGACCTCAAAAGATCGGTTCGTAGAGAGAGAGCAAAAATGTTGCTTGACCTTGTTGGTTTGAAAGATAGAACAACGCATAAACCTGCTGAATTATCGGGAGGGGAACAGCAACGAGTGGCAATAGCTAGAGCACTAGCAACGGATCCGGATTTCCTGCTTTTAGATGAACCCACAGGTAACATAGACTCAAAAACTGCAAGGGAATTAATGACTCTCATTAAGGATTTGAACAGAAACCAAGGTGTAACTATAGTAATGGTTACACATGACCAAAGCATGGCTAAGTATGCAACCCGAACCCTATACCTCTTGGATGGAAAAATCGCGCAGGAGGAGAAAAAATAGGTGCAGATTCGTGATATTTTCTCCTACTCAGTTAGTGCAATAAAACGTCAAAAAGTCCGAAAAGGCCTTTCTATTCTGGGAGTTACAATTGGAATCGCTGCAATAATCTCCATAGTTTCACTAAGTTCTGGTTTTCAGGATCTAGTCAACGCCCAGTTTGAACAAGGTTTTAGCTCTAACACTCTAATAGTAACCACAGAAAGCATAAGCTTTGCAGACACCGAATCAGATTTACAGCTATATATCAACGACACAAAGATTATCAATGCTATTGAAAATGTAAATCAGTCAGTCGCTGTGTTACAAAAAACATGCCTTATTCAAATTGGTGACCAAGAATACATTCTTAGCGTTATAGGCGTCGATTATGAACTCTATTCGAGCATATTCGAAAAAACTTTTGTTGCGGAATCCGGATTAATTCCAACTTCTCCAGAGAACACCTCCGTTGTCATCGGTGCTAGGGTTAACGATCCTTGGAAAAATGGAAGTGTATTAACATCTATCGGTAGCGAGATCAACATAACTTACACAACTCGCTCTGGTGTAAATGTTGAAAATCGAACGTACACAGGTAGAATTGATGGAATATTAGGAGAGATAGGAGGCACGACCATCGGTGGTCCAATTGATGTTGGTGTATATATCCCTATAGAAACTGCAGAGGAATTCTTTGAAACCAACGAGGTTAAAACTATAATCGTTCAATTAACTAGCAGTAATGATAAAGTCCTTGTAGAAGCATCTGATGAAATAGAGGCTGTTTTTGGAAATCAAATTCAGGTAATAACTCCCAAATCGGTACTCGACGCCATATCTTCAGTTATACGAACTATTGAGTTGTTTGTATCTGCTATTACTGGAATCTCTCTCGTTGTTGCAGGGGTAGGCATTATGAATACAATGCTCACTTCCTTGGATCAGTATTTGGAATACTCACAGGCTCAGCACTAGCTTTGTCAATTGACCAATTGGGTCTGCTTGAGAATTTCACAACTGGAACCTACAACACAGTTTTAGGAGAGATCTCAATCAGGCCTGTTTTCAATAGTTCCCTTTTCATTTACTCCTTCATTTTTGGAATTATAATTAGTGTAATCTTTGGTTTATATCCTGCATGGAGAGCTGCTGGAATGGATCCTGTTGAAGCACTTAGACATGAATAGGGGTGATTTGAATTGGTTAAAGACAGATGTATCCTGCCTCTATCAAAAATCGGGAAACACAAAAACTCAGGAGCAAAAGCTAGAAACCTCCTAATCTTAAAAAAAATGGGGCTAAAAATTCCAAAGACTTTCGTGATACCATTCCAAGCCTTCGAGAAGTATTTGGTTAATCGGAAATCCTGCCTTGACACCATTACGAAGCAATTAGAAGGCATCCTAGATAAAAATAATAGATATTCAGTTCGTTCTTCAGCAAATATTGAGGATTCTTCGCTAATTTCTTTTGCCGGTCAATTCGAAACACAATTGAACTGTGGAAACCTCAGCGCCGTAATCAAGGCAATTGAACGCACTTGGATTTCTGCACTTGCTGTAAAACCCACAATATACAAATCAGATTTTGGATACGCAAATTTTCACCTAAAGATGGCGGTAATTGTTCAAGAAATGGTTGACCCCGAGTTTTCAGGGGTTGTATTCACAAAAAATCCATTAACAGGTCTTGAT
>WOR8_10007850_pt1 | contig 10164 bp, 5 predicted proteins | sample DeeMarSeWOR38_10_FD_19890 | JGI IMG/M metagenome (IMG submission 19890)
CGATTCTTCAACATGTCCCCAAATACCGGAGCCGCTTACGACATAAACATTACCATTCACTCCCTCTAATACTTGCAATGCATGTTCATGTCCGGAAGCAAACACAATTCCACTGTGCTGATGTAAAATCGATTCCAATTCATTTTTCATTTGCTTATATTCATCGCTAGTTAAATCCTGATTAGAAACACCGCTGCCTCTAATAAGCGGATATAACGAACCTATTATAGGCAAAGGAATCCATAAAACTTCATTCAAATTTCTTAAAGGAAAGATATGATCTTTCCAACCAAAATAACCACCATGCGGTCCGTAAGTTTTTAAAGGATGATGCGCTGCAATGACAACCTGCTTGTCAGTGGATTCCGTAAGAATATAGTTTAAAGCTTTTACGACTTTTTCATTAGTACACTGATCACAAAGACTATCCGATTCTTCCGGTCGCATACCACGCTCCTGAAACCACCATTGAGTATCTAATATAATCAAACGGATTTTGCTGCTGAAATCAATTACTTCAGGTCCGGGACAGCCGTTTACAGGGTAAAATGAAATGGACTTGTATCCGCGGCTGTAAATATGATCAGCCTGATTTTTTATTCTTTCCCAGCCGCCTTCATTTCCCTGCTTCCAATCGTGATTACCCGGAATAAAAACACCATATGCTCCCGAATTTACAATTGAATTTATTTGTTCATCAAGTCTGCGCTCATATTCACATCTGTCCGGATCATTTTCATCTGGCAATCCATTAGGATAGATATTATCTCCAAGAAATACAATTAAAGTGCTATCAGGTTTAAAAGAGGCATGCTCTTCAAGCGCAACTAACACAGGTTCTCTAATATCTTTTGCCGGTTCGCCAGCATCTCCGATTAAAATTATACGATGTGTTACACGATTAACTCTGTAATTCAGTACTGAATTATTCCAAAAAATTGTCTGCCCGGGAGCCCCATCAAAAAACAACAAACAAAGAATAACATTCGAAAAGAAAAATTTCATTCGAGGTAAATTTATTTAATATATGGAATCAGTGTTAATTTTGCTTTTTGACCATTTGCTTCATCAGCAAGTATTAATGTCCCATTCATAAAGAAGGTAATTCCTTCCGGCTGTTTATGTTTTTTATCCTTCAGCTCTTTTGCATACAATATTTTTCCCTCAGTATCCAACTCAAGAATCACTTCAGGATTTGCAGAAATTAAAAATATATTCCCGTTAATTGGATTAACCTCAATTCCCGACGGTGAAAAATCATTTATATCAAATTTCTTTTTCATTTTTTTTAATGAAATTAAAAATTTCGGTTTATCTATGAACTTCATATGAGTTAAATTAAACTCATAAACAGCTTTATAATTTCTATAATCCTTTCCAGGATCACCCTTACAGGCAAGCAGCAGCGAATTTGTATTCTCATCGTAGCATAATCCTTCTACATTATTTTTTGATGATAAAGGGGTGCTGATTTTTTCGTATGCAATGTCATTTTCACCATTAAATAATGAAAATTTAAAAATCGTTCCATTGCTTGCAACCAAGTAAACCGAATCCTTCACAACAGCGATTCCTTCAAAATCCTTTTTAATTTCTCTTTTTCCGAGTGAAAATTCTGAGACTATCTCACCGCTTGTAAAATTAACTTTATAAACAATTCCTTCCTCATCATTATGAGTTAAGAGATAATTTTCATCTAAATACGCAATGCCAGATATTTCTTTCAGTATATCGGGGAGATAAATGATTGTATTATGTTCACCGTTCAAATCATAATTCCTCAGCAGGGATTTATCGTCAATTGTTGAATAATTACACCCAAGAACCGAGGTGAAGATTAAAAGTAATATGCAAGATTTAGAGTTCTTTATCATAATATATTAAATTAATTAAAACATTTGTCCGATGTTTAGATAAAAACGAAAAGTTTCGGCTGATTTAGCAAAGTTAAGGGAGAAATTGATAGCTCTCTCGTGAATACTTACCCAGAATCCTCCTCCAAAAGCTGAATGCCATATTGTTGATGTTTCGCCGGTTAAAAAAACCCTCCCGGTATCAGTAAACAGATTCATCCCAAGTTTAAATGGAATCAAAAAATAAATTTTTCCAAGATAATATCTTAATTCTGCGGAGCCCAATAATGCATAATCGCCAATAAACCTATCGCGTGGAAAACCTCTTAAAGTTTTTTTACCTCCGATTGAAGCGCCTTTGTAAAAAGGATATTCTCCCCAGGCCATCTCGCTGTAGGCTCGCAAAGCAATTGTAAAGTCGGTTATAAAATGAGATGATAAATAAGTTCTTCCGTCTAAAACAATTTTACCAAAAAAATCTTTATTGTTTAATGTCTGTGGATATACATCAGCGTAAAAATCTAGAAAATATCCTTCATATGGTAATTCATTATCATCACGGTTATCAAAACGCAGTGAAGTTGAGAGTGCAAAGAAATCTAAAAATCCCAGGCCATATGGTTGCAGTTCGTTAACCAGTTTATTTTCCTGCTTTAATACGGAAATGAATTCAAGCAGCAATCCGGCATGAAAATCCACGTTTTTAATTACAGGAATCTTCAAATAAAATCCAGCATTTAAGTACTGCTGATTTACATTGTAGTAATTTGCTTTTAATAAACTATCATCCCTGACAGTTTCATTTCCGATTCCGTAAAATCGTGTAATTTCCAGACCCGTAAACCTGGCAGGTACTTTAACATTCATTCCTCCAATCAGATTATTAAAATCACCCAAAAATTCAAACTCAGCGCGTTGAGAAATTGTAGCATAAGAGCCGGATAAGTCAAGCCGTACAGAATAGGGTTTTTGTCTGAAATCGTAATAATTTATCCTCCCCCCGATTCCCAAAATAAATCCATCATCCGTGTTGTATTCAAAAGGAACAAGCACACCATAATCGTGATACCTGTCTTCAATTACTGGTTCGTATCTTTCCTGCGGATTTTCAGGGATCTCATGTTCATCCTGATTTATATACGTACCGTCTGCTTCAATAAAAATGGATTTTTTACCGGAATCATAAAATTCAGTTTTCTTTTTTGCTGAAGGAAAAGGAGTAAAGCCTAAGAAATATCCATCAACTCTGGAATAATCATGCAGTTCATCTTGCCCTTTGCCGCCCTCAACAATTATGCGGCAGCTTTCTTTTACATCTCCAGTAATTATTGCCAAATCATCTCCACCCATTAAATGAATTCTGATTTCATCAGTAACAGTATTTTTAAACAGCCGGTAATAAATTGGATCTCCTTTTTTATCTCCTGATTCTTTATCTCTTTTATAAATAGATACTTCAGTAAATAAATCATTTGCTCTAATAACTTCAGCATATTCATTTTTATCACTGCAGTAGATATCAACATATTTGGAAACCCAATTATAAAATTCGTCCGATGCAGATTTGATTTGATCTCTTCTGGATTTTAATTTCGATATTAAGTGTTTTCCCTCAAGCTTAAAATATTCTTCAGGAAGCTGCCGAACTGCTTCTTCGATTATATCATCTGTAATTTGAGCTGTCATAAACATAGCTACTGAATCCCAAACGGCTTTACCAAGTGAACTCAACAGTCTTCTGTCAAGATGTCTTCCCTCCCAAGTCATATCAATCATTGATGGCATATGATAATCGAAGTGAACCATTGAAGTGAAAGCAACAGTCATTATTTGCGGAAAGACTCCATCATACAAAGGAAAAGCAAAATCTCTATCCTTGGGAATCGGTTTCCAGATTCTCTTTTTTTCTTTTTTAAATCCAGCCCAATTCCATTGACCCGCATGCCTGTCTCTATCGCCAATTAATATGTCGAGCAATCTTGCTTGTAGAAATTCTGAAGCATCAACAATTTCATTATTATCTTCCCTAAGTTTCTCAAAAAGTTTGTAAGTGCCGATGATATTATCGGCACCTGCAAAATTCAAATTCTTATCCTTGTAATCTTTGGGATCTTCCTCCATTGTTCCCAAGATTCCTGCAAACTCATTTCTAAACTCACCAAGCTCTCCATTATCCGGCATAGCATAAATTGTTGGTGCTGAATTGATAATATTTACTGCATCCATAAGTTTTGCAACCACAACAGAAGAAGCTGGATTTGTTACGCTTATTTGATCTTGCATTGCATCTGCAACAACTGATTCTTTAAAATCGTAAGGCAAACTTCGTTTTACATCTTTATCAATTGAACGAAATTTGTATTTTCTTCCGTCATTTCCCGAAAACTTCAGTGAAGTAGTTTGAAGTCCGCCCCCTTTTTCAATTGGAGTCAGACCGCCTGCAAAGGTTTCTAAGTCCAATAGGGGAATTTTAATTGGTGTAATCCATAAATTTCTCCAATGATCACCGGTAAAAAAACGACTAAAACTGCTTGCCTGGTAATTACCAGCGATAACGATTTCATAATTCTCTGATTTATTTATTTTGGTGTTTTGTGCAATGGTAGAAAAGCTGGTTATAAATATTAAAAGCAGAAATAGGAATTGCTTAAAAAATATTTTAGCTAAGTGTATAATAAGAGAATAATTGAATTATTTTTTGAATTGTCTTAGATGAAAATAAAAATAAGATATGTGAAGGAAAAATAAACTAAAGCAGCTTTATATTTTTATTCTAAAGGTAAATTCATTCGTTTTAATATTTCAATATATCGCGGATCATCGTGAATATCTCTCCAGTACTTACTTTTTATAAAATTCAATCCGCCAAGTTTTTTATCACAAGCAGTGTTTAGCAGCTCAAATGTCTTATCATAATTTCCCAAACCTGCATAAATCATAGCTTTTTCAACATCCAATGGAAGATCGGCCATTTCCATTTCTTCAAGTTGCTTTAAAAATTTCAAGGATTTATCGGTTTCTTTATTTTTAGCGTATAGATAACCAAGTCCTCCTAACGATTTATGCCTGAATGCCGGTATTTCAATAACCTTTTTATAAATTTCAATTGCTTTATCAATTTCACCTATTTTATAATATACAAAAGCCTTCCCGCTCCAGGTTTCGTGGAAATCAGGGTCTATTTCATGGGTTGTTTCATATTGCTCAATTGCTTCTTTAGCCATATTGACATTAAAATAATTAAACGCCAGCATAGAACTTATGGGTGCATTAAGCGGATCGAGCTGAAAAGCCATCTCCGATTCCTTCAAAGCTTTTTTATTGTAACCTTGAGTTGCCAATAGCATCGAATAATATTGATGTGCCATAGCTGAGTTTGGATTTAGCTCCAGGGCATTTAAAAAACACTTTTCTGAACCTTTCCAATCCCAATCACCAAAGTAATGAACCATTGCAAGCGAAATATGTGCTTCCGGGACAGAATCATCCAGTTCCAGAGCTTTTAAGGCATATTTCTTACCTGCCGGATATGCAACTTTAGGCGGCAACAATCCTACCGCACCTAAATAGATGTTGCAAGCAGAAAGACCGGTATATGGCAAAGCAAATCCAGGTTCCATTTCAATGGCCTCGTGATAAATGTTCATTGCTTTCTTTACGTAATCGGGTGACCATTTATTCCAATAAAACATTCCTTTTAAATATAAGTTGTAAGCATCAATATTTTCTGTAGGGATCTTTACAAGACTCTTTGATGGCTTTACATTAATTAAGGAGTCTTTCATTTGCTTGGCAATAGATGTGGCAATCTCATCCTGTACCGAAAAAATGTCTTCAAGATTTCGATCATAGACTTCGGACCATTTGTGATAGCCGTCATCTGCATTGATTAACTGTGCTGTTACTCTAACTCTGCTCCCGAACTTTCTTACACTTCCTTCAATAACGGTCTTAACGCCGAGTTGTTTTGCAATTTCTTTTATGTCATTGTTTTTCCCTTTGAAAGCAAAGGATGATGTGCGTGATGTAACCATTAATCCTTCAACTTTTGCGAGTGCATTTAGAATTTCTTCTGTCATCCCATCACTGAAATACTCATTATCTTTATCTGCACTTAAATTTAAAAAAGGAAGTACTGCAACAGAATGATCAGCAACCAGGGTCTTGCCCACTATCTGGTCCGGTGTTGGGACTTTGATTCCAAAAGAACTTACTGCAAAAATTTTTACGGGAGATTTAACATTCTTAAGTCTGTATGTGCCCAGGGGAATAGTTGAAATTTCCTTTTGATTTTTCAATTCGTCATTTACTTTATCAGATAAAAGCACACTGCCTGATATTGCTATATTTTCTATCCTTGAAGCAATATTAACTCCATCACCGTAAACTCCTTCATCATCATAAACAATATCACCCGCATGTATTCCAACTCTTAAGGGCACCAGCGGGTCTTTTAACAGTTCGTTCTGAATATGTGCACCACAAATTACAGCTTCAATTGCACTGCCGAATATGGTTAATGTCCCGTCTCCATAGTATTGAAGGATTTGCCCATGATGTTCCAAGACCAGTTTTTCAAGCACATTGCGATGTTTATCTCTTAACGTTTTTGCCCACTTTTCATTTTCCTGCATCATAGCAGTATAACCTACCATGTCGGTAAACATAATTGCGGCTAGCATTCTAATTTGTTTCATAGGAAAGGAAAAATTAATATTATAACTTTGTAAATATTTATAATAAGAATTAAAAATTAAAATACATATAGGTTAAATACAATTTAACCTGAATGAGTGGAAATTTACCGTTCTTAATGAATCGGGAGGATTTACAATATCCTCCCTAAAAAGAATTATTTTTTCTTGGCTCCCGCTTCTGCCACTGCAATAGCAGTCATATTGATAATATCATCAACGGTGGCACCACGCTGCAGAACGTGAATTGGCTTTTTCATTCCCATTAATACAGGACCAATTACGGTTGCCTGACCAATTCTTGCCATCAATTTATAAGCTATATTTCCGGAATTAAGGTCAGGAAATACAAGCACATTAGCTTTTCCTTTCAGATCGCTGAATGGAAATTCATTTTCAACTATTTCAGGCACAACTGCAGTATCTGCCTGCATTTCACCATCAATCAATAAATCGGGACGGCGCTCTTTTACTAATTTAACAGCATTTTTAACTTTAATTGACTCGGGATAAGGAGCACTTCCAAAATTGCTGAATGAAAGCATTGCAATTCTTGGAATAACATCAAATTCTTTTGCAGTATCTGCCGCTGATATGGCAATTTCTGCAAGTTGTTCTGCAGTCGGATTTACATTAACAGTTGTATCTGCAAAGAAGAAAACATCCTGTTTTGAAAATACAATATATAATCCTGAAACAATATTCAATCCTTCTTTAATTCCTACGCATTGCAGGGCAGGACGAATTGTATTGGGATAACTTGTCGTAAGACCGCTAATTAGTGCATTAGCTTCTCCCAAATCAACCATCATTGAGCCAAAATAGTTAGGTTTTTTCATCAACTCTCTTGAATCTTTTAAAGTTGCACCTTTTCTCCGTCTCTTGGTGAAGAATGCTTCTGCATATTCATTTCGTTTTTCGCTGATTTCAGGATCGACAATACTGAAATCACTTATATCAAAATCCAAACGTTCGATTTCTTCTTCAATAATCTTCTTATTTCCAAGCAAAATTGGAAAAGCCATATTATCCTGTCGAACAACGTGCGCAGCTCGAATTATTTTTTCTTCTTCGCCTTCAGGAAAAACAACTTTCTTAGGTTGTTTCTGAGCCTTGTGCATCATTACTCGAATTAATTCTTTTGAAAGCCCCAGTCGTTCTTTAAGCTTTTCTTCATATTTCTTCCAGTCAATCTCTGTTATTTTTGCTACACCGGTTTCAATTGCTGCTTTTGCAACAGCCGGGGCAACATACCATAGCACTCTTGGATCAAAAGGTTTAGGAATGATGTATTCTTTCCCAAATGAAAAATCATCGCCGCCATAAGCTCTTATTACCATTTCCGGCACCTTTTCCTTGGTAAGTTTAGCAAGTGCCTTTGTTGCAGCCATTTTCATTTCGTCATTTATAGAAGTAGCCCTCACATCGAGTGCACCTCTAAAAATAAAGGGAAATCCAAGCACATTATTTACCTGATTTGGAAAATCACTTCTTCCGGTTGCCATTATCAAATCACCTCTGACTTCAACAGCATCATCATACATTATTTCCGGATCCGGATTTGCCATCGCAAAGATTATCGGATCTTTTGCCATTCCCTTTACCATTTCTTTACTAACAACACCACCAATCGAAAGACCTATAAAAACATCCGCGCCTTTCATTGCTTCTGCAAGTGATGAAAAACCTTTGCTCTGTGCAAATTCCTCTTTGTATTTATTCAAATCTTTTCTGTCTTTTGTAATACAACCTTTTGTATCAAACATCCAGATATTCTCTCTCTTAGCACCGGCCATTACATAGTGTCTGGAACAGGAAATTGCTGACGCACCTGCACCATTTACAACAATTTTAACTTTATCTAATTTTTTTCCTGCCAGCTCGACGGCATTAATTAATGCTGCACATGAAATTATTGCAGTACCATGCTGATCATCGTGAAAAACAGGAATGTTCATTGTTTTTTTAAGAGTTTCTTCAATTTCAAAACATTCGGGGGCTTTAATATCTTCAAGATTAATTCCACCAAAAGTCGGTTCAAGATCCTGCACAGTACGTATTACTTCTTTAGGGTCCTTACTTTTTATTTCGATATCGAAGACATCAATATCTGCAAATCTTTTAAATAGAACTCCCTTTCCTTCCATCACCGGCTTACCTGCTTCCGAACCAATATCGCCCAGACCTAAAACTGCTGTACCATTTGATACAACCGCGACAAGATTTCCTTTGGCAGTGTAATTATAAACTTCTTCTACATTCTTATTGATTTCACGACAAGGTTCTGCTACACCAGGTGTGTAAGCCAATGAAAGATCTCTTGAAGTTAAACAAGGTTTTGAAGCAATAACTTCTATCTTTCCTTTTCTTTCCGATGAATGATATTTAAGCGCTTCTTCTTTGCTTATTTTCATTTTATTCTCCTCAACAGATTATCTTTGTACTTTTACTCGATATTTAAATCGATCATTAATTTTTATGGTAAATTCTGAAATAATGTGGGTGAACATAATGGGATTATCTTTCTTTTTCATTCCTATTCCAATATTTCCCCTTTTTATCGGAACACGCAATAATTCTGATTTCCAGTCCAATACTCAATAATTTACATCATTAAAATTAAATGAAATAAATGACTTTGCCTAAGGAGAAGTAAAATAGAATTACAGTTAAATTAAAATAATAGCGACTAAATGCTAGATAATACGGCTGGATTTAGCTGCATCTTCAATTAGCTTTTCTGAAAGATCTTTACCCAAGTATAGGTCAATGAAGAAATGAAGTACATAGAGCAGCGGTGTAAGAATAACCGCCACAAAAAATTTATAAATATAATTTACTACCCCAATAGCAAGCACGAGTGAGAGGTCCCATCCGGCACCAAAATAGAAGGCAATGAGCAATACGACAAAGCTATCAATAAATTGAGATACCAGAGTTGAGCCTGTAGCACGAAGCCAAATTTTTGAACTCCCCGTAAAAGCACGCAGGTAATGAAAAACATAAACGTCAACAAGCTGACCAATTAAGAAAGCTACCAGTGAACCTACAATAATCCATAATCCCTGACCAAAAATTGTGTTGAAAGCAAGATCCATATTCAGGATACCATACATGGTTTCTCTTTCTATCCAAAATTCGGCGGGATCTAATCTTACCGCAAAAAATATTATCAAAAAAGCATAGGCTATGAGTGAAGCAGCAGTAAAGGACATGAATCTTACACCTTTGCGTCCAAAATATTCATTAATTATGTCAGTCATAATAAATACCACAGGCCATAAAAGAACACCTGCCGTTAGGTTAAAAGAAAGATTACTTACGCCAAAAAAAGAAAAATTTATTGGTTCAAACCCTAACCATTTTTCTAGCGAAAAAATCTTTACTCCGATGAATTCGGCAAGCAGTGCATTAGCTACAAAAAAAGCTCCGAGTATGTAGAAAAGAGTAGTGCTTTTATCTTTCATAATCTTCTTAAAAAATAAATTTTGGCGGTGAATATAAATAAAAAAGCGGTATCAATTAAATTGACACCGCTTTTCCGTGGAGAGAGTGTTCACTTTCACAGTTATCTTTTGCTTCGTTCTCTGTTTTTATCTTTGACCATCGTTCTGTTA
>WOR8_10007852_pt1 | contig 10162 bp, 9 predicted proteins | sample DeeMarSeWOR38_10_FD_19890 | JGI IMG/M metagenome (IMG submission 19890)
GCACCTTTTGTTAAGAAAACAGGGATTGAACCTATTTCTATGGGATATCTTATTGTTGAGCCAGGAATGACTGCTGGTAGAAAGGGCGAAGTTGATTTAATTAAAAAAGATGATATTGACACAGCAGTTGGCTATGCACTTGCCGCGCAATTTCTTGGTATGGACTTTTTTTATTTAGAAGCAGGCTCAGGTGCACCAAAGCCTGTTCCAAGTAAGATGATTGCTGCTGTTAAAAAAAATATTGATATTCAACTGATTGTAGGCGGCGGTATTAAAGATGCTGAAACAGCTAAAGAAAAAGTAAAAGCAGGTGCTGATATTGTTGTTACAGGAACCACCTTAGAAAAAGTAAAAGATCTTAAAAAAGCATTAGTTAAAATAATAAAATCTATTGAGGGCTAAGCAATTATGAAAATATTAATCGGAATGACTGGAGCATCAGGCAGTAATTATGGTATAAGATTAATTGAAGAACTAGTAAAATCTGGTAACGAAGTACATTTGATTGTTTCAGAAGATGCAAAAAGAATAATAAAGTATGAAACAAACTATACTTTTGATAAAATAAAAAAGAAGACTCATTTTTATTATAATAATTCTGATATGTTTGCTTCTCCGTCTAGTGGCTCATTTAAACTTGATGCCATGGTCATTGTTCCATGTAGTATGAAAACATTATCAGCAATTGCTAATAGTTATTGTGATAAGCTGATTTCACGTGCTGCTATTTGTTGTTTGAAAGAAGAAAGAAAACTTATTCTGGTAATACGAGAAACTCCTTTGGATTTATCAAGTATTAAAAACATGCTTTCTGCAAAACAAGCAGGTGCAACAATTTTGCCTGCAATGCCTGGTTTTTATCATAAACCTAAAAAGATAGAGGGTCTGGTTGATTTTATTGTTGGTAAGATACTTGATCAACTTAAAATTGAGCATACATTATTTAAAAGGTGGAAATAGATCAAAAACATACAAGATTTTACATGGAAATCTTTAAAAACCACTAAAAACAAACGTTTTTTCTCTTTTGTTACGAAAATTTAATATATTTTTATATCCATTTTAATAATTAATTAATGGGAGGACTAATATGAAAAATGTTTTTTTAAAAAATGGAACTGTGTTTTTCATGGTTTTATTACTCATGTTTTGTTTTTATCCTTCTTCAACACTTGGTTTTAAACAGGATTTAAAGCTTTTAGTTTTTAATGATGGTAATATCTTGTATGTTGGTGGAATGGGTCCTGGTAATTATAGTAGTATTCAGAGTGCTATTGATGATGCAGATTCTGGTGATACGGTTTTTGTTTTTGATGATAGTTCACCTTATTATGAGCATTTGTTTCTTAATAAAACCATTAGTCTTGTTGGTGAAAATAGAGATAGTACGGTTGTTGATGCCAATCATATAGGTTCTGTTGTTGAGATTTATGCTGATGGTTGTTTGGTTTCTGGTTTTACTTTAAAAAATTGTAGTTTTACTCCTCAGCCTGATTATTTTGATGTTGTTAAAATTGTTGATAGTGATAATGTTACTATCAGTGATAATATTCTTTCTATTGGTGAAATGGAATATAATCATGCTGTTTCTGCTGTTTGGCTTTATAATTCTTGTTATTGCAATGTTTCTGGTAATGTTATTTCTGAATTGAAAAAAGTGCAAGCTAGTTCCGGTGTTAATTTTATGTCAAATTCATGTTTTAATACTGTTTCTGGGAATATCATATCAAGATATGTTTGGGGTGTTCGTGTTGAGTGGTATGGTGGTTGTGATGGTAATATGATTATTGGAAACCATATCAGCAATAGTACATTTGGTATTTCGCTTACTGGTTGTAATGATAATAAGATTATGGATAATATCATTGAATATAACAGGGTTGCAGGTATTGACCTTGATGATGTTCAGCATACTGTAGTTTCTGGTAATGTTATTCGATATAATGGAGAGGGTTATGAATTTGATCGTGGTATAAATATAAATGGTGAGGATAGTCGTTATAATACTGTTTCTGGTAATATTATTTCTAATAATAATCCAACCGGTATCTATGTAGTTTATGCTTTTGATAATGTTATTACTGGGAATAATTTAATTGATAATGGAATTGGATATAATGGAAAAGAGTGGGGTAATGCTTATTTTTGTGTACCTTTTAAACTTAAATCTTTGTTTGGTGCTAATAGTTGGGATGGTAATTTTTGGAGTGATTATAAGGGTTTTGGGAAGAAGATTATTCCTGGTGATATTGAAATTTTTGGTTCTTTGTTGATGTTTGGTTGGTTCCAGTTTGACCGTCATCCAGCACAAGAGCCATATGATATTTAATAAAGCCAAACTAAAATCAAAAATCCTATAAATAACTAATTTAACATTAGTTTAATTTATTTTTCACATATTTTAATAAAATTCTTAAAAATTTGTTCCCCATACTCAGTGTGTTCCACTTCAGGATGAAATTGTAATCCAAAAAACGGTTTTTTCTTATATTTCATAGCCTGTATTTTACAATTTTGACTTTCTGCAAGTAGCTCAAATTCCTTAGGTAGAGTTGTTACTTCATCATTATGGGATTCCCATACAATTGATTTTTTTGTGACTTTTTTAAATAATGTATCATTTTCTTTCAACAAAGTAAGCTCTATTTTTCCAAACTCAGGTATTTTTGAGGGTTTTACTTCTCCGCCAAAAAATCTTGCCATAAATTGATGCCCTGCACAGATTCCAAGTATAGGAAAATTAGCTTTTTCAAGAAACTCAGCACAATTTCCAAGCGCACCATCTAATCCAATTCTCGGTGCACCGCCTGAAAGAACCAGTCCATCAATATTTTCAAATATTAAAGTTTTAAAGGAAATAATATTAGGTACAATTTTTGTATCAATACCTAAATCTCGTAATGTACGCCATTCTCTATGAGTCCATTGTCCACCATTGTCTACAACATAAATTTTAACCATGTCACTCCCATTCAACCGTAGCTGGTGGTTTATTAGTAACATCATAAACCACACGATTTATTTTATCCTTTAATGTATTTGTAATCCTTGTTGAAATTCTATCCATAACTTCATTTGGAATTTTGGAAAAAGCACAAGTCATTGCATCAATGGAATGAACCGAACGAACAGCAATTACATACCCGTATGCTCTTTTGTCCCCATGTACGCCAACAGATTTAACCGGTATAAGAACAGCAAAATACTGCCAAGGCATCTCCATAATGCCTTCTTTTACAGCAGTTTCTATTTCATTTTCCACAATGTCACATGCTTCTCTTACAATTTCTGAACGCTCAGGGGTTGCTTCACCAATTATTCTTATTGCAAGACCAGGTCCAGGAAATGGCTGCCGCTCCGAAACAGGCAACTTAAGCACTCTTGCAACCTTACGAACCTCATCCTTGTAAAGGTCTCTGAGTGGTTCCACAAGTTTAAGGCTCATTTTTTCAGGAAGACCACCTACATTATGATGAGATTTTATTATATCTCTTAAACCTCCACCAGACTCTATCCAATCAGGAGCAATTGTTCCCTGAACCAAAAATTCAACATCTTCTTCTTTGGCAACTTTTTCAAAAATTCTGATGAATTTTTCACCAATTATTTTACGCTTTTTTTCAGGATCCTCAATACCTTTTAAAGCAGAATAAAAATCTTTACTTGCATCAACAAAATGATGGTTTAACCCAATTTTTTCCATTAATTTTTTAACATTTTCTGATTCGTTTTTACGCATATAACCTGTATCAACATGAACAGCAACAAGGCGTTTACCAATTGCTTTGTTAACAAGGGCTGCACAAACAGTGCTATCCACTCCTCCAGAAAAAGCAATTAACGCCTTACCAGTAATTTCATCTTTTATTTTTGAAACTGAAACTTCAATGAATTTTTCAGCATCAAACATTATTTATCACTTTGGATTATTTTTTCTTTCATTTTTTCTCTAAATATGTTTAATTTATCTACTAATTCTTTATTTTTTATTGAAAAAATTTCAATAGCAAGTAATGCTGCATTATCACCTCTGTCAAGGCCGACAGCGGCAACAGGAATGCCTGGTGGCATTTGAACAATAGATAAAATTGCATCAAAGTTAACTTTTCCACTTACTGGAACACCAATTACTGGTTTAGTTGTATGAGCAGCAATATACCCGGGTAACGCAGCAGAAAGTCCTGCAATTCCAATAAAAATATCGGCATTGCTTTTTTCAACAATTTTTTTTAAATAGTCTGGTGTTCTGTGAGCTGATGCAATTTTTACATCATAAACAATTCCAAATTCATCAAAAATTTTTTTTACTTTTTCCGCAACAGGCATATCTGAATTAGACCCAAGTATTATCAGAACCTTCATATCAATCAAAGCCTGAAATAGTGAAATATTAGTTAATAGTTTCGACAAATAATTTAATTAAGATTTAAAATCCAAAATTTCTATAGTAAACTAATTATATGTGTTTTATCTTCACAACAAGACAAAAACTGGAATAGAAATGAAACTTGTCATTAGTGAAAAAGATATTGCTGCAAGAAGAATTGCATATATTTTATCTGGAGGGAAATTAAAAAGTTCTAAACTTGGTAAAACACCTGTTTATGAATTTTCAAAAGATAATGTAACCTGGAAAGTAATAGGTCTAAGAGGCCACATTATAAATGTTGATTTTCCTGCAGGTTTTAATCAATGGCATAAAATTTCTCCTATGGAATTAATTGAAATCAATCCTTGTAAAAAAGTAAGTGAAAAGAGCATTGCTGCAGCTTTAAAAACCTTAGTTGAGCAAAACCCATTTTTAATTGTTGCAACAGATTATGATAGAGAAGGAGAATTAATTGGAGTAGAAATAGTAGATCTTCTTAAAGAATATAATAAAAATATAAATCAAATAAAAAGAGCAAAATTCAGTGCAATTACTACCCAAGAAATTAATGAGGCTTTTGATAAATTAGTTGATATTGACTGTAATCTTTCAGATGCAGGTGAATCACGTCAAGTTATAGATCTGATTTGGGGAGCAGTATTGACACGATTTATTTCATTAACCACTCACAGACTTGGAAGAGATTTTCTTTCCATAGGACGAGTACAGTCACCTACACTTGCTTTACTTGTAAATAGAGAAAAGGAAATTAAAAACTTTGAACCTGTGCCTTTTTGGAAGATTATTGCCACATTAAAAAAAGAAAAAACTTTTAATGCCACACATATAAAAAATCAATTTTGGGATGAAAAAGAGGCAAATGAAATTTTTAAAAAAGTTGAATCTTGTAAAGAAGCTAAGATAAAAAAAGTTGCTAAAAAAATTTTGAATGAATTGCCTCCAACGCCTTTTAATACTACAACATTTCTTGAATCTGCATCTTATCTAGGTTTTTCTGCAGTAAATGCTATGAGTATTGCAGAACAGCTATATATCTATGGTTTGACATCTTACCCAAGAACAGATAATACCGTTTATCCACCATCTCTTAATTTAAAAGGAATTTTACAAAAATTAACAAAGTCTGAATTTTCCAAAGAAGCAAAAGAGGTATTAAGTAATGGACGAGCCTACCCAACTCGAGGTAAAAAACAAACAACTGATCATCCTCCGATTCATCCAGTTGGAGTACCAACTAATGTGAGTTTAAACCCAAATCAACAAAAAATCTATGAGCTTATCTGTAGGAGATTTTTAGCGACTTTAGCAAAAGATGCAGTATCAGAAACAGTAGATGTTTTAATTGATATTTCTAATGAGGAGTTTAAGACATCTGGTTACAAACTCATCGAGCCGAATTGGAGGTCGATTTATCCATATTTTAAAGAAAAAAGAAAACCATTGCCAGAATTAATTGAGGGACAAATAGTAGAAGTTGTAGAAGTTAAACTAAATAAAGATCATACTAAACCTCCTCAGAGATACACACAGGGTTCTTTAATTGGTAAAATGGAAGACCTAATGCTTGGTACTAAATCAACACGTCATGAAATTATTCAAAAACTTTTCCAGAGAAAATATATCACGTTTTCTCCACTTGCTCCAACTCCAACAGGTATAGCTGTTATTGAGGCAATGGGTGATTGCGATGTGGTAAAACCAAAAATGACAGCAACACTTGAGCAAGACATGGATTTAATTTCTGAGGGCAAAAAAACCTTAGAAGAAACAGTGAAAGAATCCAGGAAGATGCTTACCAATGTGATGAAGACTTTGCAGAAGGACAGTGAAAAAATTAGAACAAGTATTAACAATGCCCATAGAGAACAAAACACAGTTGGCAAATGCCCTAAATGTGGGAAATCTTTGATGATAAGAACATCTAAAAAGAAAAAAAGATTTGTTGGTTGTTCAGGTTTTCCTGAATGTAAAAACACATATTCTCTCCCTCAAAAAGGAGGGATTATTCTAACCGAAAAGGTTTGCTCCGAATGCGGCACACCAATTGTTAAAATTAAGCCCAAGGGTGGTAGGGCTTGGGAGCTATGTTTAAATAGTCAATGTTCTGCTAAAAAACCTTATAAAAACAAATAATTATTATTTTTTAGTATACAAATGTATAAAAAGATATTTATATTAGTGGATTAACTAATAATTAAAAAATATAAAGTGATGACTCATGATAATTAGATATACAACAAATTTGGTTATAACTGCATTTATTGTAGCTCTAATAATTATCAGTTCTATAGTGTCAATGGGAATTCGTACAACTATAAACAATGATAGCGATGGATTTATTAAAAGTTCTATATCCTCTATTAAAACACCTGCTCAAATTATTACTCCTAAAAGTTATGGATCACTTTCAATGGATGATGATTTTAACAACACAGATAATATTGTTATAACAAACACAACAGGTGATGAGTCATATCCATCTATAGTAGTTAGTGGTTATAATGCTCTAGTTGCATATGAATATGAGTCTGGAAATAATACCCGTATTCATCTTCGTAATTCAGCAAATTATGGTGCAAACTGGTCTAGTGGATATGTTAGTTTTGGCACTCAATTTAATTCATTTTCACCAAGCTTATGTATAAAACCTTTTTCAAAAACTGCCTATTGCACGGCAATATCAGATAACAATAATTCAGCTGTAATATATGATGTAGAAATACCAAGTATAGATAATATAAATGAGATTAATGCTTACTTATTAGATTGGAGTATCTTCGGATTTTATAATTTTTCCAAACCTGATATTGTATATTATTCAGACACAAGTTTCCCAAATGTACCATTTATGACAGTAGTAATAGGTAGTACTACCTATTCAGGAGGACCATGCAGAAACACTCCAATGTTTTTTTATAGGTCTCCAAATGATCCTACTAGCTCAACGATTGCTTGGGATTCATCAATAGAAAACTGTAGCAACATATCTATTAGCTTTGATAATATAAAGAAAATTATTTACGGAGTATGTGAAATAAAAAATGAAACTAAGACAAACATCTTTGTTTTTTATGATAATCCTTTAACATGGTCTGAAAATTCCTCATTAAAATGTAGGGTTTTAACCGAGGCAGAAAATCTTACTCATCCCCAGATATTTTTTACAGAAAATCAAATATACATAGCAGCTGAAACAGAAACCAGTGGAATTATTATTTATAACTCGCCAAACGGGGGAGCTACATGGAATATACATAATGTAACTAGTGATATAATGCCAATTGATGCTAAACCAAAATATCCTATGCTCTACGCAGATTCAGCTCAAGTATATTGTATTTTTACAGAATCAGGCAACATTTCTATTGCAAATTCATCAGATAATGGAAATAGCTGGGGCAATCTAACACAACTTAATAGTCAAAATGGCTCAGTTGTGGAGGAATATCGATTTCATGATATTCCTGATTCAGATCATGTAGTATGGACCGACAATAGAGAGGGAAACAACGATATATACTCAGTACTAAAAGCTCTTCCTGAAATAGATATAATGGTTGTACCAGACAGTATAAAAATTATAGCAGGAGAATATAAAAGATTACCAACTAAAAATTGGATAACATTTACTGTGAAAAACAATGGTAATGCATACATTGAGGATGTAACAGTTGAAGTAGAATATACCTGTCAAAATGTAACAAAATCAACAAAATACCCTGGTTATTTACTTTATCTAGATGGCAATGGTGCTGAAAAAACCTTTTATAAACCATTATTCAGATTTACTTTGAATGAATTTTTACAGGCAATAAGAACATTTGCAGGTATACAAAGTATAACAATAACAGTTGATCCTTTAAAAATTTACCATGATTCAAATCCTGTTGACAACAGTGTAACAATAGAAGTTGATTATGCAGAGATTTTCCCAAATCTATATTTTTTAGAAAAGATATTTGCCAGATAAAAATTATTCATCCTAGTTTTTTTAATATTTTTTCCTCTGTGATAAACCCTGTTACATATTTTGCAGGTGTTACATCAAATGCTGGATTTCTAACCTTTATATAATCAGGTATGGTTTTGCATTTGTTAATATAAGAAAGTTCCTCTTTTTCTCTTTCTTCAATAAGAATTTCTTTTCCACTTTTAATTGTTTTATCAAAAGTACTAATTGGTGCTGCTACATAAAAAGGAATATTATTTTCTTTAGCAAGTACTGCTTTTTCATAAGTACCTATTTTGTTTGCAAAATCACCATTTTTTGCTATTCTATCTGCACCTGTAACTACCATGTCAATTTCTTTATTTTTCATAAAATATCCTGCTGCATTATCAACTATAAATACATATGGTATTTTTTCCTGCTGAAGTTCCCAAGCAGTCAATACACCCTGGCAGCGAGGACGTGTTTCATCAACATAAACCAAAAACTTTTTACCATTTTTATGAGCAACTCTAAAAGGAGCAAGAGCTGTTCCATAATCAACAGTTGCAAGGGCACCAGCATTACAATGCGTTAAGATTTTCATACCGTTTTTAATTAATTTCTCACCATTTTCCCCTATTCTACGGCATCTATCAATAATATCATCAACATATTCATTAGCCGCATCAAGAGGGGCTTTTCCTTTTTTAATTTCCTTAATCATATAATCAATTGCATAAAACAAATCATGTGCTGTCGGGCGAGTACTACGAAGAATTTTTGCAGTTCTTTCAATATTATTTTTTCCAAGAACCATACCGTAGGCAGCAGCTGCGCCAATAGCTGGAGCGCCACGAACAACCATGTCTTTTATTGCAAATGCACAATCATTAACAGTTTTTGCAGTAAAAATTTCAATTTTAAATGGAAGTTTCCTTTGATCAATGAATTTTAAAAGATCATTTTCGAACCATAAAGCTCTTTTTTCTTTTCCTTCGATTTTCATTTTAACTCCTCAAATGTTTTTATAATTAAATCCTCAGCTTGTTTAGTATTGTTTCCAACAAATAAAACACTCTGATTTTTTATTACGACTATTTTACTATTTCTTAGACTTTTTAAAACCTCTTTTGCCTGTTCAAGAGTTCCTGCTGGATAATCATTTTCGGTAGTAGGCAGTTTTTTTTCTAATCTCTCTGATAATATATTATCTTTTATCTGAATTACTGCATTAATTTCCATTCTTGAATTATGTATTAGCCAGTGAATAGGTGTTTCAATTCTTGGTTCCTTTGGGCCTATTAACAATATAACTTTTTTCAAAGGATCGTAATCAACAATTTCAAGGAAATCATCTTGTTTAAATTCTTTGAAATTACTTTTATCTGCATTTATTAATATTCTTTTAATATATCTTAGACTAAAAATGATTTGATTTATTTCTTTAAAAAAATTAGTTTCATTGAGTTTTTTACTAGTTTTAATAATTTCTGGTATAAGTGGACAGTTACTTTCCTGCTTAGAAACGTAAAATGTCTGAAAATTAAAATTAGGTAAGGTCTCCCTTATCATAATTTGTATAAAACAAATTATGCCTATTTTATTTTTTTCTAATTAAAATATTAAAGTTTTATCTACAATAAATTTTTAAATACAATATGCATGCTTTATAGTAATTAAAAATTAGATTGGGACACTCTGATATTAATTTAAGTGATTGATATGAATAAATGTACAAATGCGTATGTTCTTGAAAAAATAATGTATGGACTTTATAATACTGCAGGACGTAGAACCACATTTAATTTCGCTATTGCAATTATGGATACAATAACTCGAAC
>WOR8_10007853_pt1 | contig 10162 bp, 11 predicted proteins | sample DeeMarSeWOR38_10_FD_19890 | JGI IMG/M metagenome (IMG submission 19890)
AAGCAATTTTTTCATTGAGAATTTTGAAGGAATTATTTTTAATAATTAGCCAATTGTTCAAACTTAATCACGAAAGTTTTTTTGCCCAACCATTATTTTTTTTAATCAACTAATTAGAAGAAAGGTCCAAAGTAGAATTCAATCCCGGTTAGCAGATGCCGGTAAATTGATTCAGGTATATAGCAGATATTTTGAGGGAAGCAACTATTAACCGCTGTTGTTGATGTTTTAAAATAAAATCGTTACGTTTATTTGTTAGAAGCAACTAATTATTACTTCTCGAAGAAAAAGGAGAATTATTTATGGGAGAAGAAATAAAAGCCGGCTGTGCAAGACCAACAGGCGGTCCGGTCGGTGAACCTGAAAAATCAAAAACTAAAAAAAATATCCAAACAATTAATGAAGGAGTAAAAATGATTAAAGTTGGGCAGAAAGCTCCTGATTTTACAGCGCCTGCATATCACAAGGGCAAATTCATTGAAGTCAAATTATCTGAGTATCTTAACAAATGGGTGCTATTGTGTTTTTACCCCGGCGATTTTACCTTTGTCTGAGCCACCGAAATCTCAGCGGTCGCTGAGAAGCATTCTGAATTCAAAAAACTAGGTGTTCAGATTCTTTCAATGAGCATCGACAGTGTCTTCGTTCATAAAATGTGGAATGATCACGAACTGTCCAAGATGGTCAAAGGCGGAGTGCCTTTTCCAATGCTTTCGGATACAGGCGGTAAAGTAGGAACAGCTTACGGCGTTTATGATGAGCAGGCAGGAGTTGAAACCAGAGGCAGATTTATAATTGATCCGGATGGAGTTATACAGGGGTATGAAGTTTTAACTCCTCCGGTGGGAAGAAATGTAAGCGAATCAATACGACAAGTGCAGGCATTCCAGCTTGTCAGAAAGAGTAAAGGGACCGAAGCTACTCCTTCCGGCTGGAAACCGGGTAAAATGACTCTGAAACCGGGACCTGATCTTGTAGGAAAAGTCTGGGAGGTCTGGAAAACCAAAATGGCTTTTGATTAGCTTTAGATTTTTATAAAACCGATGAAAAATAAAAAAGCCCGGCAATCGCCGGGCTTTACAGAACTTAGAACAGAATATCTAATTAATTACGCGATTTAGCTTGATTAACTACTATATTTCTTCCATTTAATTCTGAATCATTTAATGCTTTAATAGCATTGTTAGCATCTGAAGAACTCTCCATCTCAACAAACCCAAAACCTCTGGATCTACTGGTGTCGCGGTCTGTAATAACTTTTGCAGAAACTACAGTTCCATGTTTTTCAAATGTTTGCTTTAACTCTTCGTCGTTAACCGACCAGGGGAGAGAACCCACAAATAACTTAGTGCTCACTTAGAACCTCTAAAAAAATATTAAACAAAATTCCGGTCTATTTCCGGAGGCGACAAACTTAACAATATAGGGCACCATAAACTAATTAATTCTTTAAAAAGTGCTTATAACAGGCTATTTGGTCATATGATTGTTAGATAAAATGTGTGAAATTTTTAATTCAGCATATCAATTGCATATTCTAATTGTTTATGTCTACCGGCAAGAATATCTTCTTTAAATTCTCATTTCAGAAAAATGATAACATTAAAGATTATCCCGACAATAATCTAATCTGAGCAGATGTTTCTTATTTGTTCCACTTATTTGATATTATTTTAATATTGTCATCTTCTTTGCATCAACAAAACCTTGTCCCGAACCTGCCTGACCGGTAGACAGGTTTGATTCGGGATTGACTGCCCTTAATTGATAAAGATAAATCCCAGTTGGCAGATTATTGACATTGCCGGAACGACCAGTTGCGCCGAACTCAATTTCATAAGCTCCTGCTGGTTTTTCTTCATTAACTAAAGTTACGATTTCATTTCCCAGAACATCATACACTTTGATTGTTACAAAACTGCGTTCAGGAATTTGGTATGAAATTTTTGTTGTTGGGTTAAACGGATTAGGATAGTTCTGGGATAGATAGAAGTTATAGGGTCCCGATGAAGCAGGTTGGGCCTCTTCCACATCGTTAGGCTCTTCAGTGATTTCGAAGATTTCAAAATGGGTATAATCAAGAAAATAAATCATACTGTTCGCTAATACGATATCGTTCGCAAACACTCCCGCTGTTCTATGATAAGCAATCTCTTCCGGTGAGCTGGGATCCGATACATTGTAAACGTGTAAACCAATTCCCTGGCAATCTGTAATATGAATTGTATCTTCTATTGCAACAACGTGATTAACATGGTTAAGATTCTGTGCAATTGATCCAACTTCCACAGGTGTAAGGGGATCAGAAACATCAAAAATACGTAGCACTCCTCCAAAGTCCGCAAGATATAAGAAATTATGTTCGGGAGAAATATCGACCCACCACGCATTACCCGAAGTGTAGTAGCTGGCTACTTCCACAAGATTGTTCGGATCGGATGCCTCGAGAACATAAAGACCGTATGCCTCATCAGGCAGGAAAAGATATGGCCAGGAGACCTTAACATTACGAACTCCAAATCCCGGATTGCTGATTGGATCCCAGAGAGTCCAGTTACCCAAGGCTACGGGTGAATTTATTTGTGTAACATCATAAATCTGAACTCCGCCATAAGCCGTTGCAACGAAGGCTAAGTTTTGAAATCGCTCAACACTTAATGGGACACCGAAAGTACCAGGGGGAAGCATCCAATCTGCAACTGCTAATGGTGTTGCAGGATTCGAAATATCAAACACCCGAACTCCGGGTACCAGGTTTTTTTCAAGACCGGGGACATAAAGATAATTTTCTGATGCAGATATCCATTTAGGCCGGCCATCGATACTGAGGGTATTAACTTCAACAGGTGATGAAGGATCGGATATATCATAAATTATTAAATTGTTGGTATCACTTATAACGGAAACGTAGGCGTGGTTACCCGATATTGCTAATCCGGTAGCAAGATTATGTGGTTCATAAGCACCACATTCCGTTATTGAGCCGGGATCGGAAACATCAATAATTCTCAGTCCACTAAAACCAGCGGCAATACAGGCATATCCATTACTGTAATCAAAACCATGAAACCTCCAGGAGTCGGGCATTCTATAAGAACCGATCTGTAATGGAGATGCAGGATTAAACACATTCAGTATAATGATTACTTTCCCGCTATAGCTACCATTCTGCAGGTAGTAAATAAGATTATTTGAAAGTACAAGACGGGAGAAGTTCGCATCATTCTGATTATGCGGAAATGAACCAACTTGCTGAATCTGTGAAACATTAGAGGCATCAAGGATCCGAATACCGTACGCAGCATCAATAACATAAATATAAATTCCCTGCACCATCACATGGTGAATAAGTCCTATACCACCCGGTGGAGTATAACTGCCAAGAAATTGTGGGGATGACGGAACGCTTACATCATAAACAACAAGTGCCGATTTAACAGCAACATAAGCTTTATGATCAGTTACATAGATTTCCTCAGGTATCCCGCCGGTTGAGAAAGAACCAGCCTCAAAAGGTTGTGCCGGATTTGAAACATCAATTATCTTAACACCAGAAAAGCCGTCTTCATCATTCGAAGTCACATAGACATAATTTCCTTCGACAAACAGGCTGGTGCAATTATCCGGTAGAGTTATATATCCCATCTGTTGAGGTGATGCAGGATCAGATATTTCATAAACATACAACCGGTAATGTGCTTTAGTAATAGCGCCATTATAATACAAGACATAAGCAAAATTTCCAGATCTCGTTACCCGGTCTGCCGCCCAAATCTCTATGCCTGTGCAGGTATCACTGTTAACAATATACCCGATTTCAGCCGGAGAGGAAGGATCTGAAAGATCCAGCACACGGAGTCCTGAGGCAGCACCAGAAGTCATCAGAGCATGGTTTCCAAACATAATCACATCATAGGATTGTTGAACGAAGTGATGAACTTCGCTTAGCATTGTAACGTTCAAGCTATCCTGTCCCCAAGCGACACTACAAATTTGAGATATCAAGAATAAGCTGATGAGGAAACTTTTCAAACGTATCAAGATTCTTCCTCCTTATTTTTTTATTAATTTAGTTTTGAAGTATCATTTCATCAAAACCATTTTTTTCGTTTCTAAATACTTACCTGCTAGTAGTCTGTCATTGATTTCTACTCTATCTGAGTCTTTTCTGATTCTGTAAAAATAGAACTCATCCCATTCGGTGAAGAAAGATGATGATAATTCATTTGAACCGGAGAGTGAAGTAATATCATGTGCAAATATTTCGGGGACTTTACCCTGGGGACTCTGACCAAGGTAATGATCTGTGAGTCCTGAAAATCCCGTTTGCTGAGCCTTAATACTAATTACAGCTATCAGTAGCAGACAATTGATAAGAATTTCTTTTTTCATTTTGCCTTTCTACTTTTATTCGCTATTCACTTGCAAAAGAAAAATGCTGCTGTAAGATTACCCACCTACTATCTCTTTTTTCAAGAACACCAGTCCAGCGGGTGTTTACCCAATTAGCTGGTTGACCTTTCCATTCATTTATATCATCAAGAACACAATAGAACCAGGCAACATCACCCGATCTTGAAAATTGAATTTTCATGTCACGAACCTCATGGCGAATCGCTTTAAAATGGGGACTGCCCCAAAAGACACTATCCTTTCTAACTTCATTAAATCCAAATTTCACACGTTCGTAAGGAGTCACACTGACAAAATTAGAATCATTAGCGATAGTCTGGAAGAACAAATTGAAATCTTTTTTTACTGCCCAGCCAAAACAATTGTGAATTGCATTCTCAACTAACTTTGTTTCGGACTGGATATTGAATGTACTGTCTGTGGTTTGACCTGGGCTAAGTGGTTGGTAAAAATGAAGTAGCGCAAGTATTATAATAATATTTTTCAATTTCACACCCCATTGAATTATTAAAATATAATTTGCTCTATTTACTTCAACATCTCAATCGCATACTCTAATTGTTTATCTTTCCCTGCCAGAATATCTGTTTCAGTCTGATCAACACGGATATCCGGAGGAATACCGAGCCATTCCCAGGGAAGACCATCATAACGTCTTATATCTATAAAACCGATCTCAATTGATTTTCCGCTTGGCAGAAAATACAAACTTGCATCTCCACCCCCGACAGATCCACCACCGGTTGTGTCACCGACTGCTGTTACATGAGGCAGTTGTTTTAAAATTTCTGTTGTGAACTCCCCGGCACTAAACGTTGAACCGTTTATCAATACAACAACAGGTTTGGTGTACTGGAATGGACCCGATGGCTGGAAGGGAGGCAGCACCCATTTTTCACCATATGTATAAGCGTCGTTTCTTTCAAGCGGTTCAGTCAGGAACCTTGTCACAACTGCTTCGATATTTTTATAATCGCCACCCCGTTTCTGTCGAATATCCAGTATTAATCCCTTAGTGTTTTTGAGATACTCCAGAACACCAGCAAATTCATCCGCGAGGTAGTTCTTATGAAAATCAGAGAGAAATGCATAGCCAATATTCTCGGGCAGGATTTCATATTCAACTGTATTGCTCTCTGTTAATCGCAGTTCTCTGTCAAAATATTTTCTTATAACAAACGGGCTGTAAGCATGCCTGTCTTTGAAATGTCTTTGAGGATAGTAAGGGTAGACTTCTCCGCCCCCCTTGGTGCGGTAGTAAACATGTCCGTCCTTCAGTTCTGCTAAAAGATCACGGAGCACAAGATAAAAATCATCTCCCTGGGCAGCCTCAGCAAGCGGGCGGTAAACTGTGTATATCGAATCCCAATTAATTCTCTTGAATTCAAGGTACGGATATACATCCCTTATCCTTCTCCATGCTGCTTCAAAATCTTCAACGTTAAGATTCGATTCATGCTCTGTTATAATTAAATCTTTACAGGACGGGAGAGCAACTATGCAAAAAACGGAAAAAATTAAAAACATCTTTTTCATATCAAACTCCCAGACTAAAATCCATAATTTAAAGTAAGAACAATATTATCACTTGCGGATAGCAGAGGCTCCCACGAACTTATTCTGGTAAGATGAAAAAGATATGCTGCTTTTATTGACAAGTTATCCAGCAAGTAGTAACGTGGACCGACATCGAAAACCAGGTTTGTAGCAGAAATTAATGTAAGAATCTTTACTGGCGTTTCATCCGTTTCTTCAGTGTCAACAATTCGAAATCCAAAAGAGAGAACACTAAAATCCAGAGATCCCTCAATATTGAAGTCATTCCATAGCTTGTAAAAAAGTCGGGAACTAAAACCAGCTGAGATTAAAAGCGCAAATGACTGAGCATAATCAAATCCATCCACCGCAATGTTTTGATCATTAAAATAAACGAATAATTCTGTTGATGGTCCAAGATAGAGGTAAGCATCTTTCTCAAATATTGTAAACTTTGGCAAAGCGTAATTAAAACCCTGGTTCAGTGTAAATTGATAAATATCTGTTGTCACGTTGTAATTTTTTATTTCAGTTGAGTTACGGAAATCGATTCTAAGGTGATAAACATAATCTTCGTGTTGATTGGCCCAGCCAATACTATAATAAGGAAGGGTGCCGGAATATTTCTCATTAGAAATGTATTCATCTGTTACTGAAAAACTTCCAATGCCATATTCAAGTGCTATGCCCTCCGGGAAAACCGATTTTTGAGTTAATGAATTTTGTCCCAAAAGAATTCCGGAAAGAAGTATTATTAATAGTGGTGACAGAAAATAGAAATTCGTTTTCATCATTTTACATCCCCGAGATGTTTTTAAGTAATGCTGAAAAATTAATAAAAAACATATTTTGAGTTTTCTTTTTATGTTAAAAGGAGTAAAAAGTTTTTAGCAGGCAAATTATTGAACAATAATCACCAAGGGGCAAGCAATAAGTAATTGACTACCTGTATGAAGATTAATCATAAATATCTTTTAATTCTTCAAGATGCGAAATAGCTTTTGAAACAATATCTGCAGGCATTCCAAATTTTTGCTCAACAATTGCAGGAAGGTCTTCACGCTCTATTTTTATCGTAGAGGATTTGTGATCGATTGTTTCTGTCAAATAAAGATTCTTTAACACGAATGAACCGTTTTCTGTAAAGCGGGTTATGCGAATTGCATTCATAAAAGTTGCATTATCTGCATAAGAATCCAGAATTACTTTTTTAAATTGCTTAATTTTACGCGGCTTTGGTTTGGCAGTGTACCAATGCTGCAGCTTACCTTTAAAGTATTGCTCTACCTTTGTGTTTCCGCTTCTGTCTTGCGGTTTAATAATATATTTCTCCGCACCGAAATAAAATGTGTAATCCTCTTCCAAATCTCTCGGTAAAGGTTTAAAAAGGGGAGCTGCGTATCCACAATCAACAATATACTCTCTGCCATCAATTGTTACAATGTTTATTAAATGAACATCGGGATTTTTCATATCTGCACCACAAAGTTTTATGTAGTAGCCCAGGTTTTCCAAGAGTAAAAAAAGATAATAATTGTTCGCATAGCATGTTCCACCGAAGCTGTACTTTTCTATTCCCCTTAAATATTCCAGAAGAGGGGGGATGTAGTTAAAACCGTTTTTCTTAAGCAGCAGTTTGGAAATATTCTCAAATGGAATTCTAATTAAATGTGACTTTAATATTTCACAGAGAAAAGCAAAAGAAGGATCAGAAATTTCCAATCCTAGAAGCGCGAGATATTTTTTGAAAAGTGAATGTTGTTCTTTATTCATCCGGATGTTATTATTTCGTGGAAATATAATCTGTAAAATAAAAAAGGCGTCCTTAAGACGCCTAAAAAATATCGTATTTAAAACTTACTATCTTCTTCGCTGTCTGTTTTGTCCGCCACCCCCGCCGCCACCGCCTCTTCTGCCCCTTTCTCTTCGGGGGCGAGCTTCATTAACCGTAATTGCCTTACCTTTAAGTTCTTTTGTGTTCAATTCTTCGATGGCTTTTTGAGCTTCGGCAGTTGCGGGCATCTCAACAAAACCAAATCCTCGTGATTCCTGTGAAAACATATCCTTTATAACTTTTGCTTCTTTTACCTGACCGAATTCTGAAAAGAGTGCCGTAAGGTCTTCTTCCGTAACGTCGGAAGCCAAGTTGCCTACGTAAATGTTCATTTTGAACTCCTAAAAAAATTATAAATATTTTTGCCGGTAAAAATTTTTTAATTAACAATCTGCGGAATATAAGCCGTTTCAGAGAGGTTATTTACTCAATTTTTAAGCAGCTTAATTAAATTACATTTTATTTAAATAATGAACAAACCGCATAAACTTGTTTTAATTGTTCTATCACAATATTAATTAATTGTAAAATACTGTTTAATTCTGAATTTCTTCAATAGGCGTTTCGTTTATTTGCTGAAGTAGTTTTTCAACCATTTCTCTTCCCCAGTTCGGCATCAAATCATTTTCGGGGACAAACAGATTGAATTTTTCCAAAGATTTTTCCAGAAGGGGTTTCGCGGTTTTGGGTCCACCGCCGAATTGTTCCGGAGTGTAAAACAAACCAATTCCTTTTAAATATTCCGGACGTGGATTTAAAGTATCGAGTTTCATTGCTTTATTGAAATTGTCTGTTGATTCTGCACCGTACTTCATCCACCTGTTCATTGGATCAATCTGCAAGCGTGCCTGTGCAATCATTCCTTTTAATGTATAAATTTCAGATTCATTTTCTTCTAATGAATCCGCAATGTTTATAAATATATCTGCCTTATCAAGATAGCCGTCTTTTTTACTTGTTGTTGTATCTGCATATCCTGCCAGCACATACATAAATGAAGCATAATAGAACGGCAGCCATTTATCTTTTTCTGCAAATGCAATACGCTCGAACCCGTTTGCAACGGTAAGCATGGAAGTTACATCAAGAGCAGAATCTATCCCGGAAAGATTTTTTTTCATTGCTTTTTCGTACTTGCTGTCGTCGGCTTGAGCACTAACAAATAGAAAAAAGAATATCGTTGTTATTAAAAGTAATTTCATATAAACTCCTTTTTTAAAACGGACTCGCCTGTCCAACTGAAATGAACATTCCCAAAAATATTGCACGGTCCGCAGTTGGCAGTACAGGTCTTTTAACGGTTCCATCGGTGGAATAATTATAACCGAATATATTTTCAAATCCAATTATATTATCAATTGAAAAGAAAATAACTGTAAAGTTGTCGAATATTGTTGTAAGATAACTTGCATTTAAACTCAGGTTGTTGTAATTCTTTGCCCTGTCTCCAAGGAATTCAGGATTATTTGGATTATAATATGGTCTGCCGGTTGCAAAAGTGTAAGTAACGCCGAAGCTGGTTGTAATTGCAGGCACCCAATGTTTTACAACCAGCGAAAAGGTATGAGGCGTTGCAAAGGTTGGTGTTGCCAGAGTCGGATAATTAACAAAATCACGCCTTGTATCCAGGTAAGAATACGAAACCCAATAATCAGTTAAATTAAAAGTTTCTCTGTCTCTCCAGAAAATATCAACACCTTTTGCGTAACCGCTTCCATCATTGCTAAAAGAAACCGGGGGAAGAGTAATATAAGGGTAGGTAAAAATAGTGCCCTTTGCAAGATTATTATAGTCTTTATAATATGCTTCTATTCTGAAGGTACGTTCATCGCTTATGTACTGGTAATTTAAAATGTAGTGTGAAGAATTTTCAAAATCAAAATTTGTGGTTTGAATTATGAAATCCTTAAACGGTGTCTGATAGAATCTTCCGTAAGCAAAATTTATCTGATCGTAAATACCGAGTCTGTAAGCAAGTGAAAAACGGGGTGCAAGATTATATTTGTTCAGTAACTTAGAGCGTTCGCCTCTCAAACCAATTCTCGCGGCGAAATCATTTGTAAAAAACACGTCTGCTTCTAAAAATCCCGCAAGGAAAAGTTCATTTAAATCAACGAGCATCCCATTAATATTGTTTTTATAGATAGCATTTTGAACTTCGCCGCCAAAACTAATAAATGAGCTTTTAAAAACCTGCTTTGTTACTGCGATTCTCCCCTGATTTAAAATTTCATCCTGATCGATTTTATCTGAATTTAACTCAAACTTATCTTTATCGAGGCTGAAAGATGCGCCGGTAAAAAATGTCCAATCATCACCCAGTATTTCACGGTAGCTGATATTCGAGTAGTAGTTATCTGATCTTACTCTGGTAAAATT
>WOR8_10009764_pt1 | contig 10162 bp, 8 predicted proteins | sample DeeMarSeWOR38_10_FD_19890 | JGI IMG/M metagenome (IMG submission 19890)
CCGCGGCTGGAAAGCCGCCCCTACCGATAAGTTGGTTTTATGGCAACTTGGGCTTTTTAGATAACCAGATTTATAAATCTTAACGTCATAACCCGCGTTAATTTTGTCCTCGCACTATCGGCAGACTCACTGCAGGTTGATCCACAACCAGCAGTTTGCCAACGCTTGTCACGATAATCCCTGATTCACCTATGGCCCCAATAACAGACCGGAATTCAAACCTGCGCTCGTAGGGTATGACTATCCTGTCTCTTTTAATATAATTTCTAGACGTGTTCAATCTGCCGCAAACTTACAGTCAAATAAAATTGCATATTTTCATGACCGTGCCCTTTCGTGCATCTAATTTTTTCCGTTTTGCAGACGCATTTAGCGACAGGTTTTTCCCTCATGAACAAAGCACCGGACATTAATCAATTTCGTAACAATCAACTATTTCACCGAAATACAATGTGTGGTAATCTTTTTCCGGATAGAGTGCTGTATCATAGTCCTTATTTAGGTATGCCGGATCCATAGCAGATTTATATACGATCGGCGTGATAACTTTCTGACTTTCTACGGTCTGGAGATTGCACTCCTCGAATTTATTGTAATCGCGCCCAGATTTTGTGCCGCAGAACGTTATTTCCTTTTTCATATCCGATGAGGGGATCGAAACGGTAAAATCTTCAGCCGTTTCAATTATGCTGAAAGTGTGCCGGGAGAGCCGCACGGCGACCATCATGATGGGTTTTCTCCAGACATGACCTATGGTCGCCCAGCCTATAGTCATGGTATTGATGGCGTTACCTGATTTCACGGTCAGAAACACTCCCTTTTTAATCTCTGTCATTGCCTTGTGTGCCACTGCCATGTAGTCAATACGTTTCATTGCAATCTCCTTTTTGATTATCTTTCACCGTTATGTTGATAAGACTTGGGAACTTGTCGGTTCCTTTCCTAAAATGAATTAAAGAGATTAGAAGATCAAACCTTATCTTTTTCGAGTGGATTAAAAGGTATCCCGTCGTCTTCAATACTTATAATCAATAAATTGCTATCTACAGTAAATGTGAATTTAATTCTATGCGTCAAATCGTCTTTAAAGCCATATGAGATAATATTTGTTAACGGTTCATCTAGGCAGATATTTATCTGTGATATGCAATCCTCCGATAGTCCGGTGTCTTCACCCCAATTATTTAAATGCTGGTGTAGGGCTTTTAGCTCGGATAGATCATTTTTGAGTTCAAATGTATATTTTTGTGTTCCCATAAAATGTATTTACTCCAGTTGCTTGATGCCTGAATCAATCAAAGCAGTTTGGTAATCATCGATTGGTTATACCGTTCAGTTCAAACTAAAAAGCCTTTAGTGCGTCGTCCATGGTAGCAACTATCGGTAAGAGGGAGCCAATCCCGGCAATTTCAAATACTTCCTTAACATAGTATCGCATGCAGCAGAGCATGATCTTTCCGTCTTCGCGTTTGATGGCTTTGGTGCCCCTTAATATCACACGTAAACCTTCACTTGAGATGTAATTGAGATCCTTAAAATCGACAATCACTCTTTTTGATCCGTCCGAAATTGCCTGGAAAAGTTTTTGCTCGAACGCCTGAGCGGTATTTGAATCCAGACGCCCTTTGAGTCGATAAATATTGATGTCATCTTGGATTTCTTCGATTATTTCCACTGTCTGTAACCCCCATCTTATCGGTGCCTTTCCATGGTCATATTGTTGATCTGATGAAATACGCCGACCCTTACCAAAAACCAAACTCATTCCGAATGTATTCACCGATAGTCGTCTGAAGGATGCTTAATACAACCTCGGCCATGTTTGCAATGGTGTTCTTATATTTGCTCTATAGGTGAGATGTAAATATCCATTTTTAATCCCATTTTGTTTACCTCAGGGAAAGCCGATGCCACCCCATCTTCTGCGTTGCCAAGGGATTGCGGTCCCGCGGACTCGCGGGATCGCTTCACCCATGGACGCCCCCATAAAGCGGGATCACCCGTCTGATTTTAACAGTCAAGGTGTGCGTCTTGACTCTGAGGTCCTCCGGCTTTTGCTATGTTGGGGTTGATATTGTTCGGAAAAAATGGCAGATGATTCCAAGGCAAGTGTTTAAAAAATTAAGTATTATCGTCGGGACGGTCATGAAAATATGCATTTCTTGTTTATTAATCTTAACGTCATAACCCGCGTTAAATTTGTCTTCGCACTATCAGCTGACTCACTGCAGGTTGATCCAGAACCAACAGTTTGCCTACGCTTGTCACGATAATCCCTGTTTCACTTATGGCCCAATAACAGACCGAAATTCTAACTTGCGCCCTTAGGGGATGATTACCCTGTCTCTTTTAATATATTTGCCAGACGTGTTCAACCTGCCGCAAACTTGCAGTCAAATAAAAATGCATATTTTCATGCCCGTCCCTGAACCTGACGTCCCTAAACTTGACACGTACCCAATCTTGACACGGGGTGTATTACCGCCGGTAGCTCAATTGATGAGGCCAAGGATATGGCTCATGATGCTATTTCTCTGCATATAAAAGGTATGCTGGAGGACGGTGAAAGTATACCGGCGCCCTCAAAGCTTGAAGATATCATGGATGATCCTGACTATTCGGATACCGTCGCTATCCTCGTTGTTTCTGTATCTGAAACAAAACCTCGATCCGTGCGCGTGAATATAACGGTACCGGAAGACATGCTTCGCAAAATCGATACCGTTGCGAAAAAAAGAGGCATGTCTCGATCATCTTTCCTTGTTCAGGCCGCTCAGAAGGCCATAAACCAGGGCCAAAACAGCCAATCCTTGTAAAATCAGCCTGTCATAAAAACTCCGTAGGGAAAAATGTGGAGGCATACTATATTCCCTCGCTCTTTTCGATTTCTCGCATGATCACATGATGCAGTGTCTAAATGCATTCAGCCTGGCTCGTCGCGGCATTTTGATCCTCTCCAACTTAAAATTCACCTAGTGTAGTAATAAGTCAACTTTATCATCTGTGTGTGCTTCAATGCCTTACAGTCAAATGAAAATGCATATTTTCATGACCGTTATATATAAAAATAAGTAAAGGATATACTTCTGCTAGTTATTATAGTAGCAGTAGAGATAAATTGATTTATCTCATGGTAAAAAAAATAACCTCCTAATAGCATAAAGTTGGATAACTTTAAAACTCTAAATACTAAAAGGAGGTTACGATGAACGACAACGACATTAGCAGAATCGAGCATTTTCGTCAATTTAAGAATGAAATTAGGGGATCCGACCGATTCCTGATCGTTGGTTTGGATATTGGTAAAAACATGCACCATGCTTTTTTCGGAACCGCTACTGGCAAGACGGTGAAGCGAGGCTTGCGGGTTGAAAACAGCGCCAGCGGGTTTGAGCACTTGTTGACCATGGTACAATTTTACCTGGACCGCGATGGTTATCGAGATGTCGTTTTTGGTCTGGAACCGACCAGTGTGTACCATAAGCCGTTGGCAGAGTTTTTGATTATCCAAGACCATTTGGTCGTTTATGTCACCAACGAAGCGATTAAAAAAAACCGCACCCTACTCGATGGGCGTTGGGATAAAAACGATACCAAGGATGCGGCCAATGCGGCGGATCTGGTTGCCCAGGGTAAATGCCAATTTTATGATTTACCCGATATCCAACTGCGTGATCTTCGCGCGCTGCTTTCACTTCGTGGGCGCTTAAAGAAACAACTTCATGGCAGCCGGGTTCGGATCCGCAATAACCTGGTGGCTCAATACTTTCCCGAACTGGATAAGTGCTGGAATCAAGCCCAAGAAGAAAATCTTGCGATTGTGCGCTGGTGTCTGTCGCCGCACAAGATCAGTGAGCTGTCATTTGAAGATTTTTTTAAAATGGTCACTACGGGCAATAAAGGTCTGAGACAGTATAATCGTTTGAGTAAAATTTGGGAAATCGCGCCGTATTCCATAGGTTGTCAGTCGGGCATTGCGATGGAGTTAGAAGCCAAGATACTGGTAGAAAACATCAAATCCATTCAGGCTCACATTGCTAGCGTCGATGAAACTATTGAAGATATCAGCATCAGTTTTCAAGAGTACCAATATCTGCTGTCCATTCCCGGCTTCGGTCCCTATGTTTCCGCGGTGGTGCTGGCTGCGATCGGAACGGCTCAGCGCTTTGATAATACCCATCAGGTTTTAAGGTTTGCCGGATTTGATTTAAACGCAAATCGCAGCGGCAAAAAAAGCCAAAGCGCGGTGCCGGTAATTTCCAAAAAAGGTAAGGCGAGTTTGCGCTATGCGCTGTATCAAGCCGCGCTGATCGCCTCCAGTTTAAATACGCAGTTTAGAGGTTACTATCATCACCTGTTACAAGGTCGCGAGCGCGAAAAGGGGATCCGTACCAAGATGCGCGTCAAATTGGCCGCCAAACTTCTGGTGATTGCCTGGACACTGATGAAGAAAAAGCAAGCGTTTGATCCAAGTTATTTGAAAGCTCAATAAACAAATATATCGTTTCGGCGAGAGAGCCCGAGCATGGACGTAGGGGCCTTTCAAGGACCTCGGGAGGGACAATCCAGGGCCTCTCGTTGAGCTCCATAACTTGGATAAGGGATGATCGGTGATAGCTGATATTCACGATGCCGGATAAACGTAACGATTAAGTATCGAGCTCATTTAAAGCGAGAGAACCGCCGAGCAAAAACCACTCAATTCAGACAGGATAAGTATATCATTAAAAACTGTATTGCGTTAACTTGTTGATATCAATACAATAAAAAATATTAAATTTTTTACTTGACAGAACGGATATAGGATGTCCCGCTTTTTCCAAGAAACGCAACAAATCAACCCCGTTTATCTCTTTTTATTACATCGGTGTGAGCAGGAATCATAATTATTTGCGGAGAACAACCACTACACTTGCTGATTTGAATCCTGGTCTGATTGTAACCTTCGGCAATGTTAACCGGAGCATTTGGGATCTAACTTTTTTCTCATTTTGCGTCTAAAGGTCGCTTTGTTAGCGTTGGTTTTTTTGCCGTTTCCATATACTGTCCACCATGCGCTTTGGGATCAAAGTCCTCGGGCCATTGAGTATTTTCATCATACTTGTTGTCTCTCAACTTGACACCGTAGGGCATCGGTCCGCTCAGGTCCCCAATCACCGCGATCAGCGATTCGCCTACCAGTTCGGCAACCCCTATGACCGCCGCGCCCGCGCCCAACGCCGCTAAATTCAGATGGAAATCCTTCTCCAGCCAGACACCGCTCACAACGAAGATCGAATCCATGGCCATGCCGGTAAAGAAAGCATAGCCCAGTATCCCCAGCATGGCCCGCCTCCTGAGCAAGGAAGGCCAGTGCCCCCAGGACATGACCAAACTCCTGCTTGGACTTAACTTGTCCCTGGGGACAAGCCAAATGGCAAGCCCCACGCAAAGAACCGCCATAGCACCGATTGCAAGGAACGGCGCTCGCCATCCAGCCTCCTGCATGAGTAAACCGACAAGTGGCAAGCCCAATAGAGTGCCAAGGGCCCAACTCGTTTCCAGCAGGCCCACGATCTGTCCACGGCGATTAAGAGGTACCCGGTCGCTTACATAGCCCTGGTTGGCGGGATCGAACATGTTTTTGCCCAATCCGGCCAAAAATAGCGCCAGCATGACTGTTGTGTAGGCGGGTGCCAGGCCGCCGCATAGCATGCCAAGGCCCAAAACGCACAAACCAGCCAACATCATTCGCCGGTAGCCGAATTTGTCTGACAGGGGGGCTATCGCTAACGCGAGCAGGGCCGTGGCCTGGTTCAGAGCCACTAGCGAGGTGATCGCAGTGATCTCAACGCCAAGCCCACGGGACAGAGCCGGAGCAAAGGGATAGGCAAACCGGCGGCTGATGCTGATGACAATTCGGCTCAACAGGGCAACGCCGATCCTGGCCGCCAGTGACCGCCGGCTCGCGGCGTTCCCATCATGGTGGCTCTGCTGGGCACTGCAGGTCATGAAGCCTTGGCCATGGTCACGGGACGCCAACTCAAGCCGGCTAGTCCTGCAGCCCTATACAAAGCGAACAGGTTGTGCGTATTTCCCTCGCAGTCCGGATTGACCAGCATCGCTCAGTAACCCTTGCCTCCCAGGTGGCGCAGCATAAAGCCGCCGAGGAAGGTCAGTATGAGGCTGGTTCCCACACGTGCCGTGGAGTTGTTTACGTCTCGCAGGGGGTCGATGCAGACTATGTCCAGCCCCACGACCTTGGGATGCTGCCCCAGGATGAACAGGGCCTCCAGCGCATCCCATGCCTCCACCCCCTCGGCGCTGGCCGCCCCAGTCCCGAATGCATAGGGCAGGCTCAGGACGTCGATGTCGAAAGAGAGGTAAACGGCATCCGCATCTGCGGTAGCTATGGTAATGGCCTGCTCCAGCACCTTGTCCATACCTTGCTTGCGGATTTCGCGGGCGCTGAAGACCGTTACCCCCTGCTCCTCACAATACTTCTTGTACCGGGAGGAGTTCATGAATCCATGGATACCCAACTGCACTATGCGCCTGCCCTCCACAGCGGCCGGACCTTCCATGATGCCCCGGATAGGAGTGCCGTTGGTGGGCCCGCCTGAATCGAAGCTCCGCACATCGTTGTGGGCGTCGAAGTGGACCACGCCCAGGCGCTGGCCGGGATGGGTGCGGTAATATCCTTCCACCACCGGGCATGTGATGGAGTGGTCGCCTCCCACAACGACCAGCAACTTATCTCCCACTCGCGCATAGAGTTCGGCCACCGCTTCCTGAATATTCCGGTGGCAGCGAAGTACGTCCGTGGTATGCATTACCACATCCCCCAGATCGCGCACCTTGAGGGGCGAGAGTTCCACGTCGAAGTCCGGACTGTAGGTGGTATACCCCACAAAAGCGTCGCGGACTGCGTTGGGTGCGGCGGCAGTCCCGGACGTGCCGGATTGGGCCGCTCTGCCCAAGGGCGCACCCAGAAAACAAACGTCGAAGTCCTCAGAACCATCCCATTGGGTCACCCAGTTGGCTACCCGGACTTCATTTGTGTCCTGACGGTTTGAACGGCGCACCACCTCAGGAGGGATAATGTACTTGAATTGAAGAGCCAATTTAATAAACCTCCAGGATTTAAGTTTCCTCTTTTACATTGATCAGCCTGCTACAATACTTGCCTTTGCCTGTCTGCCATAAGTTGATAGGCATTCTCGACGCGTTGGACTTCCTTGTCCAACCAGCTCTTTTCCTCGGCAACGTATCCCCTGGCATTGTCGAGCATCTTTTCCACAGAGGCCATGCCGGGACTCCCGGCCGTCACCTTGGATTGCACATTTTGGTAAGGGTCGAGGCTTTGCTGGATCTCCGCATCGGTCAATTCGATGTCCAGCTGGAACAGCTTCTTGCTGAATTTCGTGAGCAGGCTGGGGGTCAGGCCTGCCATGAGTGTGCCGTCCTCGTGCACCTTATTGACCATGCCACCCACGATGTCGTGGGCCTGCCAGAAGGGGATGTTGAAACGCCGGACCAGATAGTCGGCCAAAGCAGTAACCGTGGAAAAGTTGTTTCTGGCCAGCTCCAGCGCTCTTTCCTTGTTGAAGGATGAGCAACGGATGGTCTCGGCCAGCAGACCCAGTGCCTGCAGTGATTGCGAATGACCCTCCCAGTACATGACGATGGCTTCTTGCAGGTCCTGGGAGAAAGAGAAGGGCGTATTCTTCACACTGGAGAAGGCGGACACGAACGAGCCGATGGCGTGAGCCGTCTTGCCTTCCACCATTTCCAGGGAGTCCGGATTCTTCTTCTGAGGCATAATGCTGCTCGTCAACGACACAGGCGGCCCGGGCACATAGACCCCGTATTCGTCATTGGCCCAGACATAAAGGTCCTGGGCCACCCTGCTGACGTTGGTCATCATGATGGCCAGGGCGCTTTCAGCCTCGAGAATGAAGTCCCTGGCGCCTACCGCATCCAGCGAATTGGACATTACCTTCTCGAACCCGAGCAGCTCTGCCTGGCGGTTCCGGTTGAGGGGGAAGCCCGTACCGGCCAGGGCGGCCGTACCGTATGGGGAAATGTTCGTGCAGCGATAGGCGTTTTGCAGCCTGACGAAGTCCCGACTGAGCGCATCGCAGGCCCCAAGGTAGAAATGGCCTATGGTGATGGGCTGGGCAGGCATCCTGTGGGTATAGCCGGTGATGACGGTGGCCATGTCCTCGGCGGCTCCAGATACTAAAGATTTCTGCAGGTCGATGACCTGACGCATGACCTTCCATAGCGATCGCCTGACCACCATTCGGTAGAACGTAGAGTAAATGTCGTTGCGGCTTCTTCCCGTATGCAATCTGCCTCCGTCCTCCAGGCCGATGTGCTGGAACAAGGCGTTTTGGATGTTGAAGTAGATGTCCTCATAGGCACCATCGAGGTCTTCCCTCTTCAAATCGCGATAGACTTGATCCAACCCCTCGACGATTATTTTTGCAGACGCGTCACTGATTATTTTTTCTTCAGCTAGCATGATCGCATGCGCTTTGTTTAGCAGAATCATTTCATGGAATCCATGGTCATACTCCATCAAGGCCGTTGGAAGGAGCACTTCTTTCACATAGTATTCAGAAATTTCTTCTTGAATCCTTTCTCCTACTCGCTTTCTCACGTCTAATTCTCCTTTTTCTTTAATCAACAAAAAAGCACATTAAATGTTGTTCAGCAACCTGAGTTAAAATACTGGATCAACCTTCTGTAGTTCATCAATCGGTATGTGACAGAGTATAGTATGATGTTGAGACGCCTTTGCTATCGGCGGCGCTTCCAACTCACAGATCTCACCAAGTTTTCGAGGACAACGAGGATGGAAACGGCATCCGGCCATCGAGGATTCCGACATCATGGGATCGCCTTTTAGTCTGATGCGTCGGATGGAGTCTCGGTCCTCGAAGCTTGGAACTGCGGACAGCAAGGCCTCGGTGTAGGGATGATAAGGAGGGTTCAGCACCTCCTTGACGCAGCCTGCTTCGCAGATCAGCCCGCGGTACATGACAGTGATGGTGTCGGCTATGTGCGCCACCACGGACAGGTCGTGGGAGATGAATAGATAGGCAAGATTGAACTCCGCACGCAGGTCCTCCAACAGGTTGAGCACGGCTGATTGGACCGAAACGTCGAGGGCGGATACCGCCTCGTCACAAACGATGAACCTAGGCGATGTGGCCAGGGCCCGGGCAATGCCGACTCGCTGCTTTTCTCCGCCGCTGAGCTGGTGGGGGTAGCGGTCGGCGTGAGCGGGCGTCAGTCGTACCATCTCCAGTAGTTCATCCACCTTGTAGACAAGTTCCTTGCCCCTAGCCAAGCCGAATAGTTTCAGCGGCCTGGCAAGAATCTGGCGCACGGTCTTCCTCGGGTTCAAAGAGGAATCCGGATTTTGGAAAATGATCTGCGCTTCCCTGCGCAAGGTCCGAAGACCGCGCTCGGGCTCGTGAGTAACCTCTTGCTCTCCAAGCTTGACGCACCCCTTGGAAGGCTCTAACAGACGCACAAGGCAGCGCCCCAGGGTGGTCTTGCCCGATCCACTCTCACCCACTAGCCCGACCACCTCGCCGGACCGGATCTCCAAAGACACATGGTCGACGGCTGCCAAGTACACGGGCCGGTATGCCACCGGGGGTCCCTTGCCACTGAAGTCGAACTCCAGGCTGGAGATGAAACCGCCCAGGCGAAATTCCTTGCTCAGGTTGTCTGCTTGCACCAAGGGTTGGGTGTGCGTCTCGTTTGCCTTTTCGTTGAGGTTCCTTGCCAGGAGCACACGGTCCTCCACCGGCCAGGGTTCATCCTTCAATACATCCAGCTTCCAGCAGCTGGCATGGTGGTTGGAGTTGACGGGCAACGGGTGCTGGTCCTCCCGCCTGCACTTTGGTTCCTGGAAAGGGCAGCGTGGATGGAATACACATCCCCCGGGAAGGCTGGTCATGTCCGGAAGGTTCCCGGGAATGAATGAAAGCCGATGTTTTTTGCCGGTCCTTGTCAATCGGGGCATGGAGGACAGCAGACCCTTGGTATAGGGGTGGCTAGCCCTGGTGAAAATGTCCTCCGTCGGGCCTTGCTCCAGCACATGTCCGGCATAAAGGATACAGACCTCGTCGCACAGTCGGCCCAGCACCTCCAGGTTGTGGCTGAT
>WOR8_10009369_pt1 | contig 10161 bp, 7 predicted proteins | sample DeeMarSeWOR38_10_FD_19890 | JGI IMG/M metagenome (IMG submission 19890)
CGGCCGGTGATCATCCACAGAGGCATCATCAGTACCCTGGAGCGCATGATGGCATATCTGATCGAGCTCTATGCCGGGGCTTTCCCAGTTTGGCTCGCTCCGATCCAGGTGGTACTGATTCCCATCGCCGATCGTCATACAGATTATGGGCGCCAAGTAGTTGCGCGTCTACTTGATAGCGGTTTCCGGGTCGACATTGACGACAGCGATAAACGCATGAACGCAAAAATCCGTGAGGCACAGCTTCAAAAGGTTCCCTATATGCTTGTCGTGGGCGATCAGGAAGTCCAAGGCGAGACTGTAGCCGTGCGTCTACGCAGCGGTGAGAACTTGGGAGCCATGTTGGTCAGTGAGTTCGAGACCCTGTTGCGTCGGATCGTAGAGCAGCGATCTCTATCTCTTGTCGAATAGCGTTATACTCTTTATCTTGGTGAACCAGGCGTGTCATCTCGTTTGCTTTTGACAGGGGCCTTCCTTTATGATAGACTATCGGTATCTCATAAACCAAAGCGTCGACCGGGACGAGTAAGCGAAGAGAACCCAAGATTAGGGGTGCTGTTGAACAGAGAGGGGAGGCCGGTTCCCGGCTATGAAAAGGGACAGGCTGGAAGCCTCCCTCAGTGGCCCTCGCTGAAAACCACCCGGGAGCGGGCCCCGGAACGCCGATCGAGACTCGACATACGTCAGTCGTGAGGATGATCGGTCAGTATCAGGCCACGGTTGACCCCGTTACTGGTCACCAGGAGATGAGCGTGGTTCAGAGACATTTGACCGCGTTCAATCTGGGTGGAACCGCGTGAGCTAGGCCTCTCGCCCCAGTGGGCGAGAGGCTTTTACGTTAGCTGAGAAGGCTGGAGGAAACAGAATAATGGCTTCGAAATACGAAGAAAGCGATCTTTACAAAATCCGTCACTCCGCTGCCCACGTTATGGCGCAGGCCGTGCTGGAGATGTTCCCTGAAGGAAAGATCGCCATTGGCCCGCCCATTGAAGATGGTTTCTACTACGACTTTGACTTGCCCCGCCCCCTAACTCCTGAAGACTTGGAGGCCATCGAGCGCCGTATGCGGGAGATCATCTCCGGGGACTACGAATTCGTGCGAACCGAGCTATCGGCAGACGGGGCGCGTGAGTTGTTTGCTGATCAGGACTACAAGCTGGAACTCATCGAAGGCCTGCAAAAGGGACTGGATGAATATGGCATGTCTGAGGTGGAGAAACCAGTTATTACCACCTATCGCCACGATGCGTTTGAGGACCTATGCCGTGGGCCCCACGTGGAGCGTACCGGCCAACTCAATCCCAATGCCATCAGGCTGATGCAAGTGTCTGGGGCCTACTGGCGAGGTGACGAACACAAGCCAATGCTGCAACGTATCTACGGCACCGCTTGGGAGACGGCCCAAGAATTGGAGGAATACCTGGATCGGCTGGCTGAGGCTGAAAAACGCGACCACCGCAGGCTTGGCGCACAACTCGATCTCTTCAGTGTCCAGCCTGAGCAACTGGGTGGCGGATTGGTTCTCTGGCACCCCAAGGGTGGGCTCATTCGGCACACCGCCGAAGAGTTTTGCATGGCCGAACACCTAGCCCACGGCTACGACCTGGTCTATTCACCTCACATCGGCAAGAGCACACTGTGGGAGACGAGCGGTCACCTGGAGTTCTTCGCAGAGAATATGTATGCGCCGATGGATATCGACGGGCAGGAATACTATCTGAAACCGATGAACTGTCCGTTCCACATCCTGATGTACAAAAACTCGTTGCGCAGCTATCGAGACCTGCCCCTACGGCTCGCCGAGTGGGGGACGGTTTATCGCTACGAGCGAGGCGGTGTGTTGCACGGTCTTCTGCGGGTACGGGGCTTCACCCAAGACGACGCCCACCACTTCTGCCGCGGCGACCAGATGCCGGAAGAGATCGACTTCACACTGAACTTCTGCTTACACATACTACGCTCGTTCGGCTTCACCGAGTTCAATGCATACCTGAGCACGCGACCCGAAGGCAAAGCTGCTGGCGAACCGGCGCTGTGGCACGACGCCGAAGTCGCCCTCGAAGCTGCCCTCAAACGTGCAAACATCCCCTATGAAATCGACGAGGGCGGCGGCGCTTTCTACGGCCCTAAGATCGATTTGAAAATCAAGGATGCCATCGGGCGCGAGTGGCAACTCTCCACCATCCAATTCGACTTCAACCTGCCCGAACGTTTCGACCTGACCTACATCGGTGAAGATGGTCAGGAACACCGCCCGTATATGATCCATCGGGCCCTGCTAGGCAGCATGGAACGCTTTTTCGGCGTGCTCATCGAGCATTTTGGTGGCGCATTTCCAGTCTGGTTGGCTCCGGTACAGGCCGTTATCATCCCCATCGCCGATCGACACGTGGCCTACGCAGAGGAAATCGCGACACGTCTCAAGGAGGCCGGCCTCCGGGTCGAGGTCGACAACAGCAGCGACCGTATGGGCAACAAGATACGAAAGGCTCAGGAACAGAAAATCCCGTATATGCTCGTGGTTGGCGATAAAGAACTCGAGGCTAAGAGTGTAGCTGTGCGCTTGCGCAGCAACGAAAACCTGGGGCCCAAACCAGTGGACGAGTTCATCACTTTGGCTAACGAGGCAATCGCTGAGAAACGCCAGCTATAGAGCATATATCACCCACACGCGAGACCGGAACGCGAGTCCCCAGTACATCAAGGTGCTGGGGATTTTTGATCGCATTTCAGCCAGCCTGTCTGATATATGAGGTAGATACTGTCATTGTCGCGTTAGGTCGACCATGTTATAATAGCATCACTGACGATCAGGAGAAGACCAACCGCTTCATGTACATTGGACGCAAGCCAAAACGACGCTCCCCGCGCCGCATCCTGCTCTTGCTGATACTCATCGTTGCGGCAGGTACCTTCGTCTATTACATTTGGACATACCAGCCCGAATGGGGCCAGCCGTTTGAGCCTACCCCAACACCGACTCGAACGGCTCAATCATACGTCCTGGAAGCCGAAGCCTATTACGGTCAAGGACAGCTTGACGAAGCGATTGCGGCATATGAGCAGGCCGTGGCTATTACCCCAAAGGACACGACAGCCCGTATTCGTCTGGCACAACTGCTGATCCTCCGTCAGCATACAGCGCAGGCCCTCGAATTAGCCCAACAAGCGGTATTACAAGAACCATCCAGTCCTCAGGCTCTGGGCACGCTATGTCAGGCCCTAGACGGAGAAGGCCAGCACGCCGAAGCGTTTGATGCTTGCGAGTGCGCCATCGAATTGGCTCCTGACTACGCCGAAGCCTACGCGTATTTGGCCAAAGTATATGTCGACACAGGAGACTGGATCCCAGCGCGAACATACGCACAGCAGGCCGTCGATCTCAACTACCAAAGTATGGACGCTCACTACAACCAGGGCTACGTGCTCGAAGCTCAGGGGCGTTACCGACAAGCGGTGGAAGCCTACGAGAACGCCATTACACTGCATCCAAGACTGGCTCCTCTGTACATCAGCGCTGGACAAAATCACCGGGTTCTGGGCCAGTTCACTGAAGCTGTTGACCGCTTTGAAAAAGCAACCCGCCTAGACCCCGCCAATCCAGCGGGTTACGATCAACTGGGCTGGACATATTATACAGCCGGTCAATACAGCCGCGCGATAGATACTCTGGAGCAGGCCACGCTTATTGACCCTGACTACACGTCAGCCTGGGGACACCTGGGCATCGTCTACTATGTATTGCAGCAGTATGAAGAGGTCATTCCGGTCCTCCAGCAAGCAATCAACTTAGCGGAGCAAGATTATCTGCGTCGCGCGCGCCGGGTGACCATCATTGGAGAAGACACCACTCGCGACCCGTCACAGCCTATCGAGTTGATGAGCGGTGAGTTTCCGCCACCTGGTGGGGAAGGTCCTGAGACAGTGAGCGCTAATCTATATCCCATTCTAAGCCAAGACCGAATCATCCCCAAAGTCGACCAGACCTGCGGCGACCTGATTGCCTACCAACTCGGCCGTCAATCAACCCCTACCGGACAAGATAGCCTCTCAAGCATGGAAGTCTCAGAGGACGAAACTGCCACAGCCGACATCTCCACGCCAGCGGCCCGCTTTCTTGACGTTCAAGGCACGGCCTATCTAAATCTAGAGGAAGGTCTGGTCGATCTCGAACTGACAGGAGTTCCCCAGCCAGAAGGGATTCCTTATGAAGCACAGCTCGTAATGTGGCCCGACACCAAGCAAAGCCTGGGCTATTTCCAGCCCGACGCAGAGGGCAACGCCACCCTCAGTTTTACCTTCAAAGATGTCCGATCCGCGCCCATCGACTATTACACTCTACTGGGCTTCTCCTATGTATTTCTAGGCCAATGTGATAAGGGTGTGCCCTGGCTGCTCAACTCTCTTGATATTGACCCCAGCCCCACGAATCCTGCCTGGCAAGGTTTGGCCGATTGCCCGGAGACCCCTCCCCCGGATGAAGCTCAACCACCTGACGGGGAAGAAACTGACGGTTAGAGTCCTTTGCTCATTGCCAGCTTGTTTGTTATAATCCGAGCGAATGGCAAGACTGCCTCGACGAGGTGCTGACGATGGAAATTTCCGCGCCAGAGAGCACAGCGACGTGTTTTCTGTCCATCATAGTTCCTGCTTACAACGAAGAGAAACGATTGCCCATCAGTCTACCACAAATTGTTCAGTTCGTTCGCCAACAAGACTATCCGATCGAAGTGATCGTTGTAGACGATGGCAGCACAGATCAGACAGCAGAAATAGTGATGGAATTTCAGGGAGAAGCAGAGTTTATCACCCTGCTTCAAGTAGAGCACGGCGGCAAAGGCCACGCGGTAAAGGCGGGGATGATGCAAGCTCGCGGGGAATATCTGTTCTTGTGTGACAGCGATCTCTCAATGCCCATCGATGAGGTCACCAAGTTCCTACCGCCGGCACTCGACGGGTATTACGATGTGGCCATCGCCTCGAGAGAGGTCGAAGGGGCACATCGCTACAACGAGCCAGCTTATCGCCACTTGATGGGACGCGTCTTCAACTTGATCGTACGCTTGCTAGCCGTACACGGTATCCAGGACACCCAAGCGGGCTTCAAGTGCTTTCGACGCGACGCGGCCCGTCAGCTTTTTCCACTGCAGACGATCAGCGGATGGGGCTTCGACGTAGAGATACTGTTCATTGCGCAGAAGCGGGGTATGCAAATCATTGAAGTCCCCATCAACTGGTACTACGCAAACCGCAGCCAGGTGAGACCCGTCCAAGACACGTACAATATGCTCCGAGAAGTTCTCAAGGTACGTCTTAGCGGCTGGCAAGGGCGATACAACTCAAATTGACTCACCCCGCGGATACCTCACTATGACGACCATCTGCAATGACTGTGGGACAAGCTTCCCCGAAAAAGAGCCTTTTTGCCCACACTGTGGCAAACCACAACTGATAACTGTGGAAGAAAGGCACACGGATACCGAGCCGGAGCCCTCTCATCGAGAAGATCTGGTCGATGACGCAGCGCTGGCTTCGGAGTTTTCTAGTCAGCCACTAGAGGCAGGTCGCCGAGGTTGGACCTTGGGCCGAGCGATTGTCGGCTGCCTGCTGGCCTTCGCCTGTGTCGTGCTCATCTTCGTGGGAATCGGGGCAGTGGCCGCGTATCAGGGCCTGCAAGAGCGCGCTGCCCTCACCCGCCAGGAGGCCATCATCCACTACGAACGCGGCCTGACCCATATGCAGGCCGGCCAATATGAATTCGCTATTGCCGAGTTTGAGCACACCCTGCGACTTGACCCGACCCATCGCGGAGCCCGTGATGCCCTGCGCGAAGCCAAGACCACTGCCCTGGCTCAGCCCACGCCCACATCGGCCACCCTCAACGAGGCAACCGTCGCCATTCTAGCTGAGGCTGAAACGTTGGCCCAGGAACAGAAGTGGCAGGACGCTGTTCAACGGCTATCTCAATTACGTGATCTGGCCCCTGATTTCGAGGCTCAAAAAGTTTCCGATCTGTTGCACACGGCCTATTCAAACCTGGGCAGGCAATTGGTGGACGAAGGCCAGGTGAAGGAAGGGCTACACGCCTTTGAGGGGGCACTGGCCGAACAGCCCGAGGACGCCGAAGCCAGCCAACAACTGGAGCTGGCTTCCCTGTACGTTTCGGCCGAGGCAGCGTGGGGCGCCGACTGGCCAGGCACGATCGAGTATCTGGAACAGCTCTACGCGCTGACCCCCGACTACCTAGACGTGAGCACTAAGCTTTACGAGGCTTACGAAACTTACGGAGATGACTTGGTCGCCGAGGAGGCGTGGTGTCTGGCCGAGCTGCAATACGGAGAAGCCGCCGCGTTGAGACCCAGCGCCGCCATTCAATCCAAGCGAGACGAAGCTATCCGCTTGTGTCGCACCCCGACACCCACCCCGAGACGGACAGTCACGCCGACACGTTCTATTGCTCGGACGGCGACGATCACCGCCACTGCCATCAGCACCCAAACCACGGACACGGCCTTGGGTTCAATTCTCTTCTCACGCTTCAACAGTAAGAATGCGACCTGGGAGATCGTAGCTATCACTCCAGGTGAACGAATCCCGGCTGTCATCCTCGGCGACGCCACTCAACCAGCCACGAGCCGCAACGGCCAACTGCTAGCCTATCACGCCGAAGTGGACGAAGCCGAGGGACTGCACGTGCTCAACATGACCAGCGGAGAAGACAGACCAGCGGAGAAGACATCCGCGTCACCACCTTCCGCGAAGACGTCACCCCCGACTGGGCACCTGACAATCAACGCTTCGTCTTTCCTTCTCAACGCTCTGGAGATCGCCGCTGGCAGATATTCATTGGCTGGGCTGACGCCAAGGGAGACCCAATCGTCCTAGTTGAAGGCCGCACTCCGGCCTGGTCCCCCGAGGGAACGCTTATCGCCTACCAGGGCGCTGATGCGGAGGGCAACAATCCCGGCCTGTATCTTATAAGTTCCGAAGGTGGGCCGGTGGCTCGCCTGACGCAGGACGAGAGCGACCGCGCCCCAGCCTGGTCCCCTACTTGCGCCAGAAGCAGACTGACGCTGACCAATGAGGGGATAACCACGCCTGCGGGGGACTCGGACGCAGGGAGTTGTCAGATCGCATTTATGTCAAGTCGGGATGGGAACTGGGAGATCTATGCCGTTGACACGCCCAGCGGTGCGCTAAATCGACTCAGCACATCATCCGGCAACGATGGGTTGCCCACGTGGTCGCCCGATGGGAAATCCATTGCCTTTGTCTCGGATCGGGACGGAAGCTGGGGCGTGTACACCATGCCGGCTACCGGTGGCACCGCGGTGAGGGTTGCCGATTGGAGTGATGAGTTCAGCGACTGGTTGGTGGAGCGCATCGACTGGGTGCGGTAAGTGTCATTTGATTTTTGAGCCGGACTAGACTATACTAGCGCCTGTTCGGGGTGTGGCGCAGTCGGCTAGCGCGCTGCGTTTGGGACGCAGAGGTCGCCGGTTCAAGTCCGGCCACCCCGACTTCTTTTGACAGCAAGCGGGTCAATAAGACCTCCGATGTCCTGAGACCTCGGAGGTCTGCCATTCTGTTGCGAGAAAATGCGCAATGCAGATCTGCATCCGCGCTACGGCCAATTTTCGCCTTCAAGCGGCGCGGGTCGGCTTGTACCACGTGAAAAAGATGGCCCAAGAAAAGACCAACTCCATGCGCGCCCTAGAGGCACGCAAAGTCCCATACCAAGTCTTCACGTTCTCCCCTGACATTCATTCCGCAACCGGAGTGGCCGACGCGGTAGGGCTGCCCTACGAGCAGGTTTACAAGACACTGGTGGCGCTCCGGCCCACGGGAAAGCCTATGCTAATCCTGATCGCTGGCGATCGGGAACTGGATCTGAAGCGGGTAGCCAAGGCAGTGGGGGAGAAAAAAGTTCGTATGGCCTCGCACAAGGAGGCAGAGGACCTGACCGGTCTCCAAGTAGGGGGCATCTCAGCACTGGCGCTGCTTAACCGCCCGTTCGACGTCTTCATCGATCGGCCCGCTGCCGAGCTATCCCACATTCTGGTCAGCGCTGGCAAGCGGGGCATCAACTTACGCCTTCCGGTGACCGAACTGATCCAGGTTACTCGCGCGCGGGTTATCGAGGCGACGCAGCCTCCAGCCGCAGGTTTCTGATCTGGAAATCGTCCCAGGTGAATTCATCGTGCTGCAGATCAGGCGCCAGACGGACGGTGGTCACCGTCACCTCGTTATAGCCGGGGCGCAGCGCCGATACGGGGACGCGACGACGCACTGTCAGCCAGCGCCGGGCGAAATCGCCCAACGGCAGGTCCGGCGACAGGGCCACGCCGTTGATGGCCACACTCGCCCCATACTCATTCTGCTGCATCAACTCCAGCGCCAACGTCCAATCTGACACGCCGGGGTCTAGGAGATAGAACCCGCCGGTCCAGGTAATACTTGGCTTGTGCCCACCAAACAGCGGCCACCATGGCGACGGTAAATCGCTGTCGCCCAGGTGCACAATCACATCCTCCGCCAGCACCTGCACCTGCTCAGGCTGCTCCCTATACCTAAAGGGCCTGCTCCTGGCCCTGAGAATCCGTCTTTCATTACCCAGCGCACCGTCACTCATTGCCTCTTGCAGGACCTCATAAGCCGGGCGTGGCTCTCCATCCGGACCGATCAGACTGTATCCGCCAAAAGGGTCTCCCGGCTTTGGTTGCGACAGATTCCACACAGTAAACAACTCAACCCAGGGCCATTCGCGATGAACCTGATCCAGGGCATCAATCAGGTAGGTCGCTTGCTGCTCTGCGCTGACAGCGATGTTCGGCTGCGCGGGCGGTGCCTCCACGGCCCAGCCTATCTCGGTAATCCACACTGGCTTACCGGCATCCCTATTGGCGAGCATAATGGCCCGCAATTCCTCCAGGCGGCGGAAGACCAGCCCGCCATTGGCGCTGATGGGCGCGTCAGGCGACAGACCAAAGCCATATGGGTGGGCACCCAAAACGTCAAAATAGGGGGCCGCACCAGCCTGGTACATGCCCTCTAAGAAGGTCCGCTCGTCCATCGCCTGATCCCCGTGTCCATTGGTGGGCGCCAGGCCGGCAGCGACGACCAATGCCTCGGGATCACCCGCCTTGACCGCCCGATAGCCGACCCGCAATAGCTCCACGTAGGCGGCCGGGTCCGGCGCCCGCCCACCCCATTCCAGGGCCAGGTTGGGCTCATTCCAAATTATATAGGACCGCACACGCCCCCGGTAGCGCCAGGCCACCCTCTCCACAAAATGTTGATAATCCCCCAAAGCATCTGGCGGCGCGTTGAGCGGCGGCAGCACGCCGCTGACCCAGGCCGGGTGCTGGTCCAGGCGGACTACCAGATCCAGACCGTAATATTCAGCCCCAGCTACCACTTGGTCGGTCACCTCCCAGTGGAACTGGCCTCGGGTCGGCTCAATCTCCCGCCACGCGAAGACTTGCACCACCGTGTCAAAGCCCGCTTCTTTTGCCAATGCCAACGACCGGTCGTCAGCCTGCAGCGTGTGAGCCGCCAGGCGCGACGTACTCTCTCTGTCGCGCCCACGGACCAAGCCCCACCCCCCATCAGATGACGGGCCCGTGCAGCCGGCCCAAAAGCAAATAGCCACCAACAAAAAACGTCTCATTGTCCTCGAATCAGCCCCACATGCCCGACGGGATCCACAAATGACGAGCATATCTTAGCCAATTTATCCCAAAACGATTTGGGATAAATTGTATAGATATTCTAAGAATCTGGGGCCAACTTGGCATAAATTTGGGATAAATTTGGGATAACTTTGGGATAACTTTGGGAAGCTCGCGCAAAGCTATTTCAGGATGTAGTATGTACCCCGCTTGTCTCCGACCTTGAGCAGCAAGCCCTTGTCCACCAAGTCAGCCAGGTCGAGACGCAAGGTCTCCGGTGAGACATTTGGGCAAATGGCACGATAATCGCGGTTGGTGATGCGGCCAAACTCGCGCACGTGGGCCAGGGCCCGCATCTGGCGCTCATTCATGTTCTGTTCCCAAGGCGGGGACGGTCGGCGCTCGCGCACGTTGCGCAGGGTCACACTAAAGGAGTAGGGCGTGGCTTTGAATTCGGGTGCCGGGTGGCCCCGTTGCATCATCTCCTCGA
>WOR8_10007859_pt1 | contig 10159 bp, 6 predicted proteins | sample DeeMarSeWOR38_10_FD_19890 | JGI IMG/M metagenome (IMG submission 19890)
ATCGGCTGCAAAGGGGAAGGGGATAAAGATGACCGCCTTTCCCATGGCCGTCACTTCAGCAACCGTTGTGGCCCCGGCGCGGCAGATAATCAGGTCTGCCTGTTTGTACAGCGGGCCCATGTGGCGAAAAAACGCCTGGACTCTGGCCGCGACATTCTGGCGCCGATACGCCTCGGCCACCATCTTTTCGTCGGCAGCCCCTGTCTGATGAATGAAGTACAGTCCGTCCTTCTGCGTTAAATGGCCGAGGGCCTCAACCAGAGTTGTATTAATGCTGTGCGCGCCCTGGCTGCCGCCGATGATCAACACACAAAATTTTTCCAGCCCGGGGGCCGGAGCCTCAGCACTATGATCGCTTAAAAGTTCTTTGCGTACCGGATTGCCGGTAAGCCGTATTTTATGCGGCGCAAAGCGGGCGCGGGTGTCATCAAAGGACACGTAAATCCGAGCGGCAAAAGGCGCCAGCATCCGGTTGGTAATGCCCGGCAATATATTTTGCTCGTGCAGCACAATTTTGGTGCGCAAAAGCCATGCCCCCAGTACCACCGGGCCGGCCGAATAGCTGCCAAGTCCAACCGTTAGATCCGGTTTATAGGCTTTTAAGATGCGCAATGCTTCGATAATCCCTTTGGGTATTTTGAGGGCCGATCTGGCCTGATTCCAGATACCGCGGCCTTTAATGCCTTCGGCTGTTATGGATTCAAGCCGAAAATCCGTCTGGCCCAGCACCGAGCGCTCCAATGGGTTGCCGGTGCTGATAAACACGATGCGGCTGTGTTTGTTGCGCGCCATAAACTCCTGGGCGATGGCCAGCCCCGGAAACAAATGGCCTCCGGTGCCGCCGCCGGCAATCACGATGCGAAGGGCTTTTGGTTCGCCACTACCTTGCATGCTATTGCTCATTTTTTAGCCCTTCGCATGTTATTCGTTATTTGTTATTCGTTATTATACCGCTTGTCATAAATACGTTCCGCATAAAAGGATGGTGGCATAAGCGCTTGTAGCAAAAAAACCTTCCGCAAACGCAACGTTTTTTAGACAATCGCTATAGAACCTGATCTGCTGGGTGTTCGCCATGCATATCCTCCGATTTTCAACCCATTAACAAATAACCGATAACCAATAACTTAAGACCTGCGGGCCGCGCTGATATTCATCAATATGCCGATGGAAGCCATATTGAGCAGGAGCGACGTGCCCCCGTAGCTCAACAGCGGCAGGGTGAGGCCCTTGGTGGGCAGCAGTCCTAAAGCCACACCCATATTGACCACGATTTGAAGCCCCATTGCGATCGTCAGGCCCACCGCCAGATAAGCGCCGAATAAATCCGGGGCGCTGCGTGCAATGGCGACACCGCGGATAACAATCCAGGCATACAGCCCGATGATGATGACAACACCCAGCAGGCCGAGCTCCTCGCCAATGACTGAAAAAATAAAATCCGTATGCGGCTCCGGCAGATAAAACAATTTTTGATAACCTTTTCCGATACCGGTACCCCACAGCCCGCCGGTCCCGAATGCCATCAAAGAGTGCACGATTTGATAGCCTTCATCGCTTGAGTGCTCCCATGGATTGAGAAAGCCTAAAATCCGTTTGGCGCGGTATTCAGCGTTGATCAAAAACAAATAGGCCACCGGCAATATGACGAGCATCGTTGCAAAAAGCTGCGAAAATCGAACACCACCGATAAACAGCATGATCCAGGTCAGCGCGCCGAAGATAAAAACAGTGCCAAAATCCGGCTGGATAAAAATCAGGGCAACAAAGACGCCCAGCACCAGAACATGCGGTAAAAAGCCGATTGAAAATTGTTTGATCTGGTCTGCCTTTTTTTCCATCGAGTATGCCAGGTAGATGACCAACGCGATGCGGGCAAACTCAGATGGCTGAAACGAAAAAGTGCCCAGCCGTATCCATCGGGTGGCGCCGCCGGCCGTGAGCCCGAAATCGGTAAAATGAATCAGCACCAGAAGCGCGAGGGAAATTGCGACCAACGGATAGGCCAGAAGGCGATAATAGCGATACGGGAAATGCCTGCCGGCCACGAGCACGAGCGCACCCGCCAGGGCAAACAGTGCCTGCTTTTTTAGAAAAAAGAAGTCGCTGCCGAATTTTTTGAGTGCCAGTGTCGAGCTGGCGCTATACACCATCACGACCCCGATGCCCACCAGGAAAAGAACCGGAAACAACAGCTGGACATCATAATAAGCGCTTCGGGTATGGGGGTGTTTTTTTGCCATTTTTGAATTATGTGAATTTTACCTCTCGCAAAGGCGCAAAGCTCGCAAAGAAAAAATTTTTGTCCAGCCATTTTTTTATTGAACTTCGCGTCTTGGCGTCTTTGCGTAAGGCCATTTTCCAATCTTTCAATATTCAGCTTTTACGGGCAGCCGTTTTCGTTAATTTTTCCACCGCGCGGCGGAAATCTTCGCCCCGTTCGGCATAACTGCCGTACCAGTCAAAGCTCGCACACCCGGGTGATAAAAGGACGACCTCATTCGGGTTTGCATCGGCAAACGCCGTTGCCACCGCAGCATCCATTGAGTCCGCCATTTTGGTCGGCTTCAGCCGGCCGAGCACATTTTTGATGGCCTCGGCCGCTTCACCCATCACAATGAGTTCTTTGACATGCTTGCCGATTGCATCCGCCAGCATCCTGAAGTTGCCGCCCTTGTCGCGACCCCCCATCAACAGCACAATCGGCCTTGAAAAACAGTCCAGCGCTCTGAGCACACCATCCACGTTGGTGGCTTTGGAGTCATTGTAAAAAACGATGTTGTTGATGGTGGCCACACGCTCGAGCCGGTGCGGCAGGCCTTTGAATTCAACCAGTGTTTGCTGAATTCCCTCGACCGTTGCGCCGGCCGCCAATGCGGCCAGAGTGGCCGCACACACATTTTCATGATTATGTCGCCCCATCAGGGCGGTTTGGGATATATCCAAATGGATTTGATTTTGGATTTTAGAATTTGGAATTTGGATTGCGGGTTGCAATGGTTCGAATTTGTCAAGATTCAGGATGATGCGCTTGCCGTTCAAGACGGCGCCCTGTTCATCGGCTTGCAGCCTGGGGAAAAACAGACGCTGGCTCTTAATATGGGCTGTTTTGGCTCGAATCAGCGGGTCCGATCCGTTGAGAACGGCAACGTCATCGGCCTGCTGGTTTTTAAAAATCCGAATTTTGGAATCCGCGTAAGCTTCAAAATCCGGGTAGCGATCCAGATGATCCTCGGTGATATTCAGCACGATGCCGATGTGCGGGTGAAACCGATCAATGGTGTCGAGCTGAAAGCTGCTGATTTCGGCCACCACGAGTTGCTCCTTTTGACCGCTGCTGACATACTCGATCAGCGGATTGCCGATGTTGCCCCCCACAAATGTGCGAATGCCTGAATTTTGCAACATTTGACCCAGAAGCTCAGTGGTTGTGGTTTTGCCGTTGGTCCCGGTCACGGCAACAATGGGCGTCTGGATGAATCTTGCGGCCAATTCCACCTCACCGACAACTTCAACGCCCTTGGATCGGGCCCGGGCGATGGGCGCGATGGTATGGGAGACCCCCGGGCTGACGACGATCAGGTCCGATTCCTGAAAAACACGGTTGCCATGGGCTCCCAGCTCGATCTCGATATCCATATGACGCAGCTGTGCGACGGTGTCCCCCAGGGCAGCCTCATTGGCGGTGTCGGTCGCCGCAATACGCGCACCCTGTTGATGCAGAAAGCGGGCAACCGCAAGCCCGGTGCGGCCAAGACCGACAATCACGATTTTTTTGTTCTTAAGCTTCATCATCGATGTCGAAATAATGCTTCAAGTTGCCTTACACGTGAATCCGACAATTTAAATTCGAAATCCGAATATCGAAATTCGAAACAAATCCAAAATTCCAAATCCAAATGCATCATGTTTTGAATTTAGGTCATTTTCTATATGAATTTGTTTCGGATTTCGCATTTCGTGCTTCGGATTTTATGTTTTTAATCGGTTATTTATTCTCACTTTTAAAAAGATATCCCTTTTGGATATGTCCTATCTGAGCTTGAGCGTACTCATTGCCAGCAGCGCCAGCGCAATGGCAATTATCCAGAATCGGACGATGACCTTCGGTTCCGGCCAGCCCTTGAGTTCAAAGTGATGGTGCAGCGGGGCCATTTTGAAGATTCGGCGACCGCTGGTCATCTTGAAAAAGCCCACCTGAAAGATAACCGACAAGGCCTCGATCACAAACAGTCCGCCGACCAGCACCAGCAGGATTTCCTGTTTGGTGATCACCGCAATGGTTCCCAGGGCGGCGCCCAGCGACAGCGAGCCGACATCGCCCATAAAGATCTGCGCCGGGTAGGCATTGAACCATAAAAAGCCCATGCCGGCACCGGCCAGGGTACCGCAAAATATGGCCACTTCTCCGCTGCCGGCCACGTAATTGATCTGCAGGTATTCTGAAATTTTGATATGACCGGCAACATAGGCAAAGAACATATAGGTGGCCGCCGCAATGACCACCGGCCCGATGGCCAGGCCATCCAGCCCGTCGGTCAGGTTGACGGCATTGGAGGCCGCCACAATCACGAGGGCGGCGAAAAAAATGTATCCCCAGCCAAGATCCGGTGAGAGTTTCTTAAAAAACGGTATGGTCACCTCGGTGGAAAAATTCGGGCTGGCGTAAACCAGAATGCCGGTGATGATGGCCAGCGCAAACTGCAGCGCGAATTTTTTGCGAACCGAAAGGCCTTTGCTGCGCTTTTTGATCTGCATCAAATAGTCGTCCGCAAAGCCCACAAGACCGTAACCGATGATGACAAACAGCATGATCCAGACAAAATAATTCGTCAGATCGCTCCACAAAAGCGTTGACACCACCGCTGAAAACACGATTAACAGGCCGCCCATAGTAGGGGTGCCGGCCTTGGACAGATGGCTCTCGGGGCCGTCGTCACGGATGTATTGTTTCACCTGCATGCCGCTGAGCTTGCGAATGATCCACGGCCCCAGCAGAAAACAGATCAAAAACGCCGTCAGGCTGGCATAAATGGTCCGAAACGTGATGTAACGAAATACGTTAAAGACCGACAGCGTCGTGTGTAGCGGATATAGCAGGTGGTATAGCATCGACTTGTTATTGGTTATTTGTTATTGGTTATTTGAATTTTATCGCGGCTTAAAGCCGCTCCCACGTGTATGTTCGGTCCGTGAGAGTGGCTTCCAGCCACGAATAACTTTAGGCACCTTTCAGAGAGTGCCACCCGCCCGCCTCGCCCGTCCGCCGCAATCTGCATTATGCGTGAGAGCGGGACAGTCAACAGCGATGGCGGGCAGGCAGCAGCAGCCAACTTGGTTATTGGTTATTTGTTATTGGTTATTCGTTATTTGATGCCTTAGTAACTTTTCCTAATAACGAATAACGAATAACAATTAGGCCTTCGGCCTAATTCCGGCCCAGTCTTTGAGCGCCTTGACAATGGTTTCCATCCGCGCGCCCCGGGATCCTTTGATCAAGACCCAATCGCCGGACTTCAGCGATTGCTTGAGTGTGGTGATGATCTCATCCCGGGTCCCGCTAAATATATCTGCCGGCTTCATTTTGGCATTCATTGCGCCGGCGGCCACGGCGCTTGCAAACTCACCGGTTAACAGCAGCTTGTCAATGTTGGCGGCTGCCGCCCACGCGCCCACCTGTTTATGCAGCGCCTCAGACTGCTCTCCCAGCTCGAGCATATCGCCGGCGACAAACAGGCTGCGGCTATTGCGCCGCAAAGTCCTCAGGGTCGTAACGGCGGCTTTCATCGATTCGGGATTGGCATTATAGGTATCATCGATGATGTGAATGCCGCTGGCCGTTTCGAAAATATCCATACGCCCCCAGACCGGTTCAAAGCTCTCCAGGCCGGCCTTTATTTCCCCGGCCGACAACTTCAGTACGTGTCCGACGGCGGCGGCAGCCAGTGCGTTCAGAACCATAAACTGCCCCGGGACATTCAGCGACACCGTCAGGTGCTCGTCCGGTAAATGCAGCCGAAATGAAATGCCGCCTGTTTTTTCGTCCAGCTCTGTGGCCCGGATCGCGGCGTCTTCGGACAATCCGAATAGAAGCACCTGCCGGTCGGTGCGACGCGCCATCTGATAAACCCTGCGGTCATCGGCGTTCAGTACGGCTTTACCCCCGGCTTTAAGATGTTTGATCAGTTGCTCTTTTTCGCGCATGACGCCATCCAGAGATCCAAGGCCTTCAAGGTGCGCCGGACCCACATTTGTGACGACGGCGATATCCGGGGCGCAGATCTGGGCGAGGCGTGCAATTTCACCGGGGCTGTTGGTGCCCAGCTCGACCACCGCCTGTTCATATTCAGCGCTCAGCCTGAGCAGTGTCAGGGGAACGCCGATCTGATTATTATAATTGCCGATGGTCGCCAGGGTCTTGTATTTTTGAGCCAGCACCTGCGCGGTCATCTGACGGGTTGTGGTTTTGCCGTTGGAGCCGGTTATGGCTGTCAGCGGTACGTTGGTTCGCGAACGATGATAGGCAGCCAGATCACCCAGCGCCCGTGTGGTGTCGGCTACCGCCACACAGGCGATCTGCCGGGTCTGCCAGTCGGCAATGGGCAAATCTGCCGATTTTTTGCGGTCGACAACCAGACCGCTGACACCCTGTGCAACCACATCTTTTACAAAACTATGCCCATCATGGACTTCCCCGGCAATGGCGACAAACACATCCTGAGGTCTGATGTCGCGCGAATCGATACCGATGTTTTCAAATCCCTGCATGGGGTCTCCACTCAATAATTCCCCGCCGGTGGCTTTCAGAACCTCAGATAATGTCCATGCTGAAGATTGTCGGGTGTTCATGGTCCGTTGTCCGTAGCCCGTCGGCTTAAGGCGTCAGGCTCAAGGCTCAGGGTGGACGGAGTCTCTTCCTTGTGCCCTGCGCCTATTTTTACAATTCAGCGAGCGCTTTTTTGGCTTCCTCACGATCATCAAATGCTTTGGTGGTGGTACCAATAATTTGATACGTTTCATGGCCTTTTCCGGCAATCAGCACGGTATCGCCCGGTTTGGAAACCGCAATTCCCAGCCGGATGGCCTGCCTGCGGTCGGCCTCGACCACAAAGCCGCTGTGTTTAAATCCATTGCTTAAATCAGCCGGCTTGTATCGCCGGCCCCCGGCTTTTTGAGCCCCCGCGATGATGTGATCGATGATGTCCATTGGATCCTCGGTGCGCGGGTTGTCGGACGTAATAACCGCCAGGTCGCAGAGCCGCGCAGCGATTTCACCCATCAGCGGCCGTTTTTCTCTATCGCGGTCACCGCCGCAGCCAAACACACAGATCATTTTCTCTTTTATCACCGCCTTTAGGGCCATGATGACATTTTCCAGCGCATCGGGTGTATGGGCATAGTCGACGTACACATATCGTCCGATCTTGTTTTCAATACATTCCAGACGCCCCGGAATGGTTGAAACGGCTTCGATTCCGGATTTCACATCAGCGATTGAAATATCCAGCGCCGCTCCGACGCCGGTTGCGCAGAGGATATTTTCAAGATTGTGCTCGCCGACCAGCCGGGACTTAAAATCAAATTTGCCGCCCGGCGTTTCCAGTTCGCCCTCGATACCGCCGGGCCCGCAGTCCGCGTTGAGAGCGCGAACGGTTTCATCGGGCCCCCAACCGGTTGTGAACACCGGAACGCTCAGCTTTTGCGCTAATTCCTTGCCGCTGGCATTATTACAGTTGATAACCGCAACGGCTTTTGCACGTTTGGGTCCTTCAACCAGATAGTCGGTGAAAAACCGTTGCTTGCTCAGCCAGTAAGATTGCATGTCGCCGTGAAAATCGAGATGATCCTGGCTCAGGTTGATAAATACCGCCACATCAAACCAGCATCGTCTGATGCGCTGAAGGTCTATGGCGTGAGAAGACGCTTCCATGACCACGTGGCTGACACCACTGCGCCGCATATCGCTTAAAATTCGTTGCAGGTCCAGCGATTCGGGTGTTGTGATCGGGTTGTTGAAAGCGTTGCCGGCATATCGATAATTAATGGTCCCGATGACACCCACCGCCAACCCGGCCTGCTGCAGGATACTTTCAACCAGGTAGGCGGTCGTGGTTTTGCCGTTGGTGCCGGTAATACCGATGAGCGTTAAGTGCTCTGATGGATTGCCGTAAAAGCAAGCGGCCAATTCGGCCAGTGCCAGACGGCTATCTGCCACCTGTATGTTCGGTATCGGGCTACCGATCTGTTTTTGCGAAACAATGGCAACCGCGCCTCGTTCAATGGCATCCTCAATGAAATCATGGCCGTCGGCAGCGCGGCCGGGGATGGCCACAAACAGACCGCCGGCTGTGACTTCCTGCGAACGATAGTGAATCGATGCGATCTGAGGATCGATGTTTTTATCAGCACCGGTATGCTCAACAGACATTGGTTTGATGGCCTTAACCAGATCCGACAGTTTCACCCTCTGGCCTCGATTCTGTGCGAAGTCGCAAATTGTTTTGTGCCGCTTTCGGGCGGTATGTTCAGATAATTTAGGGTTTCGCGGGCGATCCGGCGAAACACCGGTGCGGCAACCGTTCCACCGTAATATTTTCCCCGGGGTTCATCTATAATCACCACAATCGCCAGTTTGGGCTTTTCAGCCGGGGTAAACCCGACGAAAGAGGCGATGTAATTGCTCTCTGAATAGCTTCCGCTTTCATCCAGTTTGTGGGCGGTACCGGTTTTACCGCAGACCGTATAACCCTCCAGGGCGGCGTTGACACCGGTGCCGCCTTCGGTGGTGACGGTTTTCATGATGGCCCTGACGGTACGGGCAGTCCGGGCAGAGATGACCCGCCTGACCGTTTGCGGCTGAAATTGTTTCAGGGGTTCATGATGTTGATCTGTTATGGCCTGCACGAAATAGGGCTTCATCAAAAGGCCGTCGTTGGCAATAGCGGAAGCCGCGGTAACCAGTTGCAGGGCGGATACCGAGACGCCATAGCCAAATGAAATGGAGCCGGTGTCAATCGTGGTCCAGCGTTTGTAAGGCGTCAGGCTGCCGGCGGTTTCACCGGGAGAATCGATTCCGGTTTTGGCACCGAAGCCAAATTTGCGATACATCTTGTAAAGCCTTTTGCGACCCAATTTCTCGCTGATTTTTACCGCGCCGATATTGCTTGAATATTTAATGATCTGTTGCAAAGACAGCCAGCCGTGTTTTTTGATGTCGTGCACCACATTGCGACCGATTTTATAGGCGCCGTTTTCGCAGAAAAAAATATCATGGGCTTTGATGTTGCCGGATTCGATGGCTGCCGCCGCGCTGAATATCTTCATCGTTGAACCCGGCTCGAATGGATCGGTGATGGCGCGGTTGCGCCAGAGCTCTTTGTTAAATTCCGTGTAAGCATTCGGGTTATAGAGCGGCACATGCGCCATCGCCAGAATCGCGCCGGTCGAGGGCTCCATGACAATGGCGATACCGGAACGCGCGGAATATTCCTTAACCGTTTCCTCCAGGGCGCTTTCGGCGATATACTGAACAGCGCGATCGATGGTCAGGATGATATTGTTGCCGGTGTTGAGGCCGGCTGCCGCCTGCTGCTCGTCGAAAACGTTGCCCAGGGCGTCTTTGTATACCATCTGGTTGCTGTTGGTTCCCCTCAGGTAGCGGTCATAGGAAAACTCAATTCCCTCCAGCCCATAGCCGTCGAGTCCGGTAAATCCCAGAGCCTGGGCTGCCAGCGTCTTATTGGGGTAAAAACGGTTGCGCTCGGGCACAAATTCGATTCCTGCCAGTGCCAATTTCATCACAGCAGCGGTTTCTTTCGGGTTGGCCTGGCGCTTGATCCAGACAAAGGGGCTTTTGGCTTTCAGATTCTTAAGGATTTTACGACGATCCGTTTTTAATATGCTGGCCAGTGCCTTGGCGGTGCGTTGCGGCTGCTCGATGTGAGCCGGCCGTGCGGCGATCGAAGTAACGTCGATGGTCACCGCCATCTCTCTTAAATTGCGGTCATACACGGTGCCGCGTTTGCCGACAGATGTCAGCGATTGCTCATATTGACGCGAGGCTTTTTGAGCCAGCCACGGACCGCGATACACCTGCAGATACACGGCTTTGGCGCCAATCACCGCAAAAAAAGCGATGAAAGCCAGTGCCACCAGTAAA
>WOR8_10009849_pt1 | contig 10159 bp, 11 predicted proteins | sample DeeMarSeWOR38_10_FD_19890 | JGI IMG/M metagenome (IMG submission 19890)
AACACGGCGAGATCATCGCGATCGTGGGGCCGAACGGGGCGGGGAAAACAACCCTCTTCAACGTCATCAACGGTGTCTTCCTCCCCGACAGCGGGAAAATCTATTTCGAAGGAAAAGACATCACCGACATCCCGACCTTCAAGAGAGCTCCCCTGGGAATCGGGAGGACATTCCAGATCCCCCGACCCTTCGGGTCTGCCAGCGTGCGGGAGAACGTCGCCATCGGGGGAATGTTCGGAGCCCAGGGGCGAAGGATGAACGTCGATGCATGCATGGAGATGGCGGATCGCTACATCGACCTGATCGGCCTCAAGGGGCACAGCAACAAGCCCGCGGGCGGCCTCACCCCCACCGAGAAGAAGCTCGTCGAGATCGCAAGAGCCTTGGCGATGAAGCCGAAGCTCCTCCTGATGGACGAGGCGATGGCGGGAATGAACCCGAAGGACATCGACCACATGGTCGAACTCATCAAACAGATACGGGAGACCGAAAAAATCGCCATCGTATCGATGGTCGAGCATATCATGCGAGCGGTCGCAGGACTCGCGGAGCGGGTCATGGTCATGCACCAGGGCGCCAAGCTCGTCGATGAACCGACGAAAGAGGCGCTCAGCGACCCGCGCGTCATCGAGGTGTATCTCGGCCGCCCCCCGGAGGGAAGCGTTGCTGACCGTTGAAAAACTCGAGTCCGGCTACGGCCCGATGCAGATCCTGTGGCAGCCGTCCCTTACGGTCGAAAAGGGGAGCATCACCTCCCTCCTCGGCCCGAACGGCGCCGGAAAATCAACCACGATATCGACGATTTTTGGATCGGTCGTTCCCTGGAAAGGGAAAGTGGAATTCGAGGGTGCCGACATCACGATGGCGCCCACCCACGAGAAGGTGGAGCTGGGAATCACCCTCGTGCCGGAAGGGAAGCATCTCTTCAAGGGGATGACGGTCTACGAAAACCTGACGATGGGCGCATACCGGAAAGAGGCGCTGAAATCCCTTGAGGAATCCCTGGCGCTCGTCTACTCCCTCTTCCCGATTCTCGAGGAGAGGAAGGAGCAGATTGCAGGATCGCTCAGCGGGGGACAGCAGCAAATGGTGACGATCGGCAGGGCCCTCATGACGAAGCCCCGGCTGATCATGCTGGATGAGCCGAGCCAGGGACTGGCCCCGAAGCTGGTGCTCGAGGTCTTCGAGACCATCCTCAAACTGAAGGAGGAAGTGGGCCTCACCATCCTGCTCATCGAGCAGAACGCCGACGCCGCGCTCAACGCGGCCGATTACGTGTACGTCATGCACGAGGGGCGGATCAAGGCCGAGGGGAAACCGGAAGAGATCAAGAACTCCGAGGACATCCGGGAAGCCTATCTCGGGATCTGATACCGCCTACCCCACCATGTTCAGGCCGCCGTTCACGCTCAAGACCTGCCCCGTCACGTAGGAAGCCTCGTCCGCGGCAAGGAACCGGATCGCCGCCGCGATCTCCTCCGGCGTGCCGAGCCGCCGGAACGGGATCCCCCGCTGCATCGCCGCGATGATCTTTTCCCCCTCCTCCCCCCGGAAGCTCTCCGCAAGAAGCGGGGTGTCCGTCGGTCCCGGGCAGACGCAGTTGACCCGGATGTTCTGCCGGGCGACCTCCCGGGCGATCGCCTTGGTGAAGGCGATCACCCCTCCCTTGGCGGCGGAGTAGACCGCCTCGCCCGAGCTCCCGACGCGCCCGGCGTCCGACGCGACATTGACGATGACCCCGCCGCCCCCGTTCCCGGCGAGCATCCCCTCGAGGGCCACGCGCGTGCCGTGGACCGTCCCCATCAGGTTGATCCCCACGACTTTCTCCCAGTCCGAAGGAACGGTCGAGAGGAACGAGGTGACCCGGTCCCACCCCGCGTTGTTCACCCAGATGTTAAGCTTCCCGAACTCGTTCCGGATTCTCTCTCCCGCCTCCCGGACCTGCCGGTACGAGGCGACATCGGCCGTGACGTGAAGAAACCGGGCGGCGGACTTCTGTCCCACCAGCGCCAAATGCTCCGCCGAGTCGTTGCGGATGTCCAGAACCGCCACGTGCGCCCCCTCCTGGAGGAACCGGACCGCCGTCGCGAACCCGATCCCGCGGGCCCCGCCCGTCACCACCGCCACCTTGCCCTTCATGGATGCCCCCTCCCGACCATCGTTGTTCCCGACCGCGTCGGGATGGAACAGCCTAACATTGACTTTTCCGGTTGGCTATACTACCGTCGTCTCCATGCCGCGGACGCACCACCTTCTCGCAATCCCGATGGCCGCGGCTTTGCTCGTCGTGTCCTGTTCCGGAAAAGTTGCAGAGCAGAAAGGGCTGACCGACTCGGATCTCTTCTCCCGGGGCCAGCAGCTGCTCGCGAAGAAAAAATACGACCGGGCGATCGAGCATTTCCAGGTGCTCCTCGAACGGTTCCCAAACTCCCCCCTGGCCCCGCAGGCCCAGCTTTCCCTCGCGGACGCCCACATGGAAAACGAGGACCACCTGGAGGCGGAAGTCGCATACGACGATTTCCTGCGCCTGTATCCGGCCCACGGGAAGGTCCCCTACGCCCTCTTCCGGAAAGGGGAGCTCCTCTATCGACAGGCGGGCAAACCCGGCCGGGACCAGACGAAAACCATCGAGGCGATCCAGGCCTACAAACGCGTCCTGGAGCAGGACCCCTCGGGGCCGCACGCGAAAGCGGCCGCCGAACGGGTAGCGGAGCTGCGCAACCGCCTTGCGGAGAACGAAGCCGTCGTGGTCTCCAACTACCTGTCCCGCAAGAAGTACGAAAGCGCCGAAACCAGGGCGAGGAGGGCCATGTCCGAATATTCCGACACGGCCTCCCTGCCGACCCTGATGTCCCTCCTGGCCAAAGCCCTCGAGAAGGAGGGGAAGAAGGAGGAGGCCGCCGAGGTCCGGAAAACCCTCCAGGAGAAATTCGGGGAACCGGGAGGCAAGAAACGATGACCAGCGAACTGTCCATTCTCATCGCCACCGGGAAGCGGGCCTATGCGGAAAAGGACTTCCGGCGGGCGGAAACGATACTGCGCGAAGCCATGGAGGGCGGGGCGAACTACCCCGACATCCACTACACCCTGGGGCTCATCTATCACTACTGGGGAAAGCTCGAGAAGGCCGTGGAGGAGTTCGAAAAGAGCCTCTCCCTGAACCCTTTGTACACGGAAGCCCTGATCTCGCTGTCGATCACGCTGAGCGAAATGGGCCGGTACGAGGGGGCCCGGGATGCCTACGAGAAGGCCGCCGCCTCGCTCACGCGGCCGGGCATCGTGGCGACGGGGAATGAACCTGCCGCCAAGATCGCCAACCTGCACGCCGAACTGGGAGCGCTGTACCTCGCCTTCGGGAAAACGGAGGAGGCGATCGCGGAATACCGGAAGGCCCTGCTCGTCGCGCCCGGGTTTCCCGACCTGCGGATCCGGCTGGCCGCTGCCCTCCGGGAAGCGGGTCGCCTCGAGGAGGGACTCGAGGAGCTGGACATGGCGATCGCCAGCCGGCCCGGGCTGGTTTCCGTTCTCGCCCAGCGGGGCGTGATCCTGTACCTGCTGGGGAGGAAGGAGGAGGCCCGCGAGGCCTGGGAGAAAGCCCTCTACCGGGACCCGCTCAACAAGCTGATCCAGCTGTACCTGAACGCCCTCGAACGGGAATCGTAGCCCGGGGCTAGGAACACCTCTCGGCAAGCCACGCGGAGAGCGACGACACCGCGGAGTCGACCCCTTCCACGTTCGATCCCCCCGCCTGTGCCATGTCCCGGCGTCCTCCCCCTCCTCCGCCCACGAACCGGGCCGCGTTCTTGACGATCTCGGACGCGGAATGGGTGGGAGCCAGGTCCGGGGTAGCCCCCGCGACCAGATGGCATCGGCCCTCCTCCACGGTTCCCAGGAGCAGGAGGCCGCTCTTGAGCCTTCCCTTCACCGCATCGGCCAGCTCGCGGAGCGCGGAGGGATCCATCGGATCGACCCGGGCCTCGACCACGCGAACGCCCTTGACGTCCCTGGCCTTCGCGAGCACCTCGCCCACGAGGTCCCGCGCTGCCCGGCGCCTCGCCTCCTGGACATCCTTCTCCAGCGCCCGGACCTGCGCCTGGAGTTTTCGCACCCTTTCGACGACGTCGGCAGTCGAAACCTTGAGGTCCAGGGCGACCTGGAGAATCCGGTCGGCGTCCTCCCGGAGGTGGCGGAAGGCCTCGGGACCTGTCAGTGCCTCGATGCGGCGGACCCCGGCGGCCAGCGCCCCCTCCGAAACGATCCGGAACAGCCCGATCTCGCCGGTGTGCCGGACGTGGGTCCCCCCGCACAGCTCCCGGCTCACGCCGGGAACGGTCACCATCCGGACCTCGTCGGCGTACTTCTCCCCGAAGAAGGCCATCGCTCCCTTGGCGATCGCCTCTTCGTACGGGAGGCGCTCCCAGGACACCGGCCTGTCGGAGAATACGGCCGACCATCCGGAGAGCGTCCGCCGGGGTCGCCTCGAAGTGGGTGAAATCGAACCGGAGCTTGTCGGGGCCGACGTAGGAGCCCGCCTGCTTGATGTGCGTCCCCAGGACCTTCCGCAAGGCCGCCTGCAGGAGGTGGGTGGCGGTGTGGTTCGCCTGGGTCCGCGCCCGTAGCGTGGAATCCACCCGCAGGTCCACCGTCATCCCCTCGGACACCTTCCCCTCTGCCACCTTCGCCCGATGAATGACCAGATCCGCCGCCAGCCGGGTTGCGTCCGTAACCGCGAGACGAAACCCCTTTCCCGTCCCTTCCCCCGCATCGCCGGCCTGCCCGCCGGATTCCCCGTAGAAGGGAGTGACGTCCGTCACCAGGCCGATCTCCTCGCCCTCCGCCGCCGCCATGACCCGTTCCCCTTCCCGGAACAGGGCCACCACCCTGGCCGCCGCCTCGAGACGGTCGTACCCGACGAACTCGACGGACACCCCGGTCCGGGAAAGCTCGGCCGTGGCCGCATTGGAAACGCCCACCTCGCCCCCCTTCCAGGCCTCGCGGGACTGGGCGCGCTGTCTTCCCATCTCGGCCTCGAACCCCTCGGTGTCGAGGGTCACCCCGCGCTCCCTGCACAGGTCCGCGGTCAGGTCGACGGGGAACCCGAACGTGTCGTACAGCTTGAACGCGACGGAGCCCGCGAAGACGTCGGCTCCCGCCTTCCCGATCCGCGCGAACTCCTCCTCCACCATGCGAAGCCCCGCGTCGAGCGTTTCGAGAAAGCGTTTCTCCTCGTTCAGGGCGACCGTGTCGATATAGGATGCGCTCTTTCCCAGCTCGGGATAGGCGGGAGAGAAGTCCCGGACGACGGCGGCGGCCACCTTGTGCAGGAACGGCCCGTCGAAGCCCAGCTTCTTCCCGTGGCGCAGGGCCCGGCGCATGATCCTCCGCAGGACGTACCCCCTCCCCTCGTTGGCGGGGAGAACGCCGTCGGCGATGAGGAACGCCGTCGCGCGGGAGTGGTCGGCGATCACCCGGGTTGCGGCGTCCAGGGAGGGGGATCCCCCGTACTCCACCCCGCTCAGGCGCTCGATATCCCCGATGATCCTCCGGAACAGGTCGGTGTCGTAATTGCTCTTGACACCCTGGATCGCGGCCGCCAGCCGCTCCAGCCCCATCCCCGTGTCGATGCTCGGCTTCGGGAGGGGAGTCCTCGTGCCGTCCTCCCCCTGGTTGAACTGCATGAACACCAGGTTCCAGATTTCGAGGAACCGGTCGCAGTCGCAGCCCACGGCACATGAGGGGCGCCCGCACCCCGTGCCCTCCCCCTGGTCGTAGATGATCTCGGAGCACGGCCCGCACGGTCCCGTGGACCCCATCGCCCAGAAGTTGTCCTCCTCGTCGAACCGGACGATGCGGGAGGCAGGCAGCCCCATCGTCTTGTGCCAGATGTCGTACGCCTCGTCGTCCTCCCGGAACACGGAAACGGTCATCCGCCCGCCGTCGATCCCCATCTCGCGCGTCAGGAAGTCCCACCCGAAGAAGATCGCGTCCTTCTTGAAGTAGTCCCCGAAGGAGAAATTCCCCAGCATCTCGAAGAGCGTGTGATGCCGCGCCGTGTACCCCACGTTCTCCAGATCGTTGTGCTTCCCGCTCACGCGGAGACACCGCTGCGCCGTGGCAGCCCGCTTCCAGCCGGCGGACGCCAGTCCCAGGAAATATTCCTTGAACTGCACCATGCCGGCATTGGTGAACAGCAGGCTCGGGTCGTTTCCCGGAACCAGCGGGGAGCTGGGCAGCACCTTGTGCCCGTGCCTCTCGAAATAGGAAAGAAATGCGGCGCGGATCTCTGCACCGGTCATGGGATCTCACCCTTCTCCTTCCGCGATGTCGTCCGACAGCCCCCGGATCGCCTGCCGGCAGGTCTCGGCGGAAAACCCTCTCCCGGACAGGAACCGGAACACCTTCGCGGCCCCTGCGCGCCCCCCCGGGATCTCTCCGCGGAACTTCCTCCCGAGAGCGGCGGAGGCGGCGGCCAGATCCTCTTCCGGCCGGGACACCGCACGCACGGTCTGCTCGACCAGGTCCCGGGGGAACTTCCTGAGGAGCAGCGCCCCGGCGATCCTGCGCGGCCCCAGCCGGCGGACGTCCCTGTACCCCCGGGCCAGATTCTCGCAGAGACTCCGGTCGTCCACCAGACCGAGCTCCCGGAGCCGGCAAAGGACGTCCGCAGCCTGCGCCTCGGGGAACCCCTTCGCCGCAAGCCGGAACCGGATCTCCCCTTCGCTCAACGCCCGCCGGGAAAGCATGCGAAGGGCGGCGGACAGCGCCCCCCCCGGCGGGGACGGCATCGCTTCCCCCTCACTCCTTCGGGGGCGTCCCGTCCTTGTCAAAATCGTCCCAGGTAAGGTCGGAGGTCGACGAAACCCCGCGCACGCGGAGGGCGAAGTCGTCGGGGTTGGATGCCTGCCGGAGCGCCTCCTCCATGGAGATCAGGTTGTCCTTGTGGAGAGCCATGAGGGACTGGTCGAACGTCTGCATTCCGTAGCTCACATATCCCTGGGCGATGGCCTCCCGGATCTTTTTTGTCTTGTCCTTGTCCTCGATGTACTCCCGGACGCGCGCCGTGTTGATCATCACCTCGACCGCCGGGACGCGTCCCATGCCGTCGGAGCGGGGAACCAGCCTCTGGGAAATGACGCCCTTCAGGATCGAGGCCAGCTGGATCCTCACCTGCTTGTGCTGGTAGGGGGGAAACACGCCGATGATCCGGTTGATCGTCTCCGCCGCATCGAGGGTATGGAGCGTCGACAGCACGAGATGTCCCGTCTCGGCCGCCATGATCGCGGTCTCGATCGTGTCGAAGTCGCGCATCTCGCCCACGAGGATCACGTCCGGATCCTGGCGGAGGGCGTTCTTGAGGGCCCCGGCGAACGTGGAGGTGTCCGCGCCGATCTCCCGCTGGTTGATGATGCTTTTCCGGTCCCGGAGAAGGAACTCGATCGGATCCTCGATCGTGAGGATGTGGCAAGCTCCGGTGGTGATTAATGAAGTCCACGATCGAGGCCAGGGTTGTCGATTTCCCGCTCCCCGTGGTCCCGGTGCACAGGATGAGCCCCCTCGTCTCCAGGGCCAGCTTCTCGATCACCTTCGGCAGGTGCAAATCCTCGAAGGAGAGGGTCCCGATCGCGATGACCCGGATGGCGATCCCGATCGTGCTGCGCTGCAGAAAGAGGTTCACGCGGAACCGCCCCAGCCCCGGCACGCTGTAGGAGCAGTCGACCTCGTGGTTGCTTTCGAACCGTTCCTTCTGCTCCGTGGAGGCAAGGATCCTCTCGCTGATCGCATTCAGGTCCTCGACCCGGAGGGGCTGCGGCACCTTGAGGGGCATGAGCTTTCCGTTGATGCGCACGATGGGGGGAAGCCCCACCTTCAGGTGGATGTCGGAGGCGGAATTCTTGACCGCGGCCTTGAGGATGTCGTTGAGGTCCAATTACGCCTTCCCTTCCTGCGCGGCCTTGGGGGGTTCCGCCATGCCCGACTTCTCGAGGATTTTCCGGCACAGCTCCTTCGTGACGTCCGGGTGGTCCCGGAGGAAGACCCGCGCGTTCTCCCGCCCCTGCCCGATCCTCTCCCCCTGCACGGAGTACCACGAACCGCTTTTTTCCACGACCCCCAGCTCGACGCCCAGGTCCAGAACGTCCCCCTCGCGGGAGATCCCATCCCCGTAAAGGATGTCGAACTCCGCCTCGCGGAAGGGGGGCGCAAGCTTGTTCTTGACCACCTTCACGCGGGTGCGCGCCCCGATGACCCCGTCGTCCTTCTTGATCTGGCTGATGCGCCGGATATCCATCCGGATCGTCGAGTAGAACTTCAGGGCGTTGCCGCCGGTGGTCGTCTCGGGGTTGCCGAACATCACCCCGATCTTCATGCGGATCTGGTTGATGAAGACGACAGCGGTCTGGGACTTGCTGATGGTTCCGGTCAGCTTCCTGAGCGCCTGGGACATGAGCCGCGCCTGGAGTCCCATGTGGGAGTCGCCCATCTCCCCCTCGATCTCCGCCTTCGGCACCAGTGCGGCCACCGAGTCGATCACCAGGACGTCCAGGGCGCCGCTGCGCACGAGCATCTCGGCGATTTCGAGCGCCTGCTCCCCCGTGTCCGGCTGCGAGACGAGGAGATCGTCGGTGTTCAGCCCGAGCTTGCGGGCATAGTTCAGATCGAGTGCATGCTCCGCATCGACGAACCCCGCGATCCCGCCCTGCTTCTGGGACTCGGCGATGATGTGGAGGGCCAGCGTGGTTTTTCCGGAGGACTCGGGCCCGAAGATCTCGGTCACGCGCCCCCTGGGGATGCCGCCGATCCCCAACGCGATGTCCAGCGATATCGCCCCCGTCGAGATGGCGGGGACGTCCTTGGTCTGGACGTCGCTCCCCAGCCGCATGATCGCGCCTTTTCCGTAGCTCTTCTCGATCGCCGCAAGCGCCATGTCGAGCGCCTTGCGCCGGTTCGGATCCTGGCTCATCCTCCTGCTCCTCTCTGTGCTGTCCTGTCCGTCCCTCCCCCGAAGGGAATCTCGCACAGGACCGAGTAGTTCGCCCCCGACGGGGAGAGGCGGCTTTCGTACAGCCGGTACGAGTTCACCGAAACGGTGTCGATCGTCATCCGGGAAACCGCGGCGGCGTATGCTTCCCCCCAGTCCGTCGCCACCCTGCCCCTGACGCGCCCCACCGTCACATGGGGGTGATAGGGCCTTTCGTCGCGAGGAAAACCCGCCCCGGAAAGCGCGTTCTCCATATTCTCATGCAACTTCCCGACCAATTCAAGCGGTTCCCGGATCCCGACCCATAAAACCCTTGGTGCCCGAAGCGTCGGGAACCCGCCGGCCTGCCCGACGCGCAGCCCGAAGGGGGGGATCTCCCGCGCCGCTTCCGCCATGAGCCCGGCCAGCTCATATACCCGGCCGGGCGGGGTCTCGCCGAGAAACTTCAATGTCAGGTGCAGGTTGCGTTCGGGAACCCAGGAAACGGGAACCTTCTTGTCCCGGAGGGGGGACACCGCCCCGGCGATCGTCCTGCGGCATTCCGGGGGCAGACCGATCCCGATGAACAGCCTCACCGGCCCCTCCCCTCCTCCCCCGAAAGAAAGGACACGAGGAGCTCGAGAGCGTGCCGAACCGTCTCTCCGCGGACGGCGTCGCGGTCGCCCGGCAGGCTGACTCGGTGCGAAAGCCGGACTTCGCCCGATGCGACCGCCACGTAGACTGTCCCCACGGGCTTGTCCGGGGTCCCGCCCCCCGGGCCGGCGATCCCGGTCGTCCCGATCCCGATGTCCGCCCCGAAGCGTCGCGCGGCTCCGTCCGCCATCGCCTCCGCAACTTCCCGGCTCACCGCCCCCCGGGATTCGATGAGGTCCGGCGGTACACCGAGTTCCCTCGCCTTCGATTCGTTCCCGTACGCAACGACCCCCCCGAGGAAGTAGGCGGAGCTTCCCGGGACGGAAGTCAGCGCCTCGCACACGCCTCCCCCCGTGCACGATTCGGCCACCGCCACACGGCGCCTTCCGGAGAGGAGCAACCCCCCGGCGCGGGCGGCAAGATCCCGGGTCACCCGGTCAGCCACAGGATCCCCCGGCACGCAAGGTTGGCATACAGGCCCGCCATCAGGTCATCGGCCACCACGGAGGCCGCCCCGCTGCGGGAGTCGAGCCACGCAACCGGGCCGAA
>WOR8_10007861_pt1 | contig 10158 bp, 12 predicted proteins | sample DeeMarSeWOR38_10_FD_19890 | JGI IMG/M metagenome (IMG submission 19890)
AATACGGTGATTATTTTTCAGAACAAATATTTTCAGCATATATGGGTGAACTAGTTTACGGACAATCATTTATACTTAATGAAACCGAGAGACCCAAAAGACCACCAATACGTTGTAATCTAGGTAAAGTAAAAATCGATGATCTTGACCTTGAGGTACTAAAACTATTGGTATCCAATGCAAGGATACCTACCCTTGAAATCGCAAAAAAACTAAATCTAAATGTAAAAACCATACAACTTAGAATCAAGAGATTATTAGAGTTAAAAGTAATACTAGGTTTTACAGTTGAAATTGACCTAGATAAAATCGGTTACCAAGGATGGAAGGCAGATTTTTACTTAAGTGAATGTTCAAAAATAGATCAAATTATTAAATATTTAGAAAAAAATCCTTATTTATTATGTGTTGACTATACAATCGGATATGCAGATTTAGAATTAGAAATAAATGTAAGAAACATTAAACAACTAAATGATATAATAGAAGACCTACATTCAAAATTCCCAAAAATAATCAGAAGTTATTCCTATTTCCGCGTTGTAAAAATCTATAGATGGTTCAGTTTATAAAAAAATAAAATGGAATAGTAAATATTTAGGAATATGAGCTCTAACCTCCATCAACAAGCTCTACTTCCCAATACGCTTCCCCACTTTCAACTATTTCTCTTGTAATCCCACATTCTTCAAGAATACCTATACCATCGTAAAACTTACAGGATGCCTTGAATAATACTTCTTTAGCACAACAACCACTACCAACAGAAACTCTAACATTATGCTTTTGACGTATATCTCCAAAGAATAACTGAACACCTTCTTGGTCAGTTTCATTAAAATACCAATACTCCTCAATTTCAATCCATTCCTTTTTAGGTTGCAAACCTGGCAGGAATAAATGTAGAGACAACAAACCAAGATCTGTCCATTCTTGTTTAATCTCAAATTCAACATCACATCCATACATACCTTCTATTTTGTATCTACAACCAAAGTAAATAGTTGTTATACCAAGTCCTGTTATTTCAAGATTTTCCTCTAAAAACTCACCTGGGCCCAAGTATGGATATGTTCTAACTATTTCTTTTGGGGAAAATAATTCTCCACCAAATAATCCACCTCTTTCTATTATCTTCATTTCATAAGTTATATCATAAGCTCCTCCATTTCCTCTATTTTCCAATATTAATGGTATATATCCAAGACTTAAAATAAGTGGATCTTTAAAACAAAGGATTGGAACTGATTCAATTCCTCTAGTTGAGGAATCGTTTATCTTATAAAGTCCTTCTGATACTGGAAAAACAGCAGTTGTTATCATCAGCATCATTCCTAAAAAACATATAACTTTCGCTTTCACTTTTAATACCTCCCTCAAATAAGGTTCCAAAGAAAGTAATAATATATATATTCTTAAGTTTTATCTATATAGATTTAATATTATTTTTATGATGTAAATTGGGATTTAGGAAATGTAAAAAAAATAGAAAATACCCTGTTTTTATAAAGATTTGAGAGCGTTTCTAGGGGATAACAAGATGGAGTCAAGGATTAGAGGGAGGAAGATATGATGAAAAAGTAGATAATTCTAATAATCCATTATATTCTTCCGAATTGACTCCATCGAATTACCGCATCGGATAATAATAGATAATAGTTACTGAATAAAATAACCGTTAGTAATTCCTTTTTTATTTCAAAAAAAATAGAGAGAAGATGGACTAAATTGTTTTATAGTCCAAACCTTAGTTGTTGTAGTAGTTTTTGTAATAATCGGAACAAGTCCGGATGACTAAATAACCATTTTATGATTGGAATATTGATAATTTGTTTGCTTTTTGGTGTTGTTAACGATATATGAATTATACAATAATCTGAACTGTTTTCAGTGTTAACAACTTTCACATAACCATTAAAATCTTCATTTATTTTATCTGGTGCGATAACAGTTACTTCAATTGTTATTTCTCCATCCTCAGGTTTTAAATCAACTCCATAGTCAGGTGTAAAAGACCATGTTCCCCATGTGGGCCAACTTGAAACCTCCCAGTCAATTGATGAACTAGGATTTCCACTGTTTTTAATTGTAAAATTCCCATTGACCGTTGAACCAGCTGGTAAATCAGTCCAGCATAAAAAACCGTTTCCTTCAAGGCCTCCATGGTCTTCTAAATCAATATCAACAATCAATCCTTCAAGTACTGTCAACTCAAAGGGTAGTTCTTCTGGTAAATTATACCATCCATCATATGAACCACCCCAACCAAAATTAATATGGAAAAATCTTTCATCATCATAACCGTCCACAACCATATTATGACCTGTTGTCCAACCTTCATTAACAACTGCTATATGAGCAGGGAGTCCATCAAGAATATTTGATTGTAACCTATCATATACATCAGGTTCTGTCTGTAAAAGCTCGATGCCATCGAAATTAAAACGTTGATATGCATCAAAGGCTTGATCAACACCAAATGTTCCCGAGCCACTTGGATTATAAACCTGTTTAGCAGCAACTCCACATGCAAAATTAATAGCTGCCTTATCATCATCAGTTAGCGGGATTTCATTATCATAATTATACTTAAGTGCATCTAGATAGGAATTAAGCTCTGGAAACGAAGGAAAATCATATTCCTCATAGTCATCATCAATTGTATAGGAATTTCCACCATAATTATGATAATAGTCATCATCATCAGTGAATTGGACGTTTTGAGTTGTCCTATGATAATTCAAAATCTGGGCCATAGCAACAGCAGGGCAACCGACAACACTACGCTTTCCACTAGGTAGATCAATAGGGCAGAAATTATTGTAAGGTGCAGTTTGACTCCATTTTGTATTAAGAAGAGGACCAATAGTTGATACAACTTTCAGTGTTTTTATAGGACTTGAATATCTCTGCCATTGTTCAAAACGGATTTTGACAATATCCTCTGATATCAGATTGATATTATCAATACGACAGGAAATATCAGCCTTTAATAACTGTAATAAAACATTATCATCAGAAACCGTTCCAAAATTGTTATCAAATGAATAAGCGATAACTGGTGGAAGAATCTTATTTGCAGGTACAACTATATATCCATCTGGATTTAACAAAAACAAGTAAAAAAGAGGAAAGTTATCATCATTTCTAATCTCAATCGATTCTGAAATAACATATTCTGATGCTTTATGCATAAAAATTTTAGCTTCCGCAACCTTTTGTGCGTCCTCAAGTCCAATAAAAAAAGTATTACCCGGTTCAGATAAGAAATAACTGCTACTAACTATTTGTATAATTCCTGCTCCAATAAAACCTACGACCAATAAAACCAATGTTTTTTTCAGCTGATTATATTTCAATATTTCAACTCCTAAAAAATATATGCTACATATTAGATATAAATTTACCTATTTAAATTACTAAAGAAAAACCTAATTTGTTTCTAAATCTTAATAAATATTTAGTTGGAATTGGGTAAAAAACTGATGTTATTTTACAATATTTCTTTATATATGCCTTTTTTAAAAAATATTATTGTCCAGATTACAAGGGAAATCACTGCAAGAGTTATTGCTAGCACAAATGATTTTGTTAACCACTCAATTACACCATAAACTATTAAAGGTATTAAAACAAATTCAAGTAAGTGATACTCTCTACGAACAAGTTTTTTCCAGAAATTATCATCGTCATAACTCATTTTACAATTTTTACAAAACACATCAATGGTATTATAACATTTTGGAGGTAAAAAAACAAGTGATTATTTAGATTATGAAGCCACTCTATCAACATCACGACTACTACATTCAGGACACGTAAATTTTATTATATTGTTTCCAACATATGTTTCATTTGGTTTATCAAAAAGAGCATTACAATTTTTACAGTGGAATAAACTCATTTATTTTTTCGTCCTTTTAATTCGTGTAATATACTCATCTCTAATATATCACTCTATAATTATTAATATAATTCCTATTTATATAATTATGCTAAATAAATATTTGTTGAAAAATAAGTCATTATTTAGGCTTTAGCACTAATAATGGCTTTACATTTGGGGCATATCAAAAGATATTTTTTTTCCATACCAGAATATCTTTGCATATGAAAATTATCTTTCAATTTATTTCTTTTTATTATAGGTTTTACTTTTTTATGACAAACTCTACATTCAACCTCTTCATCATCAAACTTTTTACCAAACAACATCTTACGTGTAATAAATCTTTATTTTGTATTAATATTTTTGGAAGTAAAAAAAACAGGTGATTGTTTATTTATTTTTAGAATAAACAAGATCAAGAAGAGCTCCACCCCATGTAGATGGTAATGATAATACTATTATACCACGAATAATCCCTTCGGAGCTTGAAAAAGTGGATAAAATATCATAAATCCATAATGCTATAAAACATGAAAATAAGGATATAAAATAAATTATTACTATTCTTATAGGAATAATATAGGCGATAACAGATATATCATGTAATTTTAACTTTCTACCACCAATCCAATAGGCAATCATAGTTGTAAAAATCAATGTTAATAAGATAATTATTATTATTTTATAAATCGGTAGGTTTTGAGATATTAACCATAGTTCTTCTGTTGGTGCAAATACAATAGCTGCAGCAAGAGAACCAACTAAAATTTGAAAGATATCTACTATATTGATTTTCTCTTTTTGGCTATCTTTATTTTTAGGTTTTTTAGATTTATTCATGATTCATACTCATTTTTAGGAATTGTCTGATAATAATCTAAATAAATCAACAGAATGGTTTAATTTATATTTTTTCAATGGTACTTTTCGGTAAAATCTGAGTAAGGAAATTCATCATAAATTTTTCTTGATCCCAACCTTCCTCGAATACCTCCATATCAAAGGATGCTCCAGAAGTTTCATTTGTATAAAGAAAATGTTTGACAGTTAGAGTAATTCTAACATTATCACCTATTTCAAATTCATTTGTAATATTTCCTTCAAATTGAAATCCTATTTCACTTGCGTTTATTCCCAATCTAACGTAATCTTCTACATCAAAATATATGCTAGTTATACCAAATAAGAAACCTGAATGGGTTATATTATAAATTTTATCTGTTAATATTAAAATATCTCCTTCAATTAAAGATTTATAATCTATCTTCCAGGTCAGTTTTCCTCCAGCCGTACTTGTAGAAAAACTAAAATCATTAATGAAGTCCTGGGCGTTCATATAAACGGTTTTAGGTTCTGTAGAATCTTCATTGTTTTTTTCAGTACATCCACAACAAAATATAGCTATAATTAAAATTATTACAAATATCATAGATGGTATTTTATGCATATGATCCTCTTAATAAGAAGAAAGAATTGGTTAGACCTTTATTATACTAGTTAAAGGTAATCCACTGTAATTATTAATAAAATCATGCATATTTGTCCAATTTTCTTCAAATAATTCAATTTCGAAATCCCAAGGACTTCCCAGAAATTCATATGTCTCATGTACATATTTTATTGTTACTGTTATTTTTACTTCATCTCCAACCTGATAAGAACTAGTAATATCACCTTCAAAAGGATAATTTAATGAACTGGACATATCTCCATCTTCTGATGTATCGAAAGTAACTTTTGTTATATCTGTTTCTGAGACATATGAAATATTATCTATTGTATCATGAATTATAAGAGTATCACCATCTTCAAGAGTTGCATATAAAAATATCATATATGTACTATAATCAGACTCAGTAATCATATCAATCTCAACTTCTTTAGCAGTCATTGTGTAAGTTTTTCCAGTTGTTGTCCCACTATTTGTTCCTCCATTCTCTTGTTGTGTACATCCACAAGTAAAAAGCACCAGTATCAGACAAAACATAGATACCATAAATATTTCCTTTTTCATCTTATGTCCTAATTCTAAAAATAATTTATTTGCATATAAAGCTGTTTATATGAAAAAAAACTGTTTGACTCTTTAACCAATTAAGGAATAATTTATTGATTACTTTGGTACGTGGTATAGTAACAGTAAATTCCGACCATTCACTTTCTTCATCAAAAATATCCTTTGCCTTTGCTTTTATTGTAAATGTCCCTTCTCTTGAATAAGTATGTGTAACATTTATATCTTCTCCAGATGCATGTGGACCATCCCAAATTTCAACATGACTATCACCCCATTTTATGTAATAGAACACATCATCATTGTTTGGATCCTCAGAATTGAAAACATAATCATATTCTGTTCCAGTATTACCACTAGACGGCCCACTAATTGTTGGAGCCTCCGGTGGTTTATTTATAATTTCATCACCGAAACAATACACCATGCTATCCCGTGAACCGATGAACATCTTACCATTACTGATTGCAGGAGAAGAACGTACATTATCATTTGTTGAATAGTTCCAAATCTCATCACCATCACAAGCATTTAAACAATAGACCTTGTCATCAAAGGAACCAATGTACACCTTACCATCACTAACTGCAGGAGAAGAATCCACACTACCACCTGTTTTGAAAACCCATATCTCGTTCCCATTACTAGCATCTATACAATAGACATTATGGTCAAACGAACCGAAATAAATTTTGCCATCATAAACCGCAGGAGAAGAATCCACCCAAAACTCGGTAGAATAAGCCCAAATCCTAGTTCCATCATCTGCATTCACACAATAAACATTATAATCCCCAGAACCAAAATATACTTTACCATCATAAACTAAGGGAGAAGACCATACCCAATCCATTACTGTGAAATTCCATATCTTCGTCCCATCATCCGCATCCAAACAAAACATCTCACCATTATCAGAGCCAATGTACACCTTACCATCACTAACCGCAGGAGAAGAAAATACACTACCACTTGTAGTAAAATTCCATATCATTGTACCATCAACTATGTCCAAGCAATACACCTTTGTATCCCAAGAACCAAAGAACACCTTACCCTCATAAACAGCAGGAGAAGAATACACCCAACCATCTGTTGAATAATTCCATATTTCTATCCCATTAACTGCATTTAAACAATACAACTTATTGTTCAATGAACCAAAAAACACCCTACCATCACGTATTGCTGGAGTAGAATCCACCCAATCACCTGTAGAAAAGTTCCACAGTTCTGTCCCATAATTTGCATCTAGGCAATACAAATTACCATCATCAGAACCAATGTATAACTTATCATTAAAAACAGTAGGAGAACAATACACCCAATCTCCTGTTTTATGAGTCCATGTCACAATGTTTGTATCAGGTGAAGAGGAAGTAGAGTGTCCACTATGATTAATATCATGATGAAACATCGGCCACCAGTCATTATCTGATGAAGATCCTATTTTGCTATTTGAATATTTAAAATATTCACCATCATTTCCAAGATCTCCTGGTATACTTGGTATAAAACTTACTAAAAAAAATAACACAATTATTACTAAAACAAATTTTTTAAAAAATGTGTTATTTTGCATGTTTTTACCGTCCTCAAAATTCAAACTCTAACTTATCATTTATAATACAAGCACAGGAGATGCACATCTCTCCAATCATTTCATCATTAGAATGTTCTTCACCACAGATAGCACACATTGGCATAATATTACATCCTAAATAAACATAAAAATCTCAATAATAATGGGAACTGATTTCGATGACTCCATACGAATTGTAAGAATGGCGCGTTTATTGCTTTATTTCGTGGAATTGTAACTAGTTTATATGCCGTGTTACTAATCAAACCAGTCTCATCTTCGCCATAAGCATAAATTGTATAAGTTCCCTGATCTTCCCATACATGAGATACTGGTATATCTGTATTAGACGGTCCACCAGCGATCTCGTGAGTTCCATCACCCCAGTCGATAAAAATTTTCCATAAATTTTCTTCTCGGTCATGTATTCTGAATATAAATGTTAATTCTTGTCCAGGTTTTCCAATATCTGGACCTGTTATCGTTAGATATGGTGGAGGTGGTGGAGGATTTGAATACTTATAAATTTTAATATCATCAATAATTCCATCAAAATAATCAGTTTCAGCATTACTATCTCTACCTAACTTTGTTGTAAGGAAATCCTCATCAATCATAGGGGGAGACCATTCAGTTGTAGTAGCATCTAGCTCACCATCGATATAGATATTCAAAGTTGGATTTGTTGAATCACCAAAAAATTCACTTTCAACTATATGCCATTCACCATCATTATAGGTACCAGATGTTGAAAGGTCAAATAAACAAGTTTCATCCCCCATTTCTACTGTTATTTTGCCTTCCTCATCTAACATAAGGTCAAAATAAGCTCTTTCTGGATATGTATGACTCATACTATAAAACATGCCAGAACCTGTAGATTTGAACCTTAACATAACTGTATAGTCATCGGTTTTATTCATACCAAGAGCCTCCGAGTGATTATCTAAATCAACATAATCGTCTACACCATCAAAATTCAGGCAACAACCAGGTGGCCAATCGGCTCCATATATTGTTCCATCATAATTGTGACCAGAACAATCATATAAAGTGGTTCCATCACATTCTTCAGACTTCCACCAAGCTAATTCTCCTTCATTCATAGAATAACTAGTTTTTTCAACATTTTCTCCCATTCCAGATGTTATACAAAGTCCTACATATAATAAAAGAATTGTTCCAAATACAATACCTTTTTTCATCTTTACCATCTAAAGATTGTTTTTAGAAATCTTTCAAGCATTGGGAACTGCCAAAACAATCTCCAAAACAATATCTTACTTTTTGCTTTATCCCTAGGAATAGTAACCTCTAATGGATCTGACCAAACACTCTCAGCACCATAAATATCCTTAGCTTTTACACTTACAGAGTAGGTACCCTGCACGGTCCATGCATGTTTTGCCTCTCCCATCTCCCCTGAGTCATATGGACCTTTCCAACTTGTATTTAAACCATCGTCCCAATCAAACATATAGTAAATCTGGTCTCCATCTGGGTCGGTAGTTGTAGCAAAATATGTATAAACATCACCTATTTTTCCAGAGATAGGTCCATTAATCGTTGGTTTATCAGGTGAATTACTAATATTAACATTAAATAGATCTGACCACTTGCTCTCATAAAAACTTTCATCCCTTGCTTTTGTCCTTATCTCATATTCACCTATCTCAGACCATTTGTGACTTATTATTGCCTCCTCACCAGAAGCATATGGACCAACCCATTCATCGATATTTCCATCACCCCAATCAATATAGTAATACAGATTATCAAAATTTGGATCAGTTGTAACAAAAATATAATTAATATATTCTCCAACTGCTCCGCCCTCAGGACCTGAAATAATAGGTGTAGTTGGTGGAAAATTTTCAGGATAATAAATCCACACAGTATAATTGAATTTACCATAATAATCACCAAAATATGTACGAACCAAATCTGCAGGAGCCTTAATATCAAGAGAATGTGGAGCACTACGACTTTTTACAGAACTAATATAAGCAGTATAATCTGAATTGTTGTCCCAACCCTTCCATCCACCTTGTCCATGTATGGAACTACCATTTTCATAAGAGTCAAAATTATCAGACCAAATAATCCCTTCACCTATCTCCTCAAGGCAAAAGTCATCAAAATAAACTGATCTTGAAGAGGAACTAAACAGGTCAACTGCACTAAGATTAACTATACCATTCCCTTCGTTATCAGGACCTGCTGACCATTTCTTTTCAACCAATAACTCACCATTATAATATACTTCCATCCAGTCATCACCAAGATCGATATATACTCTAATCTCCACCCATCCATCTGTAATAAGTGGCAAGGTTTTATTATCAAACTCACTCTCAATAACATATTGATCAAAATCAAACCTTAGTTGTACAGCCCACAGATTATCATCACCAGCACCATCTGTGTAGTCACTAAGCATTATAAAATAAACATCTCCAAGAGGCAGAGTTTGATTAGCAATATAAAAAACATTGGTATGTTCACTATCTGAAATATTTTTCATTCCAATACCAGATATGACACTCAATGAAAAAAATAAAATAAGGACATATATTCTAAGGAATTTTTTTACTATTTTATTTCTCATAAATAATCCCTTAAGATTATATTTATAATATTGTAATATAATAATAAAATTTAAATGTTCTTAGA
>WOR8_10007862_pt1 | contig 10158 bp, 7 predicted proteins | sample DeeMarSeWOR38_10_FD_19890 | JGI IMG/M metagenome (IMG submission 19890)
TTCAACAGCAATATTATTGCCAAAATTTATCGGCACATTCCCGTACTTCTCTTTGAGCCAGTGAAGTAAATGATCTCCATGAGCCGAATGGCAAGAAGCCCCAATACAACACGCAATTTCCACTATCCTCGCCTGCTGGGTTTCCATATTAATACCACAAGCACCTGTTCTACCTTTCGAAAGATTACACTTCCCGTACGTGCAAAGACAACACATGTCACAGATAGGCATGTAGTAGGGAGGATATCTCTCCATAAGTTTAAAGAACCAGTCTCTTAAAGTAGGAATAGAAGGTTTTGGGTGAGGACCCATTATTTCCCAGTCTGATTCATCCCCCTCACTGATAACATTTCCAGCAGTAAGTTCGAATCCCTTAATTTGCCCTAATGGACCGGAGTAGCTGTCAATTTTTATTTTTGCGCCTTTTTTTTCCATATTTTCCACAAAATTTTTTATTTTTTTTAATAACGAGTAATTCTAAAGATTTTTAGAAATATACTTAGCGTTATTTTTTAACTTATATCTTTTATTGAAAGAATTATTAAATTAATTTAAAGGTATTTAGAATATTCTAAAAAGCAATTTTGTTATTAATTTTCAAAAAATTAGTGTGATATTTCATTCAATGCTTTTAACCGATTTAAATAAGAAAAGCGGAAAGGATTAAATCTAATTATTAGAGTGAAGCTAAAAAATCTGAGACTGCTATGTCAGACATGTCATCATCGATTAAATTGGCTTCAATTTCGCCTACGAGAAGATCAAATTTATACGAACACTTATCTCCACCTGTTAAAACACATTCTATTTCTTCACCGTCTACATCGATACCTAAAATATCAAAAATACTGTTAAAAATACCAAGGTACAGTAAACACAAGTTTTTAGCCATGACATTTCCTTTTTCCTGGGTTGCTAATGAATCGTATACATTAATAACAATGTGATCTTTTTTAAAGGTCCCAGTAAGCCCACCATATCCCATTAACATCATAACCTCTAATGCGCCCAATAAAACTTCCTTTTTAGTAGCTATAGTCTCATTACTCCAGTCTTTATTATAAAAAAATTTCTCCATAAATATTTTACCCAGAGATTTTCCGACCCAGATAAGGATATCTTCAGCATTTGTTCCCGCAAATTCGCAAAATTCCATGATTTCGTTGGGTCGAAGCATAACTAGCCTCATATCTTTATCTTTTTCACCTAAAAATAGTTGTCCTTCTTTTTCTTCGATATTTATTTGTAATTCTCTTCTTAATCGTTTGATCATGATTTTAACCTTATCTAATGATGGGAAATCTTAACTAACAATATTTTAGAAAGTATTAAGTATAATAGAAATTTAATTGGCTAGCTATATAAATTTATTGATAAAAGAAATTATAATCATATGTCCTATTCTGAAACTAGCGTGAAAATAGAATTTAATGCCTTTTCAAGATTATAGCTAGTTTTAACAGAAGTAAATATGAATTCCCATTTACTGTTTTTTAATTTCTCAAATTCAAAAAACTGGATAATTTCCTTCTTCGTCCTTTCAAGAATTTCGTAGTTTTGATGGTTATTATGGTTAATTAAATCTATTTTATTTCCTAAAATTAGAAGTGGGACATCCTTGACTTCATTCTGATTAATAATTTTCCAAAATTCGCGCTTTGATTCTTCAAACCGTAATTGGTTGGCAACATCAATCATATATATAATTATATTCGAATCCTGAAGCCCTAATAACCAACGTTCTCTAAATGAACTCTGTCCGGGACTATCCCATATGGATAAAAGACTATCTTCTCTTTGGACATATTCAATATTAAACCTTTTATTTGGCGTAAAAAAATTATCTTTATATTGACCTGTTTTAAGCCTTCTAGTTAAAGATGTTTTTCCAACATTGTCAATTCCAAATAAAAAGACTTTTGTAAACAATCCTGAGGGCTGAAAAGATACTTCTAGGGCTTCTTCAAGAGTTTCATCTCCGAATCTTTTAATATCAATAAACAAAGTTATTAAGAAATTCTCGATCTCCATCTCGTCTTTAAAAGAACAACTTTTCTCTGTATTAAGTAATTCATTGGTTAAATCTTCAAAAATTTCTTTATAATCGAAGGGATTATCGTCTTTTTCAAAAATTAATCCAATAAGCATTTCAGAATTAACACATATAGTAAATATGTTTTGGTCTCCAATAATTTGTGAAATAGGACTACTAATTACGAAAAGATTAGCATCTTTCTTTTTTTCATTTAAATTGCATGACCTTTCAATATTATCGCAACTTATTTTTATTAGGGATCCATGATCATGACCATGAATGATCTTAAGAGCAATTTCATTATTCTCTTTTTTATCTATATCTTCGGGATAACTATAGATATCAAGATTATTCAAATCATGAGAATTTTTACGTTTTAATAAAAATATTTTTAGTAACACAGAATACTCCTAATCATTTATTCCCTTAAGGATGTAAATAAAAAATGCTTAAAAAAAGTTTGGAATTGGACGAATCGCCTCTCATATAAACTTTATGCTATTTAGGTATTAATAACCAAACCGATAGATAATTAAATATGTTAAATTAAGAAATTTAAAAAAAGCGTTAAGGCACACTATCTTCTTCTCTATTAACGTCTTCTTCTGAGATCTCATCTTCCTCTTCCTCAGGGAGTTCTTTTGGCTCCTCCTTCTCTTCTTTAGAAGGCTTTTCTCCAACAGGAGTGTCACACACTGGACATTTTGTCCACCCTGGTCTTAAACTATATCCACAGCTAGAACATTCTGACATATCTTGATCTGGTTGCCATTCAGGAATGTTTAATCCTCCTCTTCTTCTTTTTTCTGCTAATTCTTGTAATTCTTCTTCTTTCCAAACTTCCATACCTTCGGGTATACCTGAACCGCGTTCTTCAGCAAATTTAACTAAATCCTCTTCACTCCAAGTTGGAAGATCTGGTTGTGTTGCCAACCTTTTTTGAGCTTCGCTAGCGAGTTCTTCAGGGGTCCAAGTTTTCAATTCCTGTCCTCCGGGGGTTCTTACCTCGCTTCCAGTTGGTCCTGAAACAGGTATACTCTGTGTACTTGTTTGTTGTTCTTGTGAAGGTACTTGACAACATGAAGCAGACAATTTTAATAAAGCTTCAAAACAGTTTCCATATCGAGAATCTTGTTTACTCTCGTCTGTAATTAAAACAATACTTTTCTTATCGGATGGCAAGGGCACTATTATACTACAAACAGCAATGTCTGATGTGGTTCTCTCAGATTCTAAAGCAGTGGCAATCTTTTTCATAGAGTTAACTAAATCATCATCCTTCATCAAAAAATCGCAGATCGGGTCGCCATGTCTTTGAAATTCTTCGTGATATTTAGCTAATTGATTTTTAGTGATTGCTGAATCTAAAGAGTTTATGAGAGCACTAATATACGGAAATATATGAGATTTTGGTTCTTTTTGAGTAGCATCTAATTTATAATCCCCTAGGTCTAAATTTCCTGTAAAAGGAGCAAACAAAGGTTCTTGATCTTTAATATGTCCATATAATGTAGTTCTGCCAATAAAACATTTAATTTCTCCATAATAAGCAATTGAGTAATCCAAAAGGTGCACTTTATCACTAAATATTATCCTTGGAATAGTTTGGAAGACTACATCAACCCATGGCATTTCTTTTACAGGAATTATGGCAACACATGTTTTGATTATCAATTCTGATAGTTTTTTAAGGTATTCTTTTAATTTCTTTTTGATTTCTTTGTAAGTATCTTTTTCAAGCTCGGTTTCAGCTCGTTTCATAAAATCCTTGAACTTTTCCTCATTTTTCTTCACTGATCCTCCAAAGGATTTTATTTCTCCTACAACATTGTCCTTTAGGATAAATGTAGCATCATTTATTATATCTTTTTGAAATTCTGAGAGTTCTTCTACTAAATATTCGCTTACATCAAAATTGAGACTATCTATAAAGATTTCAAACAATTTCGCTTCTGACAAATTCTAAACCTTACTCAATCCATTAAATTCTTTTTATAAATATAGCAACTAATTGAATATAAAAATTTATTTAAAACATAGTCATTTCACTAGTAGTTATTATTAGTCATAAATTTTAGATTAATGTGAAGATCAAATGAGTGTAAACAAAATCACAGTTTGCTTTATTTCTACAATTTCAAATGATGTCCAAAATTATTTAACTGAAAACCTTAAAAAACTATCAAATGTAGAAATTCTATTTCCGGAAGATATTTCTGAAGAATCCTTAACAAAAATAGTTCCTAACGCTGACATATTAATTGGATGGAGACCTTCGAAATTAATTTTAGACAGAGCGACTAAATTAAAAATATTCATTAATCCTGGTGCTGGTGTAAATCATCTTTTAGAGTTATTTAAAAACCTAAATAAAAAGCGCAAAGTTTTGCTAGTTAATGGACATGGTAATTCGTATTTTGTAGCTCAACATGCTGTTGCCTTACTTTTAACTCTTATGAATAAAATTATTCCTCATCATGAGTGGATGAAGGATGGAAGATGGCGTACTGGAGATGAAGATGCGATCTCGATTCCATTGCGCTCTCGAGAAGTAGGACTTTTAGGTTATGGTTCAGTTAACCAAAAAGTTCATCAATTTCTCTCTGGGTTTGATTTAAAATTTCATATCTTGAGAAATAATTGGAATAAACAAAAGAACGAATTGCCGACTCTAGCTAAAAGATATACTATCAACCAACTTCATGATTTTTTAAAAAAAATCGAAGTTTTAATAATAGCTATTCCAGTTACTTCGTTAACATCGGGATTAATAAAAGCCAAGGAAATTAGATTATTAGGATCAAATGGATTAATTGTCAATGTAGCGAGAGGAGAGATTGTAAACCAAGAAGATCTTTATAATAGTCTAAAAAATAGACTAATTATGGGTGCTGCTATAGATGTTTGGTATGATTATCACCCACTTCCTGATAAAAACGGCTTAAAACGGCCTTATAAATTCCCTTTTCATACACTTGATAATATTATTTTATCACCACATAGGGGATACTCTCCTTTTAATGATCTGTTAAGATGGAATGAAGTAATAGAAAATATTACTTGTATGGCTAACGGGTGTGAAAACTTTATTAACATTGTAAATCTTGAAAGAGAATATTAAACTATGAGTTATTTAAGAGATAAATATGCTAACTTTTTATCCAAAATATAAATAGTTCCTTTCTTATAATCAATAATATAAGATTGGATATGATTTAAGGCTTTTTATCACATTAATTGAAATAATGAATATTTTTGAAGAAATTCATTCTTAGTTTCCCTCAATTAAGACATTCCTTTGTAATTTTACATTATTTGATTATTTCAGAATTTTCTCATGAAAAAAAGGACATATAATTTTTTTTTCCAAATTTAAAAGTCTGACATTTTTTGTAAATAAGAATTATTAATTTTTATAAAAATATTTTACCTACTTTAAAAAATTTTCAAAAATATTTTCACGAATATCATGAAAAACAAGATTCATTGATTTATGTCTAGATTTATCCCTCAAATGAAGAATAAGAGTTAAAAATTGCCTCATTAAGATTTTGGGTGAAAAATAATTTATCAAAATATATTAACCCACTAAAAAACAATGTTTATATATTATTTTGGTATAAATAATTATATATAGATTATTCAGAAAAAAATATGGTTAAGGCGATTGGATGAAGATAGTTACCGTAAATGTACCTGAAAGTTATATAGATGCTATAAATAAATTAATAGGGCAAGAAGGATTGTACCCAAGTCGATCAGAATTAATAAGATGTGCAGTCCGAGATTTCCTTATAAAAGAACTTAAACTTGCTAATAATATGGCAAAATACAATGAAGTCGAGATAGAAGATTTTGACGATGAAAATTTTGTTAGAGTCCCAATTGAAGGGGTAAATGAAAACTCCGAACCCGTTCGAGAATTTAAAACTTACAAAATTTTAAAGAGGTTAGAATACTAAAGACTTCTATAAAGACATTGCGAGATATTTTGTTTTCAGACTATTGGTAATACCAAGTTTTTTATTCTTTTTTCTTTTTTTCTTTCTAATTTTACGATAAAACGCAAAATTTTGGCTTTTATAACATTTTTGTAAGATTGAACAAATTTTTATTTTTTATTAATTATCCTAAAAAAATTTTTAATTTAATTAGATGATCCTTTATGGATAACTAAATGATTGGCAACTTCATAAAAATAGTATTATATCTATGAATGCTTAAGTTAAATATATCATTGTGGTAGTTTCTATTACAATAATATCGCAAATTAAAGGGTGCTATATAATTTCGAGTAAAAAACTTTTTCCTGGTTTTATGGAATGGGGGATTATAAATAAGGAAAATTTTGTTGGAAAGACTTCATATGACGTTCCAATTAAGAGATGGGATCCATTATCAACTGTAACCATAAGAACAGAGGATTTTGGCCTTAGAAAAGAGCGAAAAAGGCATTATGGGAGATATTCTTACATATCTCCTATCAGAAGTGCTAGACCAAAAGGATTTAAGACTAACCAGGAGGAAAAACAATTCTATGATTGTTCAAAGAGGGTATCATTAAAGCATAAAGATGTGTTCACATCGATCACAGAAGGAAAACCAATTTATGACAATTGGGGCAAACAATTAGGTGATGGTTTTACAATTACTATTACTGAAGATGAGAAGAGAATTGACAATCCCTTTTTAGAAGTACCACATCGAAACCAAAGAATATCAGATGATTGTAAAGCCTTGACATTAATTAACAAGTTTCCTTCGATGGCTCGGATTGTCGATCCTGATATTGAAAAAGCAATAACCGAAAAATTACCTTTACATTTAAAACTCTCAAGGGGTATAAATTTAGTTACAATTTCGAGGAAATTTTATCCCTCAATGTGCTTTAATTTAATTCCAGAAGATATTTTGGCTGGTATATTCTTATCAATGAAAGCCGCAATTCTTTATTGCGTTGAAGAAGCAATAGAAAGAGATTTTTACGATATTCCGATATCACCTTTCTTCAATATAGGTCTTAAAGTTGGTGGCTCGCAACCTCGCATACACAGCCAGACTTATATTGATTTGAATATGGATGGTCATGGAAGCCGATTAGAAGGACATCTTGAAGCATTTAAGGAAATGGGTGACAATTGTCACCTATGTCAAACCACTCATGGAAATAGCGATCGCGTTATAATAAAGACGAAATTTTGGACATTTTATGCCGCAGGGAGTCCTGTGAGGAATTATCATCTTCGATTTCATCCAAATGAACATTTGCGTAGGTTTTCTCAATTAAAAGTTAATCAAATAAACGATCTTGCGAAAATATTAAAGGTAATATTCCAAGGTTTGGATGATATTTCAATCGATAAAAATCGAAATATATTATTTAACAGTTGTCCTTTCCACTACGATGCAAATTTCCATTTATTTGGAGATATTATCCCACATGAGATTATAGGTGGGGCTGAAATGGCTGATGATATGAGAGTTGCGAGAAAATTACCTCATATAGCTGCTAGCGAAATTCGAAAAGCGATCGAAAAATATATTGATAAAATAGAATGGTAATAGATTTATATCTATTATTCACCTTATAAATAATGTAAAATTTTTAGAGAGGTTAAATTTGAAAGAATGGTCTGCTATAATACTCGCTGGAGGTAGAGGTAAAAGACTTTTACCTCTAACTTCGTTAATTCCTAAGCCATTGGTGAAAGTAACAAATAAACCAATGATAGATTATTCAATAGCTCACCTTATTTATGCTGATATCAAGCATATAATTCTCGCTCTGGCTTATATGGGCAAGGAATTAAAAGAACATATAGAAAAAACATGGACACCCGACAAATTGGGCGATGTTGAGTTAGAATGTGCCATTCAGGAAAGTAATGGTACTGCAGATGCATACAGACTATTATCCAATAGAATAGATTCTGAAAATATTGTAGTGAGTATGGCAGATATCGTAACTAACCTTCCAATGAGGGAATTTATGGATTTCCACTTAATGAAAGGTGGTATAAGCACCATTTCTATGAAAACCAGTGAAGGTCATACAAGCCAGTACGGTGTTGTTCTTCTCGATAATAATAGGAAAATATATCTATTTTTAGAAAAACCTGCTCCTATGGAACTTTATTTAAGTAGTATGGCCCAAAGAACAGATTTATTTTTACATACAAACATAATAAATACGGGAATCTATTGTTTTAAAAGGCAAATTGATGAAACATTACAAGAAACAGGCTTATTGGACTTTGGTAGTGAGGTCTTCCCTTATCTTCTTGAAAATTATTATAATTTATATGGTTTTGTAAAGGATTATTATTGGCTTGACTGTGGTAACTCCCAAACTTATTTATGGGCAAATTGGGATTTATTACGAAAATATTCTTGGCCTATTACTCCGAATGGTGACGAATATGATGGTGGTTTTCTCATGGGGATTATTAATTCGGGTCAAAATGTAAGCATCGAAAAACCTACTTGTTTTGGGGAATTTGTTGAACTTTTTAATCGAGTAAAGATTAAACCACTTAGTTCTATTGGAAATTATGTCAGAATAGGGGAAGATACATTAATAGAAAAAAGTGTTATTTGGGATAATGTAGAGATTGGAGCAGGGTGTCATATTGACAATTCTATAATATGTAATAACTGTAAAATAGGGGATAATGTCGTTTTACATCATGCAATTGTAGCACCTAATAGTAAAATCAGTCATGATACTCAAATAAGAGATAAAACTCTGGATCTTGGTACTAATATTTAAAAATCTTTTTCGATGACTTCTAAAAGTTCATTAACTTGATATTTAGACATTTTTGCTAATTCTTCTATTCTTTGATAATAATCCATTAATTGATTTAACTCTGCTTCAATATTAATTTTAACGAATGTAATTCTATCAATTATAGTAGCTAACCAAATCCACCTGATGAATTTGGCAAACTCTTCAGCACTATACCAAAGAATGTTCTGAAATCTATTTACTTTTAAATAAACTTGTAGTTCAGGATCCCTAAAGAAAGATTGAAAGATTAAATAAAATTTTTTATCTGAATATGCGACTGAATTGGACCAGTTATGGTGAGATATCATTAATTTAATAATTGATCCAACATCTAGGTTTTTTTCATCCTCAATTATAGCTAATTCTGTTAATGTATTTCTTATATACTTTGATAATCGCCACTCATCAAACAAGCTTCGGCTTTTTAATTCATAATTTTTTTCTGAAATTAGCCGTCCTAACTGATGGATAAATATCCAAGAAATAAGTAACCCCCATTCAAATTCAGACTTCGGAAGGATTTTGGCTAACTTACTCTTCAAATCAGAAGAGATTTCTAGATCCGTCAATCCTTTATGCAATCGTAGAGTAGTAATTAATTTTAAAAGAATCTGTTTTTCAAGTTTGGTAATATCCTCAGTAGTCGAAGAATACTTTTTCACTTCAATTAAAAATGTAGTAATTTTTTTAGTTGTACTCTCAATTATTAATTCTAATTTTTCTGCTTCTAATAAATTTTTAAAATGGTTAATATTAACCATTTTCTTAAATGATTCGAGTAAAGGCTGGTAAACTATTTCATGAAGTGTCTCTTTAATGTCGTGTACACCTCTTCCCCCTAAAAGATCGTATAATTGAGCATAGTGGAAAAATTCATTATCATTGACTATCTGGAAATCCATAAATAAAAAGCATTGAAACGCGTGAAGTTCTAAATATAAACCTTTTTCATGAAGTTCTTGATTTAGCCTTATATATTCTAATCCAGATACATAATCTTTAAAGATGCAATATCCTTCTATCGGTAGTCTTAAGCCTTCTATTAAGGATTTTTGAATTTGAAGTTTATCCTCTTTTTGTTTAACTGCAAAACCAACGGAATTTTTAATAAAACCATTTGTTTCTGCATACTTATTGTGATAGATAATCAAAACTCGTTCATTCTTAAACCTATTTGAATATGCAAAAACATCCTCATTGACCATATTACCAACCCAAAAATCATAGAGTAAAAAATTATCCACATTAGCAAATAAATAGCGTTTCTTCATAATAGGAAATATATCTTTTTCATGTTGCTGAAGAAGAACCAAATTGACCTGTTCATCCCAAT
>WOR8_10007867_pt1 | contig 10155 bp, 9 predicted proteins | sample DeeMarSeWOR38_10_FD_19890 | JGI IMG/M metagenome (IMG submission 19890)
AACCGCGCTCTTCGCACCCGAGTGCTTCGCAATATTGGTCAGGGATTCCTGCACCACCCGGAAGATGGTGGCCTCCGCCTTCGCGTCACAGCGCCCCAGGTCCTCGGGGCACTCCAGACGGACAGGGATCCCTGTCTGGCGTACAAAGCGATCCACATAGATACCCAGCGCCCCCGCCAGTCCGGCGTTGTCCAGGACGGTGGGACGGAGCTCGAACGCCATGGTCCGTATCTCTTCGAGGGTCTCATCGATGAGATGATAGATCGCCGTGATCTTCTCCTGCACCCCGTATCCGGGCGAACCAACCTCGCGATTCACGAGATCCAGATTGAGACGGATCGCCGTCAACGCCTGCCCGATGCCATCGTGGAGTTCACGTGAGATCCTCCCTCGCTCCTCCTCCTGCACGCTGGAGATACGGGAGGAGAGGCTTTTGAGCTGTGCCGCGCTCTCAAGCGTTGCATGGTAGAGACGGGCATTCTCCAGCGCCAGGGCAGCGGTGTCAGAGAGACTGGAGAGAAAGCGGATCTCATCCTCCGAGTACTCATGCTCGTGCCGGTACCCACTGATGAAGAGACCAAAGAGGCTCTCCTTGTGTGCAAGAGGGATCGCGCAGAGGGCGATGAGCCCCTCGTCTTTGAAGAAGGCCTGAACGGCCTCGGAGATCTCCGTGCCATGCTCCTTCTGGTAGAGTACGGCCGGCGTCTTCGCTCCCAGAACATTCTGCGAGAAGCCGCCGAGATGGTGCTCACCTTCCCCCGGCTCCCCGCGCCTGCTCCCGGAGAGCGCCTTCCAGCTGAGGGTACCGTCGCTCTCCAGCATCGCAATCCCGGCGAACTGGCACTCCAGAATCCAGAGCGTATTCTTCACAACGGCATCCAGAAGCTCCCCCCTTTCCAGACTGGAGCCGATCTGCCGTCCCAGCTCGTAGAGCGCTGTGGCTTCTCTGTTACGTCGCTGGAGCTCCTCTTCCCGCTCGTGGTGGCCGCTCACATCCCTGAAGACCACCAACAGTCGGCCCGGTCCGGCCAGGCCGATCAGAGACTCCACGTGGAGGGGGGGACGTTCCCGGTTGAGCAGGCGGAAGGAGTCCCGTGAGCGCCCCGTCTCCAGAGCATGGGAGAACCTCTCCTGCCATCGCAGTCTGTCGTCAGGATGAATCAGCGAATGGATCGATGACTGGACGAGTCCGGCGGGATCGGCCGAGAGGAGCTTCTCTGTCAGGGGGCCTGACTCCAGAATGACTCCGTCCCCGTCGACAAGGAGAACCGCCTGATCAAGGAGGCCGAGAAGCGTCCGAAGCCGCTCCTGGTAGTCTTCACCGCTGTCTGCTGAAACGTTGTCGGTATTCATCGGGCCGGGAGAATGAAGAGATAACAGCATCCTGGCTAAGGTAACTGTTTACCCTCTGATTTGCAACGCACTGCCGCACCACGAGATAGAGAAGCCGCAGCGACCCGGTGTCGCTGCGGCCTCCAGGAACGGTCGCCGCGAAGGAGCTACTCCTCACAGGGAGGTGCCCCGTCCATCGAGGCGGCACCGGCCAGCTTCTCCACCAGCCTGAGCGGCTGATGTATAAGTATCGGAAGGCATTGAGGGCAGATCATCATCCGCCCATCCCCGTACCTGAGCTCGATGAGCGGAATCTCCTGCGTGGAGCGGTCGCAATTGAGACACTGTCCTCTGGCATCCTGGCTTTTCATTTTCTCTCCGCCGTTCTGTATGGTACTTCTCCCGCCTCAGCACGGATCTCTTCCAGATCCCCCTGCATCTCGCTCCATCCGTACCAGAGCGCGTAGCCCGGGTTCGCGTGGAATGTCCCCTGAGAGGCCCACATCCTGTGTTTCAGGACCATGACAAAGAGCTTCTGCTCCACGACGGTCGGTGCATCGTGAGACGTCAGCAGGTCGGGGAACGGGTATGCACATCTCTCCGGTCGCTTCAACAGACCGTCGTTGTGGAGCCCCGCGACGATGCTGATCCCCTCGGCCATCAGGCGATCGGCCTCCCTGATCATCTGGTCCCCCTTCTCCGGCTCCCCGGCGGCAACGTTGCCTGAATGGCAGCTCTTGCAGGTTTTCAGCATCCGGTCTCTCTCCCGCTGCCAGTCATCCTGGTGTTGTTCTCAGTCCAGCTTCTCGCCGAGCAGCACGAGATCCTGTGAAGCGCCAGCTTCATAGGGATGCATCGCTATGTCGCCGAATGTCTTGACATTCACAAAACCCGCTTCTCCCAGCGTGCCGGTAACCTCACCCGGGAGAAAGGGGGTGAGGGTCACGGAGTTGAGGGAATGCCTGATCCCGGAACCTCTCCCGGAGAGCCTGAGGAGGTGAAATCGTATCCGCCCGGCATGGTACTCGTAGAAGCGGATGTAGAAGACGCCATCCTCCTCTCGTATGTTCTGGATGAAACTGGCGTCAGACAGGATCTTCTCGTAGTTCAGGATCTGGAGGAAGAGAACACCTCCGGTCCTGAGCGTTCGGAAGAAGCCCTCGAGTATCACCTGCAGATCGGCCCGGTCGGCTGCGTGGGCAAGCGTGTTCCCCATGCAGAAAACGGCATCAGCGCTCCCGGTTGCAACACCGCCCAGATCGCGGAGGTCCATCACATCGGCAGCAATGGTGAGGCCCATTGCATGTGCGTGCGCCCGGAGGCGCCGGATCATAAGGGGTGAGAGATCCACGGCACTCACCCGGACCCCCAGCTGAGCCAGAAGCAGGGCATGGAATCCTGTACCGCAGCCGGCATCCAGGGCTGATCGTATCCCATGGCGCTGGACGATCCTCTGAAAGGCGTCTCCCTCCCGTTCAAAGCGCCCCTCGAAACGGGTCATCGCATCATACTCTCCCGCCAGACCGTCATAGAAGGAGAGAGCCTCATTGGCCGCGGTTGTTCGATCAGTCCTCTGGCCCATACTCCGGCACTTCTCCTCGGAAGTGGTGATAGAGGGGGGAATCCAGCTGCTGGAACCTCCGCTGATACTCCTCCCGGGCAATGCCGTTCTGCCAGTGCCCGGTCAGCATCGCAAGCCCCGTGACGGCCAGGAAGAGGCCGACCACGAGGGAGCCGAAGATCCACGGGGGCATGGCCCGGCTCTTCCTGCTCAGGCGGAGCTGGAGCGTCTCCTTGACGGGGCAGACCTCTACGCACTCAAGGCAACTCGTGCATTCATCGCTCCGGACGCGCCCGGCGCGGTGGACCGGTATCGAGGACGGGCACTTCCTTGTGCAGAGCTCGCAGTCGATGCAGGTCTCCTTGTTGCGCGTAATCTTCACCGGGCTCATCCAGCTGAGCATTCCCAGGAGTGCTCCGTAGGGACAGAGGTAGCGGCACCAGAAATTCTTGATGGCGACCGAGAGAAGCATGAGCAGAACGACAATCCAGAGCGCAAATGTGGAGATCTCCGCGAAGAAGATGTACATCTTCACGTCTGCCATCTTGTTGTAGGGGCTGTAGATGAACGCCTGCAGCGCAGGGACATCCATGTCCCAGATCGCCCAGACGAAATAGAAGAGGAGAAGGTACTTCAGTGAGCGCAACGGATAGTCAAGCCACGGGGTGAGGTTCAGGTTCTTCCCGAAGATCTTCTTTCCGAGCATCCAGAGCCCCTCGCTGAGCGTCCCCACGGGACACATCCAGCTGCAGAATGCTTTCTTCAGCAGAAGGCCCGCCCCGACGATGGCCAGGAAGATGAACAGGCCGGCCGGGTGGATCTCGTTGATGATTCCGGTCTGGATCCAGAACTTCAGACTCATGAGAGCGCTGATGGGAAGAAACCCCTCGGCGCCGGGAGGACGGTTGAAGAAGGGCTCTGCGGCCCCGGAGAGACCCCACCGCATGAAGAGCCAGAACTCGATGCCGATCCAGATGCAGAGCAGGACAAAGCCGAGCTGGACCGCCGAGCGGAGGAACTGGGAGTCTTCGCGCAGCCGGAGCGTGAGACCTCCGTACCATGAGGGTGCACTCCGAAACCGGGGACGCTCCCTCTTCAGGCCCGGGGGTATCGGTTTGACCTCTCTGCGCAGTCCGGTTTCTCTGAACATGGTCCAAGGGACCTTATCGTATGAACTTCATCTTCCGGTATTCCGGCCGCTTCATCTCAGCCGCCAGCTGAGCGATGTTCTTTCCAAGGAGCATCGCCTGGATCTCCTCTCTGAGCGAACCCCAGCGGTCATGAACGGGACACGGGTTGTCACCCCCGCATTCCGGAAAACCCAGGACACATTCATTGAAGAAGCCCATACCGTCGACGGCCTCCACAACCTGGAGCAACGTGATCTCCCCGGCCGGCTTCGCCAGGGCAAATCCGCCGGTGGGACCCTTCAGTGAGCGAAGAAGCCGCTTGCGGGTGAGCTCCTGCAATATTTTCCCGAGGAAATGGTAGGGGATCTCCAGCCTGTCGGTCAGCTCCCTGATGGGTGTCATCTCCCCCTCAGGCTTCCTGGCCAGATAGAGGACAGCCTGGAGGGCATACTCACACTGACGGCTAAAGAGAGTGCTCATGGCAGAGTAAAATCAGAGTTATTTGTCTGAATATAAGGTCCTTATTCCAGATTGTCAAGCTGGAGAGGGTTCTTTTTCACCCTCAATTCGCATACATTCTCTGGGTCATCGCACGCCCGATCCTTCCACCTCTGTCTCAAGTGTCAGCATGCGCCTCTTCCTCGGTCTGGTTCTCCTTGCCACAGGCTTTCCCCGGGGATTGGCTGCTGAGCAAGAAGCTGACTCGGTCAGGACATATCTCCTGGGTGAGGTGGTTGTCACCGGAAGCAGGGAGGCTGTCTCCCGGTGCGCCACCATCACGGAGGTCCAGAAACCGAGGATTGCCGATATGGATGTCTTTTCCGCATCGGGAGCACTCAGCCAGAGCAGCGGGATCACCATGCGGAGCAATTCGCGGAACGAGATGACCCTCACGATGCGCGGCTACGATCAGAGGCAGGTGGGCCTCTTCCTTGACGGGGTTCCAGCGTACCTGCCGTTCGACGGGATACTGGACCTGAATCAGATTGCCGTCGCCCCGCTTGGCAAGATCACGGCAACGAAGGGGATGCCCTCCGTCCTCTACGGTCCCAACAGCATGGGTGGCACGATCAACCTCGTTACAGACGATGTATCATCCGGCACCTCCACGCGGCTGCGCCTTCAAGGGGGCCTCTTCCAGGGAGCGCTCCTCTCTCACGGAGGAGCGGTTGAGGGGGTATCCTGGTACGGCGGGTTTCAATACAGAACATCGAGCGGCTACCCCCTCCCCTCTTCCACACCCGTCACATCGAACGAAGACGGAGGGAGGAGAGACAACAGCGATCGGGAGGGCTACAGTCTCTTTGCGAAGGTCGTTGCGCGGCCGGGGGAGCGCTCCCGGACAGCACTCTCCTTCTACCACACCGATGAGACGAGAGGCATCCCGACAAGCATATACGCCTCCCGCCCCCGCTACTGGAGATACACCGACTGGCGAAAATCGATCCTCCACCTCCTTCACGAATCTTCCATCGGCCGGGCCGTTCTGCTGAAGGGAAGCCTCTTCTATGAAACCTCCGCCAACATCCTGGATGCGTATGACGACTCCACGTTCAGCAGCCAGACGAGGCCCCATGCCTTCTCCTCAACATACGACGACTACTCGTACGGAGGTTCACTCACGGGCACCTTCAGACTCTCCTTCCTCCCGCCGGCGAAACTCGCCCTTCTCTTCAAGCGCGATGTCCACCGTGAAGAGCCAAACCGCGGAGAGGGGTTCAACCGCTTCGAGGCCGGCATCATAACGCTGGGGCTGGAACAGGAGCTCCCCGTTGCGGAGCGCCTTCTGGGTGTCGTTGGACTGAGCCACGACATCCTCCGGCCACGCGCCACCGGTGATCCGGAACTCAGGTCCTCTGAGGGTCAGTGGGGAGGGTTCCTCGGGATGAGCTGGAACGCCGCGGACCAGCTCCGATTGCACGCGAACTCCGCCTGGAAATCCCGGTTCCCCACGCTGAAGGAGCTCTACTCGGAGAGACTGGGGCGATATCTGGCCAACCCTTCCCTCGCCCCGGAACAGGGGTGGAACCTGGAGCTGGGCCTCACCTGGAGACCCAACGGTGCAAGCCGGACCTCGCTCGCGCTGTTCCGGAATGAGGTGAGACATATCGTGCAGAGCGTCCCGCTGGGCGACGGAACATCTCAGTTTCAGAATACCGGGAGGGCTCTCTTCAGGGGGATTGAGCTGGAAGCTCAGATGAGCGGGGCGGACCGTAGTGTCTCGGTCAACTACACCTACCTGCATGCGGAGAACCGGACAGCGGGCGCGGCCTCGCCCCATCTGGAGCACCGGCCGCGCCACGTCTTGCACTCGCTGGTCTCGGTCAGCGGGTGGGAGGTCTTTCACCTGGCCCTGGAGCTCTCCTACACAGGACCCCAGCAGAGCAGAGACCAGGAGACAGGCAACTGGCAGAGCCTTCCGGACTACTGGCTCTTGAACGTCCGGGGTGCTTTCAGGATCGGATCAGCAGTAGAGATCTTTGCACGTCTCAACAACGCCACCGACTCCGCCTACCAGACAGAGTACGGATTCCCCCAGCCAGGCCGGCATCTTCTCGTCGGCGCCGATGCGGTCTTCTGATTCTCCGACCCGGCAGGATGCTATCTCTTCCTCTTCTTCGGCTTTGACCTCCGCTGCGGCTTCTGCCTCTCGGTCGGAAGGATATCCTCCACCCATGTCAGCACAGCCATCGTGGCCGGAAACCCGAGCGTCGGCAGCGCCAGAAGCGCAACATGCCTGATCTCCTCGGGGGTCGCTCCCGCCTCCAGCGACTTCCGCACGTGCGAATGCACCGCCCCTTCCATCCATGCTCCCATCGAGATGCCCAGCTTGAGCAGGGCCCGTTCTTTCTTTGCTATTGGGCCGGCGAGGTGGCAGGCGGCCCCCAGCTGCTCGTAGGCACGGGCGATCTCGGGGTAGCCCTCGATGAAATCTGTGAACCTCTGGGGGATATCTCTCATTGAACTCTCCTTATGCGGGACATGATCGACCAATTGCGCCGCGCACCCCCCGCGGCGCTGCCCCAAGGTAAGAACTTTTGCCCTCCCATGTGTGATCCAGGCCCCACTCGGGTCACCTCCGGTGACTTTTCCCTTGACCTCCCGATGGCGTTGTGATATATTACGTGCATATCATCAGAGAGAAGATCAAGCTCCCCGATGGCAGAGCCATGGTCCGGGGTCTTCCCGGCAATCACCACCGCTTTCACACCCGACGGACGACTTGACCACCAGACGATCAAGAAACAGGTCCGGTCTCTGCTCGATGCCGGGGTCCACGGCATTGTCGCCCTCGGCTCTCTGGGAGAAAACGGAGTCCTCTCCCACCAGGAGAAGGTGGAGGTCCTGGCCTGCGCCGCAGAGGCGGTCCAGGGGAGGGTCCCTCTCCTTGCAGGGGTGGCGGAGACCACTACGGAGCGGGCCTCCAGCTTCGCCCGGGAGGCGGAGAGGCAGGGCGCGACCGGGCTCATGCTCCTCCCTCCCATGCAGTACCAGTCAGACGGACGGGAGACCCTCCGTCATCTGCAGGCTGTCGGAAAAGTTTCCTCGATCCCCATCATGATCTACAACAACCCGGTGGCATACCGGGTGGATATCACCCCGGAGATGTTCCGCGAACTGGCCGTGGAGCAGAAGTTCGTCGCGATCAAAGAGTCGTCGGGTGATCCCCGGAGAATCACCGACATACGGAATCTGCTCGGGGAGCGCTACCGGATCTTCGTCGGCGTGGATGACGTTGCGCTGGAGAGCTTCCTTCTGGGAGCGGTCGGCTGGGTCGCCGGTCTGGCCTGCGCATTCCCCAGGGAGAGTGTCGCACTCTTCGAGCTGTTCCATCAGGGTCGGCTGGATGAGGCCAGAGAACTCTACCGCTGGTTCATGCCCCTCCTCCATCTGGACACCTCCACCAAGTTCGTGCAGTACATCAAACTGGCTGGGCAGATCGTTGGACTGGGGACAGAGCATGTGCGACCGCCCCGCCTTCCCCTGGAGGGGGAAGAGCGAACCCGTATAGAGGGTATCGTGCGAGGGGCGCTGGAACGACGGCCGGAGGTGAAACCATGAGCGAACCACGCAAGTACAGTAACTACGTCGGGGGAACCTGGGTGGACTCGCCAGGTGAGATCAGCGACACGAGCCCCTCCGACACCACCGACATTGTCGGCATCTTCGGACAGGCGGACGAGGATCTCACCAGGCACGCCGTCGAGGCAGCCGCGTCGGCAACATCGGCCTGGGCCCGGAGTACGCCCCAGGAGCGATTCAACGCGCTCGACTTCACGGGGTCCGAGATCCTGAAACGGAAGGAGGAGCTCGGGATGCTCCTCTCCCGGGAGGAGGGCAAGACGCTCCCCGAGGGGATCGCAGAGGTGACCCGGGCCGGCCACATCTTCAAATGGTTTGCCGGGGAGGCGCTCCGGTTGAGCGGCGAGCATCAGGCCTCCGTGCGGCCGGGCATTGAGGTCGACGTCATCCGTCAGGGGCTGGGGGTCGTCGGTATTATCACCCCCTGGAACTTCCCCATTGCTATCCCGGCCTGGAAGATCGCCCCCGCGCTTGCGTTCGGCAACTGTGTCGTCTTCAAACCCGCCGATCTGGCCCCGGCCTCCTCCTGGGCGGTCGCGGAGATCCTCTCACGCGCGGGCCTGCCCGCGGGAGCGTTCAACCTCACCATGGGCCGCGGCAGAGTAGTGGGCGAGACGATCATCAACCATCGTGCGGTCTCAGGCATCAGCTTCACCGGGTCGGTCGAGACGGGACGGCACATCGCCGGGGCATGCGCGAAGCGGATGGCCAGGATCCAGCTGGAGATGGGGGGAAAGAACCCGCTCGTCGTTCTGGATGACGCCGACGTGAAGACCGCTGTCAATGCCGCCGTGAACGGCGCCTACTTCTCAACCGGTCAACGCTGTACCGCCTCCAGCAGGTTGATCGTGACCGAGAGGATCCACGATCGGTTCGTCCAGGCGATGGTCGAGCGTCTGGGGAGCCTCACGGTTGACCATGCCCTGAGTCCCGGGACGGATATCGGCCCCGTCATCGACCTCTCTCAGCTGGAAAAGGACCTGGCCTATGTGGAAATCGGGGTCAAGGAGGGAGGAACGCTCGCATACGGGGGGGAGCGCCTGAGGCGGGAGAAGAACGGCTTCTACATGGCGCCGGCACTCCTGACGGAGACCCGGAACGACATGCGTATCAACCGCGAAGAGGTGTTTGGACCCGTCGCCACGGTCATCCGTGTCAGGGACTATGACGAGGCCCTTGCGGTGGCAAACGACACCGAGTTCGGACTCTCGGCCGGCATCTGCACCAGATCGCTCAAGCATGCCACCCACTTCAAGCTCCATGCGGAGGCCGGGATGGTCATGGTGAACCTTCCCACCGCAGGGGTTGACTATCACGTCCCGTTTGGCGGCAGCAAGGGATCCAGCTACGGCACGCGGGAACAGGGGCGGTATGCGGTGGAATTCTACACAACGGTGAAAACTTGCTACGTGTCCCCGTGAGAGGGGACCTCCGGGGGAGCCAGGAGTTTTTTTGACAATCTTCATCAGGGGAGATCATGCCTGTACAAGACCGGCTCATGGGGAAGACGAAACTCTCGGATCAGGCCTACAAGAGGCTGGAGGAGCTCATTGTGACGCTCCAGCTGCAGCCGGGAAGCGTTGTCACGGAGGCGGACCTGATCCGGATGATCGAGATAGGGAGAACCCCGACCCGTGAGGCGCTCCAGCGCCTGGCATCCCAGGGCCTGGTAACTCCCCTCCCCCGGCGCGGCATACTCATCAACCAGCTGAACCTGACCCAGTACTTCGCGGTTCTCCACACCCGGCGTGTTCTCGATCGCCTCATCACAACGAGTGCTGCCCGAAAGGCAACCCGCCAGCAGCGGCAGGCACTGCAGCAGTGCTCCGCCGCCATGCGCAAGGCGGCAACGAGAAACGACATGAGCGAGTTCATGCGTGCAGACCATGATCTCGACCGGATACTCGAAGAGGCGGCCCAGAACCCGTTCGCAGCCCACGCATCGGCGCCCCTTCACGTCCACTGCCGGCGTCTCTGGTACACCTACAGGCACGACCGTGATGTCGCGCGCACGGCCAAACTGCACACCAATCTCATCACGGCTGTGGC
>WOR8_10007869_pt1 | contig 10154 bp, 9 predicted proteins | sample DeeMarSeWOR38_10_FD_19890 | JGI IMG/M metagenome (IMG submission 19890)
GAAAAAAGCTTAAGAGGAAAATTTCTCCTTCTAAAGGGTAAGATGGAGAAATTTCATCTGTTATTGAAAAATATAAAACGATGGAGAGTAAAGGCATCATAGCCATCACAAAACCCGAAACAATCTTTAATGAAGTTGATTGTCTTTTTATATATTTATTATTTTTCTCGCATTTTTCAAGTATTTTAGCTTGATGGGCTCCAGCAGAAGCAAATTGAGAATCCATAATCATCTCAAGATTCGTATATTTCGAAAGTGAGAATGCATTTAATCCTTTTTTCTCTTTCATTTTAAGTCATCTCCTCGATTTTCGTTTTATAAGAGTTTCTTAACTTCTTTATAATATCTTCTACTGAAGAATCTTGTTCAGTTAATTTAAGAAAAACTTCTTCAAGTTTTGCCCCAACTTTATCCGCTTGTTTCCTAAGTTCCTCAATGGTTCCAATTCCTACTAATTTACCTCTGTTAATTATAGCTATACGATCACATAACTCCTCTGCGATTTCCATTATATGAGTTGAAAAAAGTACGGCACCCCATCTTTCAGTATGCATATCTAAAATTTCTTTTACTACTCTAACTGATTTTGCATCGAGTCCCGCCACTGGTTCGTCTAAAATTAAAAGCTTTGGTTCATGAAGAATAGATGCAATAATTTGCATTTTTTGCTTGTTTCCATGCGATAATGTAGCAATCAGTTGTTCATGTTCCACCGCATCTAAGCTTTCTAAATATTCTCGTACTCGTTCTGTAGCGTCCTTTGGATCCAGTCTTCGAATAGATGCTATAAAATTAAACAAATCTTTTGGAGTTAAAGATTTAAAGATCAACGGCTCCTCTGAAACATATCCCACATTCTTTTTCATTAACACTTCTTCACGCTCGGGACTTAAACCGAAAATGCTAATATCGCCTTCTAAAGGCTCAAGTAGACCTAGTAAAAGTTTGATCGTGGTTGTTTTTCCCGCTCCATTTGGACCTAAAAGACCAAAAACCTCTCCTTTACGCACATCAAAAGAAATTCCGTTTACTGCCCTAACTTCACCAAAATATTTTTTTAAATCTCTTACAGAGATTATAATATCATCTATCATTTTATAACTTCCCTTAAAGTTCAAACTGCGTTTTTAAAATAATTTTGATATTATGGATATATTTTTATATATATTTACTATTTACCTTTAATATATAAATGTTATGATCTCTCTAATCGCTTTTTAAGTTGACATTTAAACTATTATAATCAAGAAATATAATAACATATACATATATATTTGAATCATAATTCAAATCAATCCTAATGTTATGATAAATTCAACCTCTTTTTTCTTTAGTTATTATAAGCGTAGAAAGTATCATTGTTACGGAACCAATTGGGTGAAATGATGTAAAAAGTTCTCCTCGTAGTAAAGTTTCTCTACTCTATCTCAGAAAATAACCTTTTTTTAATTCGCTTAGCTGTTTTTGTTCCTGCTATTCCACCTTTTCCGGTTTCTTTTAACTCATATGGTAACTTGCGACCTACTTTCATCATAGCATCTATAACCTCATCAGCAGGGATAATAGATGTTACCCCAGATAACGCCATTTCGGCAGCTGTAAACGCATTAACAACACCTATTGCATTTCTTTTAATACAAGGGGATATAACTAATCCCGCAACGGGATCGCAGACAAGACCCAGAAGATTCTTCAAACTTAGTGCAATTGCATTACTTATCTGTTCATGAGAACCGTTTGCCATATAGGTTATACTGGCTGCAGCCATAGCAGAAGCTACTCCTATCTCTGCTTGACAACCACCCTCGCTTCCTGATAACATTGCTTGATTTCCAATAATCGCACCAATTGCCCCAGCTAATATCAGAGCATCTACTAGATCTTCATTAGATTTATTTAATATCTCTTTAGCTTTAAATAGAACTGCTGGTAAGACTCCTGAAGATCCAGCCGTGGGACATGCTACAATTAGTCCCATACCACTATTATATTCTGCGATAGCCATTGCCCAACCAATTGCCTCTTTCATGCTATTCCCAAAAAATATTCCTGGAGATAAAAGTTTTTTTGCCTGATAACTAGCTTCCATTATGGGTAATTCATTATTACTATGCAATGCTTTTTCAAGTGATTGTTTCATCACATTTAAAGATTTTTTCAATCTTTCAATAATTTTAGATTCCGGAGTATGGGTATATTCACTCTCATCTTTTAAAATCAGTTGATGTAAAGAAATATTATTTGCTTTAGATTCATTTAAAAGTTGCGAAATTGATTCAAACATTTATAATCCTCACCCATATAATTTCTGGATACTTCTTTAATTCCTTAATTACTTCTTCTGAAATTACTGAATCGGATTCAAGCCAGGTTAGAGCAATTTTCTTTTTGATATCCCGAGATATCTTCATCGCTCCTATGTTTAATTTATATTTAGAAAGAGTAGCTGCAATACTTACCAACGCACCTATTTTATCTTTGTTTAATATCACTAATGTGTTTGGTTCCCCTCCGAATCCTGCTTCTAAATCATTAATTTCTACAATCTCAATATTTCCTCCGCCTATTGATGATCCAATAACAATCATCTTATCATCACCATCAATTAATTCAATGCTTACTGAGTTGGGATGATATTCTGCTCCTAAATCTACGCTCTCAAACGAATAGATAAGCTCTTCTTTTTTAGCTAATTCAAATGCATCCTTAATCCGCTCATCTTCAGGGCTAAATCCTAATAAACCTCCCAATAAAGCAATGTCAGTACCGTGACCTCGATAGGTCTCTGCAAAGGAACCATGGAGTCCAATCTTTACTTCTTTGGGCTTTCTTCCAAATAATAACCTTGCAACATACGCAATTTGACACGCTCCAGCAGTATGGCTTGAGCTAGGTCCAACCATGATATGTCCAATAACATCAAAAATCGAAGTGTACTTCACAATTTATAACTACTTTTCTTTTGTTATAACATTTTTTATAAAAAATATCATAATTTCGGATTTAAAATTGATAGTTTACAAGATACAATTTTCATTTCCGGTTTAAATCTAAAATGGGACTCGATATGGAAAGTCTTCTGCTATTATCTATATCTTTATATTCCACACAATTACAAACTCATATAAAAAAATTAAAATTATAAATTAATTTTTAGTCCATCCCTTTTTTGTTTTACAATTATAACAATAGAAAAAATGACTATTACTGAACCAATTAAATGAAAAATCGTATAAGGTTCTCCTAACATAAAAGTAGCAAAAATGGCGGTAACAATTGGAGTGGGCGATAAAACTATTGTAGCATTTGATACATCTAAATATGATAATGTCTTATACCAAAAGAATAATCCGATTCCATAAACTGTTCCCATTAATATAAAAAAGAACCAATTAAGCGGATTATAAAAAACAATGAAACCAACAGGAGAAAAAGTGAAGTAAGTAACTATTAAAAAAAACCCACTCAAGCTATTTCTGATGAAAACCATTTGAACTGGAGTGAATTCGTTTTTTCCAAATAATTGCTTCGTCAATGTGTGACCGAGCATCCATAAAGCTGTAATTAATAAAACAAGCAATACTCCAATCAAAATGTCGATGTTAAAAGTTAGAAAATTGAGTGATCCCTGAGTGATTGCTATTACTAAACCGAAAAAAAGCACGATTGAAAATACGATTTGAACTTTTGAAATCTTTTCTTTTAATAATAAAAAACCGTATAATAATCCAAAAAAAACGGAAGTTTTCTGGGTTAAAGATCCATTTATAGCACCAGCTAATCGATATCCAACAAAAAATAGAAGTTGATTAACGCTAAATATTATACCGATAAAAATTAATAACCAAAAGTTTTTTTTCAGACTTTTCAGAATTGATTTATTGATTACTAATTCATTAATTCCATCTTCTCTATTTTGGTTCATTCTTGCTTCTAAAAACATGAAAGGAAAAAACAAAATTGCCTCGATCAGACATGTCATAGCAGCAAAGGCGTGAGAATCTATAAACTTCGCGGAGTTTGCCACAATCGGTTGAAATCCGATAAGTAAGATCCCGAAAACTCCAAAAATTAACCCTTTTTTCATATTATTACTCAAGATATCTAACAAAAATCGTAAAAAATTAAAAACTTTTTCAATGGAGAAGAGCAGTAAAGCTCTGTCCCTAAAATAAAGAAAAACATTAATATTGATTCACTCTTTAAATTATTGATTATGAAAAGTTTCGAACGGATATGGGCGGCACTAAATCTCGAAGAACCAGATAGAATTCCAACTCATACTATAAACATCGATGGAAATGTTGCTGATAAAATCTTAGGCCCTCCGAAAAGAAATGCTTTTGATATATTTGATGAGATGGAAAAAAAATATCCAGACGATTGGGTAGATAAGATTAACGATATCCTTCTCGATATTGAAATATCGACCTTTTCAAAAGCAGTAAGAGCAGGGTACGATCTTGGATTTGATGGAGTAGGAGTCCAATACATCCCCTTTATACTTGAAAGTCTAACAGAGATGACAGATGTATTCGGAAAGAGACATAGAGTTAGAAATATCGATGGTAATCCTTATCCAGATTACTATGGAGGATACATTAAAAATCGAGAAGATTGGGATGCGTATCCTAAACCTAATATGAAAGAAGAATACGATAAAGCTAAAAAATTTTACAAGGGAGTTTTGAGAAAATGCCGCGATATAAAAGACAATATTTGTATTTTCGCTCAAAACGCTTTAACATCTGTTTTCCCTCCTGTTTGGCAGGGGATGGGGATGGCTTATTTCGCTCGAGCTCTTAAAAACGATCCTAAACTGGTCGAAGAACGCTTTCGTTTTTGCACTGATTATACACTAACTGTATTTAAGGCATATTCTGATTGTGGTGCTAAGATCTTTCTTGAAGGTGGAGATATAGCTCATAAAGGAGGACCAATGATTAATCCGAAATACTTTGATAAGTATCTGCTTCCATGCTTCCAGGAGGTATCAGATACGATTCATGGGTGGGGTGGAAAATATATGTTACACACTGATGGCGATGTTACGACTCTTTTAGACTTCATTGTCGAGTCAAAATTTGACGGTCTTCAGTGTCTTGAACCTCCTTGGGTAGATCCATATTTAGTTAAAAAGAAGGTCGGTGATAAATTATGTCTTTCTGGTAATATCGATACGAAAGAAATCCTCGTAAAAGGTTCTGAAGAAGAGGTAAATGAAGCAGTAAAACACGCAATTAAAGCTTTAGGACCTAATGGCGGGGCTATGATATCGCCTGCTAATTTTCATCCTCAAATTTCCGTCGAGCGTTTAAGGTGGATGATTGAAGCCGCAAATAGGTTAGGCAATTATCCAATAAATAACTGATTTTGAAAACTTTTTATTCGATCCAACTAACCTATACCATGATACGGTTTTCAAAAAAGAAGAAACGCTGAATTTTTGTAAATAATACTCACTTAAACACCCTTTACTCCCTTTTCTTCTCTTACAATCATATAAATTGAAATTATTACGATTGTTATTCCAATGAGGTGAAAATATGTGATGTTATTCCCAAGGATTATCCAAGAAAAGAAAGCCGATATAATAGGAGTTAAGGACATAATTACTCCTGCTTTTCCAATTTGTATGTAAGATAGCGTTCTATACCAAAAAAAGAGAGAAAATCCCCAGTCTATTCCCATTAAAAAAGGATAAATAAGATATTGGGGTTCAAATACAAGTATTAATCTTTCTATTGGAAAAAAAAGGAGATATATAGCTATTAAGATGATCCCACTTAGAACATTCCGAATAAAAACGACTTGAATTGAAGTAATCTCGTTTCTATCTAAACCTGACTTAGTAAAAGTATGAGTAACTGTGAAAATAGCAACAGCCAATAGAATTATGAGAACGCCTAGATTTAATCCAAGTAAATTGGAAAAATCTTGAGTAATCGCGATAAACAATCCTATAAATAGACTTCCACAGAAAAGAATTTGAATTTTTGAGATTCTCTTTTCTTTTAACAGGATATTACCTGTAATTAAAGCAAAAATAACTTCACTCTTTAGTGCAAGGGAGCTATTGACTGGTCCGGCTAGATCATAACCAATTATTAATAGCACAGGAACAATTGCAAAAACAATTCCTATTCCAATAAACAACTTGATATTCCTTTTTAGTTTCCAACCTTTCAACAGACTAGTTATCCACTCATTAGAATCTCTATTATTTAACGATTTTAACCTGAATCTTTCAATTAAGAAAAGAGGAAGAAATATTACGGCCATGAATATTACTGTAATAGTAGAAAAGGTAAATGCGTCAATTATCGAAGGTCTAGAAAGTGAAATAATTGGTTGTAGTCCGATTAAAACTACGCAAATAATTCCGTTAATTAATCCCTTTCTAAGGTCGTGTTTACCCATTTTTATCAGAGTGAATTCAAAATGCTTCTTAATTTCCGAATTTAAGGAATAATTTATAAAAGTTAAAGAGGAGTTAAATATATAAGTATCTAGTAGAAAAATGAGAAATTAGGAATTAAGAAGGTTCTACTTCATTATGGGAATAGATAAAGATTGGTTTTTAGAGAAAATTAACAATTTCTTACAAAACGACGAGAGTAACCTGATGAAAATGGTGGATAGTTCTTTGATTTTCGAACCAGATGTACTAGTTGGATTTGTATCTGGAAACGATCCTATTTTCAACGAATACAAGAAAATTATTGGTGAATTTTATCTTACTCCAAAAGAAGCATATACTTGGTTCTCTGAAAAAAACGGAATTTCCTTTTCAAAGGATCATTTAAGTGTAGTCGCCTATATTCTTCCCATAAATAAGAATACTAAGGATGAGAATTTCCAGTATTCGCTTGAAAAGCCCTCAGAGAGGTGGGCTAACACGCGTTTGTTCGGAGAAGAAGCCAATATGAATCTTCAAAAATATCTAATTGAAGAATTGAAAAAATTAGGGATTGGTTCGATGGCACCTACGCTCGAGAAACGCTTATTTAAAATTAATCGTAAAATTTGGGCTTCGAATTGGTCTCATAGGCATTGTTGTTTCGCCGCTGGTCTGGGATCTTTTGGATTATCAGATGGGTTCATTAACGCTCGGGGAAAAGCGATGAGATGTGGAAGTATCATTGTAGATTACGAGTTGCCTTCCGATGCTATTAACAGACCTTCCGATCCATACGATTATTGTAATAATTGTGGGGATTGTATCGAGCGTTGTCCTGTTAATGCTATAAGCTTTGAAAACCGTCACGATAAAATATTATGTTCGAACCATGTTATGGGAGCAATCCCTTATATTAAAGAACACTATGGAATCGATATTTATGCATGTGGACTATGCCAAGTAGGCGTAGCTTGTTCAGATAGTATTCCAGAGAAGTAAGGGGAGATATTATTTATTTAGAATAGGTTCCAAATTTAGAAAAGCTTTTTAACTGATCTGAATTAAAAATTGGACCATCCTTGCATACGGTAATATTATTATTTTCTCCTACACAACAAGAACCGCAAACTCCTAACCCACATTTCATTTTTCTTTCTAAACTAGCTTGAATTTCAATATTTTTCGAATCCGCTAGTTCAAGAACTCTTTTCATCATAACTTCGGGTCCACATGTAATAATCAAATCAAAGTTTTCTGTATTAATAAGATCTTCGACGGGATCAGTCACAACGCACTTCTTACCTACAGACCCATCCTCTGTAGCACACATAGTATTTGGGATTAAACTTAGTAATCTTTCTACGAAGATTAACGATTCTTCATCTTTTGCTCCTATTGCGACCTGAACATTCTTTTTATTATTCCTTAAAATTTCTACTAAGCTTGTTAAAGCTGCAATTCCCATTCCACCTCCTACTACAAGTATATTATTTGAATCTTCATAATCAAACGAATTCCCAAAAGGTCCGCGAATTCCGATTGAATCTCCTTCTATTAATTCAAATAATTTTGAAGTTCCCTCTCCAATTTTTTGCACGGTTATTTCGATAAGGTCATCATTAATACTCGAGATGGACATTGGTAGAAAATCAATATCAGGGAGCCATAAAATGACGAACATTCCCGGTTTGTATGCATCTGCAATCCTCGGGTTTCTAATAACAAAACTTTTTATTTCCGAGGAATGCTCAATAATAGACTCTATTTTTACTATGTCAGTTTTATTTCGTGTTAAATCTAAGATAAGCTCCTTCATAGCGTGTTCTAAAGGTTCGACTATAATAAATCCTTTTTCAACAGCTAAATCAAAAACTTTCTTGCCTTTATCTGTCCTTATTATTAAAGTGTTCCACCCCTCTTTACTCCCAAACTTTCCGATTGATAAATCTGCGAACGATGCCGTGTAATCAGAACAAGAAAAACAAGCTTTTCTAATCGCTTTTTCGTACAAACAATTTAAGGGGATTTCTTTTATGCTCGAATTACAGAGTACTTTCAAGTTAAATTTATCTATATCGGTATCAATTTTATCAATTTCGCTTGAATTAATCCCGAACTCTTTAAAAACTACGTCTAATAATTGATTATAATAAGTTCCAAAACAAAATGTCCCGATAGCTAAGGAAACTAAATCGTATGCCTCGTAATCAAATGCAGGATGGTTCTGTAATTTCCTAAGGGCCTGAATCTGACAGGGAGTTCCTACAACGGCAATATCTACGCTTTCTCTATTAATAGCATCTCCTAAAAGTGATAGTATTGGACCTTGACTAGGTTTATATCCAGCTCCCTTGAATATATCTTGTGAATTTTGGGTGATCATAGGAAAAGGTCTAAAATTATCGTCTTTATCAGTAATAATAGAACAATCGATCAAACCGTTTTCCATAGCTAACCATAATAATCCTGATAATGGTCCAGCCTTTTCTGGTACATTTTCTCTTGCTTTATCTGTGAGCTTTATAGAAGCAATTTTTAAATAATGTCCCAAAATCTTATCTTGTTTTTTTCCAAAAACCCATTTATCTAATATCGATAAAGGAATTGCCTCAATTTCGGTTTTTGGACAAAGATTATAGCAAAGTCCGTAACCGTCTTTACATGTGTTTATATCTTTACAAGATCCATCTTCGATTGGGATCTCCTTTTCTTTATCAAATCGGATGTTTGCACAGAATGCCCCACACGCTCCACAATAGACACATTTTCCAGTTTGAATTATTTCTTCAGATAATTCCTTCCAACCTTTCTGAATTTTACCGATACGCATCTTAATTTTTCTCCTCCTTTAAATTCCTAAGAAATTTCTCTGCTTCTTGTTTTCCTAATTCAAACGCCTCTAAATTTTGATTAATTGTCTGAATCGGAACGAATTTTTTAATAGTTTCAACAGCTGATTGCTCAGAAAAAATTCTTGAAAGGGTAGTAAAAACTCCAAATAAAATAGAATTTCCAAACACCATATTTTTAAAAACCTCTACTGCTATTTTTTGGATAGGAATACCAATTGATTTATCAATTCGTTTTACAGCTCGAAATGTTTGTATTGTGTAAGTATCCCATATCAGATATCCAGTGTTTCCGTCTTTTTTGAGATGCTCTGGTTTTACATTTTTAGCAGCTTCCTCTGAAAGTATAACTAAGAAGTCGTAAGGCTGCAAAGCTTTAGGATAATCTATGAATTTTATATTTTTATCTAAATCTATAACTACTTCTGCCCAGCAATTTCCTCCTCTAGCAGATGACCCATATGCTTCAGTTTGTGTAGCTGCTAAGTTTCCATACAATGAGCTTGCGTTAATTATCATTTTTGACAGAGTTATTACACCCTGACCCCCGTATCCTACAATTCTAACTTCATACCTGCTCATTTTTAATCATCTCCCATTGCGACTTTTTGAATCTTGGAATACACTTCTGAATATTCGGTTTTACTATTATCGTAGCGAAATTCACCAATAATATACCGATTAAAAAGCTCGTCGTCATCCATAAATTTTGCCTGGTTCTTTCTCACAGTATTTCTTTTAATCCACTCTATCATTTTTCCTCCTGTATCCATTTTATTACCTGGAAGACCCAAATTTTCAGCACCGAGATTGTCTAGATTTTTACTCCCAAAATATGTTAAACAAGGTGTAATAACTTCTATCACAGAGGTTCCTTTATGTTTTAGAGCCTTTTTAAAGTATTT
>WOR8_10009643_pt1 | contig 10152 bp, 7 predicted proteins | sample DeeMarSeWOR38_10_FD_19890 | JGI IMG/M metagenome (IMG submission 19890)
ACATAGATAACAATTGGTGCCAGGACCAAGAGAGTGGGAAGCTGGGCCACGGCAATAATCAGCACCAGTAAGGCCCAAAGCCCCGCCCCTGGCACGCCTGCCGCAAGACAACCGACTCCCGTAAGAAGCGACTGGATGGCGGCGACCCCTATGATACCTTTGACAACGCTGCGGAGCGTTGAGGCCGCAAGACTGACAATCTCTTCTCCCTGCTCGCCCGCAAGTCGCGTACCTATCGCTTTTGCTACCTTGTAACCGGAATCAGCTTTTGTCAGAAGAACACCTGCAATGAAGATAGAAACAATAAACTTTAGGATTCCCACCCCGGTGCGCGCACCATTTGTTAGGAGCCATTGGCTGAATGCTGTGAGTTGAGGGGTGAATCTGCTCAGGGCAGCTGCGAGGTTGACTGAGGCAAGCCTCCAGGCCTCATACAGCGATTTACCAATAATCGGCCAACTCTTGACGCCTTTCGGGGCTGGCGGAACCGCCAATGTTCCTTCTTTGATTTGAAAAGACAACTCCCTTGCTCCGTCAATAAGGGTTCCTGAAAGCATGACTCCTACAGAGGTGAAGATGACTAGGGCAAAGAGGGTGATCAATAATGCCGACAGCTTTCCTCGACCGCCTAAGGCAGATTGTATCTTGCCGTGGATGGGACGGAGAGCAACAGCAATAATGATGCCCCAGAGGATAATCTGAATAAAGGGGCGACCGATCCTGAAACACCAAATTATTAGCAGGCCGACGACGCCGATGCGAATGAAGGCCTCAAGTGCATTGGCAACAAAGGTCGCTTGGTTGGATGTTTGACTGGAATTTGTCATGATGCTGTCCTCCCATCTTCAATTGAAATAATCAGGCTTTTTCGCACGAAGGTAAAGTAGCTTAACCTATCCTTGCTGTCCACTGAGCTGAAACAGTCTTTTTCTTTTTTATCCAGGGTGTTTGATTTTTTCGGCCAACCATCCGGGACGAAATAGAATAATACCTCAATGTGTCAAAAGCCACTGTCCTTTTCTCGACTACCAATGATAGTGAAATATTCCAACTTCTTGATCCCAGGTGTCCACCTACCTAGCCTCACCTCCGCGGTGGACGGCCAAAATAATAAGTTGTCCAGTTTGTCCTAGGTAAAAGAGAATACTGGATTTGTCCGTTGACAGTGAGGTAAAAAACCTAGTATAAAATTAACAGTTCGAGGAAAGCACCTCGAGAAGATTTCTTTAAGCAGACACACATTATACAGAATAATAGGCCACGAAGGTCTACCTTTAACCAGAAGGGGATAGACCACGTGGCCTTTTTTTGTGGCCAAATCAGGAGGTTGATATGAAAAGATCTGTAGGAACCGTTTTGCTGGCTCTGGGTTTGTTCTTTTTAACAGTCGCAGCTGCAAGGGCTCACTTCGGCATGATCATTCCTTCGGACGACATGGTCATGAAAGGTGACAGCAGAAGACTGGCCTTGCAAATCATGTTCTGGCATCCCTTTGAGGGCATGGGGATGGATTTGGTTAAACCGGCAGAGTTCGGGGTTGTTGCTAAAGGTCAGAAAGAAGATTTGCTCGCAACTCTCACCCCTCAGAAGCTCAAGGGACGCGATACCTGGAAGACCAGTTACACAATTAAACGTCCTGGCATCTATGTTTTTTATTTAATACCTCAGCCTTATTGGGAACCTGCGGAAGACTGCTATATCGTGCATTACACCAAGACAGTTATTGCCGCTTACGGCGACGATGAGGGTTGGGATGAAGCCATGGGCCTGAAGACCGAAATTGTCCCTTTAAGCAAACCCTTTGGACTGTATGCAGGAAATGTCTTTCAAGGTGTAGTTTTGCTCAATGGCAAGCCGGTGCCCGGAGCTGAAGTAGAGGTTGAGTATTTCAATGTTGGAGGCAAGTATTCTGCTCCCTCTGACTACATGGTAACCCAGACCATTAAAGCCGACCCAAATGGAGTCTTTACCTACGGTGTTCCCACAGCCGGTTGGTGGGGTTTTGCCGCCCTGAGCACTGATGATCGGCAGATCAAAGGAAAGGAGGTGGAAATCGGCGCGGTTTTGTGGGTCAATTTCCATGAGATGAAATAGGATAGAGCCATGCATGTTGCTACGAGATCAAAATTTCCGCTCATCATTAGTTTATCCCACTATTTTTTGACCTGTTGGTGAGTGAATAAGGAGGTTGGTGTTATTTTGGAGGAGGAGACAGGAAAAGTTGGAGTCTGAGCCACCCCTAATCTAATAATGCTGCCAAAGTTTTGTCTTTTTCAGCCCAGAGTTCATTTAGCCAATTCCTGAATCTCTTGCGGAATTCCCTGTCTTGAAAATAATCTCCGGACACCTCTTTGTCGATTGGCAACGATTCCACTCTTACTTTGACTTCACGAATTTCACCGCAGAGGAAGGCCCAAAAACTCTTACCACCTTCTGGATAGGCTATGGTTACGTCCAGGATAGAGTGTAGTTGCTCTCCCATGGCAGCAAGCACGAGAGCAATACCGCCGGCCTTGGGTTTTAATAGATGGGAATAGGGCGAACCTTGTTCACTGTGCTTTTCTCTAGTGAATCGCGTTCCCTCTACAAAATTCATTATGGACACTGGAAGTGTCATAAACTTTTGGCATGCTCTCTTTGTGATTTCTATGTCTTTGAGGGTTGAGGATGAGCGCTCCAGAAAAGGGTAATCCAATGCCCACCAGGCGAGTCCCAAAATTGGCACCCAAAATAACTCCTTTTTCAGAAAGAATTTCAAGAAGGGGATCTTCCGGTAAAAGATTTTTTGCATAACCAGGATGTCAACCCAAGACTGATGGTTGGCCACCACCAGATACCAACGGTTCGCTACCAGATTGTCAGTGCCACTAACGTCCCAGTGGATCTTGTTTATTAGCCTGGTGTTACAGTTGTTGAAAAAAATCCAAATGGTGCCTATGCCATTCATTACCCTGCTACAGAGCTTGCGCCAACCAGTCACCGGTACTAGCAGTTTTAAAAGTGCTACCAGAAACAGCACCATGGACCAAAAAATTGTGTTGATTACATAGAGAAGGAGTAACAAAACCCCTCGGACAGTGGTTGGTAAAAAACTTAGCATTGACCTCTCAGCTAACTCCAAAAGTCAGCATGAAGGTGGGCTTCAGCCTCCAGCAAATTCATCCCCATCACATTCACGGCTGCTATTAAAGCGAGTTCCCTTTTGCCCGCCTACAGTGACCATTGGCAAAAATTTACAAATATATTCCTCGACATAAATTTCCCCAGCTAAAATGGTCAAGATATCATCTTTGAGCTCTTCATCAAAGGGCCTTGTGTGTGGTGGTCGGATATTGACCCGATGCTATCCTCTGTTTATGCTATCTCGAATACATTGCTTTTCCCAGGACAATCAGGGGATGAAGATAATGAGCTCGAGGCAATTCGTCCTTTTCAGCTTTATTTTTCTCTTGTCTACCGGCTTCACCTTTCTCCAGATCCACTCTCCATCAGTGGAACCCACTCCGGAACAACTTCTAACTGGAGAACCTTTCATCTACCGAATCGAACCGGAAGCAAGAGGTGGAGAGGCCTACAAGCTCGTTTACCTCGTAGCTGTTCCCATTGAGGTTTTTTGGAAGTTCAAGACAGATTTTCATGGCCCTTTCGTCGAGACCAACAAATATGTAAAAGAGCAGAGAGTAATTCGAGAAGACCGCAATGTGGTCATTGTAGAGAACAAGTTGTCAAATAAACCAGAGTCGAGATTTAGATGGAGAAACATACTCTATCCCAGTAACTATCGTCTAGATTTTATCCTAGAAAACCCGGAACAGTGCGGCCAAAGATTTTCCTACGGCCACTTCCAACTCGAATCCCTCGGCAGCAACACCAAAGTCTCCCATGCGGCTTACTTCGATTTCTTCGGCTCTTCCCTTTGGGCACAATATCCGTGGGAGGGTGGGATGCACCGATTCTTGGATTACATTGCCAGATGGGAACAAGAGACTATTCTCAAAGTAGCTAATGACTATAAGTAAAAGAAGTCAGCAGAAACTGGCATGGAGCATAGAGTGCAAACATTTCGCAATTCGAAATTATTAATGCTGAAACCTGAACACTGAAACCTTTTTTATGGCAGCCTAACCCAATCCAATGAGCGGTGGTCTATGGTGATATTGCCTTTCTCATTAATAAAGCGCTCAACATCTTTCTCCTGAAAGTTAATCAAGTCCACTGGACTGCTCCTTTTGAGCCCCTCAAGTCCAGCCTTGACGACATCAATCAGAGGATTCAAGGATGACCTCCATTTTGCGATGGCGAAGTGGGTTGATCGGTAGCGCCTTAGCAGTGAGTGAATCTTTTCAACGCTAATTTGTCCTGCCTCGCCCCAGAATTCCACCATTCCCTGCTGATCGATTGCTACCACGTCCGGCTTGTATCGATCACCCACACCAAGCTCAACGGTCACATTGGGATAGTGAGGAATATACAAGGCCCAGATGAAGCCCTTCATTAAAACGTGGACACTTTTTTCGTAGTGTTTTTTTACCAGGACGATTTGTTTGCCCTGGGAACGACCGCAGTCTAAGCTAATCTGGGGTGGATAGTACCTAGTCCACCGTCAACCCCGAATACTTGGCCCGTAATCCATTCTTGCTTTGGATCTAGCAACCAAGCCATAAGGGAAGCTACTTCTGCTGGTTCCCCCACCCTGCCTAAGGGGTGCATAGCCAGTGACACTTTCAAGCTCGTTTCATTATTGGTGATTCGTTCCGTCGCAGGCGTTCGTACCAGCCCTGGAGCCACACAGTTTACTCTGATATTGTTTCTGCTATAAGTGGCTGCCGCCGACAACACTAAGCCAATGATGCCCCCTTTGGCTGCTGCAATGGCCTCGTGATTGGCAATACCAACGCGGGCGGCGGCAGATGAGGTCAGCACTACTGAACCGCCCTCTCGCCGCATTGCCCGTGCCGCCGCCTTAACCGTAGCAAAGGCGGAGGTCAAATTAACCGCAAGAGTGGAAGCCCATTCATCGTCCGAGGTAAGATGAGCCGGTTTTAGCATCACCGAGCCGACGCAATTGGCAATGCCATCGATCCGACCGTATGTCTCCACCGTCTCTTGTACACAACTTTCAACCTCCTGTGTACGAGTAGCATCCAGTGAAATGTGGTTTCCTCCAAGCTCTCTCACGAGGTTTTCAAGTTTCTCTTTGTCTTGGGCTCCCAGCATTAAGTGGGCACCCTTTGCAGCAAGTTGCCGACTGAGCTCCGAGCCGATTCCTCCTGTGGCTCCAAGGATCACATATACGGGTTGTTCATTCATGTTTCTGTTCATGGAGAAGTTCCCCCCCTACTAGTGTGTGATTCACCATCCTTTAAATTCTTTTATAATAGCTTCAACAGGGCGCCGGCCCGACACCATGGCCCAATTAATGAAAAGTGAAGCCTTTTTTCCTAACTTCTAAAATACTCTTACTCGTACCTACTTTTAAGTAATCACTTCCTATTGTGCAACACCTCGATACTGAGAAAAAAGTCGGCTGAGAGTTCTGCCAGTGCCAAGAAATTGTTTTTACCCAAAGTGGTACCCCGCATAAACCTTGGTGAGAATTACCTCCTTTTTACAACCAAACATTGAAAACAGTAGGTGAGAAAAATCAGGCGAAAAGCCAAAATGCCTCATCCTTATCACGAACAACATCTGTGCTACCTGCATAGCCTGGATTTTTTGAAGTCTAATCTGGATGATTGGAAAAGACTCGTGAGGGAGCCTCAGTTCGTGTGCCGAAAGTGCGGTGGAGCTGCCGTCAGTGAAAAAAAACCATGTAAATCTACCAGACTTGAGGAGCAATAAGAAGAGCAACAATCAGCTCTGGCTCCATCCTTGAACCGGGTCCCCGGTAGATTGGCTGGATTTTTTCTCGCTTGACATCCCCGGCTTGGCTCTGTTATCCTTACTCGAATTGATAACTATTCCAATTATTCTAGCTAGTTAGGTCTTTCACTCTTTATTTGTCCCAACAGAAAGATCCATTGATTGGTGATAAGGTGGCTTTTTGTTTTTGATCGGCGTGCATATTGCCTTTGTAGGCTTCATCGGATATTTTTAAGTACCTCACAATCTTCGTACCATGACTACCTTCCCTACAGTCGATTCGAGGAGCCATTTGTAGAGTGGACCGGAGAACTTTCCTGAAGATTGCTGGTGTTGGCGGCCTATCCTTTGCCTCAGGTTGCACTTCTCAACCCGCCAAGACCCTCTATTCCCTGGTACAAGCCCCAGAAGACATGGTAACTGGCAAGGCCACCTGGTATGCCTCTACTTGCCGAGAGTGTCCGGCTGGTTGTGGGATTCTGGCCAAGAACAGAGAGGGAAGGATTGTCAAGCTCGAGGGCAATCCCCTCCATCCTATCAACCGAGGCAAACTCTGCATGCGGGGCCAGGCTGCTCTCCAGGGTATCTACAACCCAGACAGAATCAAGACTCCCCTCTTGAAAGAAGATGGCAACTACCGCTCGGTCACGTATGGTGAAGCTGAGGCGCTGTTGGCTGCCAGGATTCAAGCTGCAGCCAAGAAAGGAAAGAACAGAATCCGCATTATCACTGAGAGCGTGGGTGAGAGTCTCAGTAAACTTATGGGTGAGTCTCTCGACAATTGGGGCTCCCCCCAACCGCTGATCTTTGAGCCGTACGGTTATGAAGCTCTGAAGGAAGCCAATTTGCTAGTTTTCGGCCTTGAAGGTCTTCCTTCCTACCAAATGGACAAAGCAGATTTCCTCTTGTCCTTCGGTGCGGACTTTGTCGAAACGTGGCTGTCTCCAGTGGAGTATGGTCGAAAATTCAAAGACATGCATGGGCTGAAAGGAAGCAACAAGTCCCTATTTTTCCATGTAAGCCCTTACCAGTCCATAACCGGCGCTAATGCAGATCTGTGGTTCTCCTGCACGCCAGACAGCGAATATGCCATAGCCTTAGGACTTCTGCGGGAAAGCGCGCGTCACGGCAAAGTCAGGTCGTTGTCCGAGGATGTTCGAGCATCCATCGAAGAAATCTCAGAACCCTACACGAGCGCAAAGGTCTCCGAGCTTTCCGGTTTACCTCCGGAACTGTTGCATAAGCTTTACGTCCATCTCCATACGGCGCGGAGACCTCTCATCCTTGGCACCTCCACAGGAGCATCTGGAGCTTTCAGTTTGCAGACCAACATTGCTGCCAATCTCCTCAATTTGGTTTTCGACCCTGCTCTCAGCCTCATCGACGCCGACAACCGGCATAGAGTCGAGCTGGCGGCCAGAAGATCAGAAGTACTGAGATTCTTTAGTGAGGTCAAAAATAGTGACATTGATCTTCTTTTATTAAACAACGTCAACCCGGCTTATACTTTACCTCGGCAAAGCGGCATCAGGGCAGCCCTTAAAAGTGACCATGTATTTGTTGTCAGTTTTAGCAATTTCATGGATGAAACCTCAGAGTTGGCCGACCTCATCCTACCGGTCCGGCTCCCCCTGGAGAGCTGGGACGAGTACGGAGGCAAGGTGGAAATGGTTTCAACCGTGCAGCCAGCCATGGGCAGCCTGTCCGGGGCGCCAAACCTCGGTGACCTGTTGCTTCGTATTGGTTTTGGCCCCACCAGGGTTTATAAAAACTTTAAAGCCTACCTCTTCGCTCAGCTCAGCCTCAACGGGACTATCAGGGATAAGAGAGATTGGGTACAGGCTCTACAAAACGGTGGGCTATTTGACCTCACGAGCCGCAAGGAGACAGCGGCACTCGCTGTTTCAAACAAGTTCAATTCAGTTTTTACTGCTCCTTCTGTGGCCAAGAAAGCCGAGTTGGTTCTCCTCACAATTCCCTCCATCCGCTTCTTTGATGGCAGGGGTGCCAATAAACCGTGGCTATGTGAGGTACCGGATACTTTAACTCAGGTCGCCTGGCAAACTCCCATCTTGTTGCACCCTGAAACTTTGGCTGCAAGAGGTCTGAAACAGGGTGATATTGTCCAAGTAGAATCGCGCTGGGGCCGGCTGGAGGCCCCTGTCTATGAATCACCTGGCGTACATTCTACTGTCGCGGTCATGCCTATGGGGCAGGGTCATACCTCCTATGGGCGTTATGCAAAAGGTCAAGGACTGAATCCACTGGCCCTCCTGCCACCAGAATTGGAACCAAACTCCGGCGCTCCCTTCTTCACCGCAGGACCTGTGGCTCTCAGAAGCACCGATCGCTCTATAAAGTTGGCCCGCACCGATGGCAGTCGTTTTCAACACGAAAGAAAAATTGCCCTGTCCGTGAGCTTGAAGAATCTGGCATACCCTGATACCCACGAGGAGCACGGGCTCTCCATGTGGGAATTCCCCCTCGTGCTCCCTTTACCTGAGGCCTATGACCGCAAAACCAGGGATATTTATCCTCCCCACCCACATGAGGATTATCGCTGGGCCATGGTGGTGGATATGGACAAATGCGTGGGCTGCGCTGCCTGCTCCGTGGCCTGTTACGCCGAAAACAATCTTGGGGTGACAGGAGAAGAGAGAATTGCTGAAGGCAGAGAGATGGCCTGGCTTCAGATTCAACGTTATGAGGACCCTGAACGCAGAGAAAGAGTCACTTTTCTTCCCATGCTCTGCCAGCATTGCGACAATGCTCCCTGTGAATCGGTCTGTCCCGTCTACGCCCCGCACCACTCAAAGGAAGGTTTGAATAACCAGATCTACAATCGCTGTATCGGCACCCGTTTTTGTTCACAAAATTGCCCCTACAAGGTACGAAGGTTCAATTGGTACCTATGGCAGTGGCCGGAGCCCCTCAACTTGCAGCTGAATCCGGACGTTACCGTCCGCACCAAAGGGGTCATGGAAAAATGTTCATTTTGTATCCAGCGAATTAAGGAAGCTCACACCAGGGCCAAGAATGAGAAAAGAAAAATACGGGATGGTGAAATTCAACCCGCCTGCCTCCAGACCTGCCCCACCGGAGTTTTCACCTTCGGCAACCTCATGGATGAGCAAAGCGAGGTCAGGAGGAAAGTGGAAGACAAGAGAGCCTACCAGGTGATGGGATATCTCAACACCAAACCAGCGGTCATTTATCTGAAGAAGGTGGTACAGGAGATATGAGCGATTCCTCCCAACTTACCTACGCTGAGATCGATCGCACGGTACTTGACACCTTGAGACCCCCCTCCGGCGGCTACTGGCTGGTGATCATGGTGCTCATCCTGGGAGTGCTTGTGGGAGCTTCCTGCTGGGCCTATCAGATTTTTGTCGGTATCGGCGCAGGTGGTCAAAATATTCCCGTTGCCTGGGGTACCTACCTGATAAATTTTGTCTTCTGGGTAGGTATTGCCCATTCTGGAACACTCATCTCTGCCATTCTCTATCTCATGCGAGCCGGATGGCGTAATCCCATAGCCCGGGCCGCCGAGACCATGACCGTTTTCGCCGTCTCCATAGCCGGCCTTTTCCCCTTCATTCATCTGGGCCGAGTTTGGCTGGTATACTACATGCTTCCCTACCCAAATCAGAGATTACTATGGCCAAACTTTCAGTCTCCCCTGGTTTTCGACGTGGTGGCCATAAGTACCTACCTGACAGTAAGTAGTCTTTTCTGGTACACGGGCCTGCTCCCTGACCTCGCCGCAGTGCGCGATCGGGCCACAGGATTGCGCCAGAAAATTTTTACTATCCTCTCCCTGGGCTGGACCGGCAAACACGAGCAGTGGCGGCACTACACCAGGGGTTACCTATTTTTCGCTGCCCTGGCCACTCCCCTGGTGGTATCGGTGCACAGTGTGGTCTCCTGGGACTTTGCCCTCAGTACCGTGCCGGGTTGGCACAGCACTATCTTTGCCCCCTATTTTGTTGCCGGTGCCATCCACTCCGGACTGGCCATGGTATTGACCTTGATGATCCCAATGCGGAAGATTCTTCGTTTTGAAAAAATCGTCACCATGAAGATCCTGGAAGCAGTGGCCAAGACCATCATCTTTACCGGCCTCATTGTGGGATACGCCTATGGGATTGAATACTTCCTGGCCTGGTACAGCAACAACATCGTTGAGCAGGAAGCCTTTCGCTGGCGAGCCGTTGGTGATTACAGCCTCGAGTTCTGGATCATGGTGGTGTGCAACAGTATTGTTCCCTTGCTGTTTTTCTTCAAGAGGAT
>WOR8_10009747_pt1 | contig 10149 bp, 9 predicted proteins | sample DeeMarSeWOR38_10_FD_19890 | JGI IMG/M metagenome (IMG submission 19890)
TTCGAAACGGGCAGATCTTTGCCCGGGAGATATACAGATTGCCTCGGGATATCAAACAAGGAGAGAGACGTTATTTCCCCTTCTTCTCCCAGGTCCCTAAATGGGAGGCCCAGCCCTAGTTTCTCTAGGCAGTACCAGGCTCTAAATAAATGTCCCCTCCTCCTCTACTAGGGGGAGGGGACAGGTGTTTTTTTTATCCCGACGGCGGGGTGGATTCGTAAACTATTGAGCCGGACTTACCTCCACCTCCACCTGCTGCGGAACCAGTCTCAGGGTGACCGTCTGACTGTAGGTTTCGCCCTCCGAGTCCTCGGCCAATACCTCGAACTCGTGGGTGATCTCTTCATCCGGCAGCACCACCTGCCACTTTACCAGGCCTGTCCTGCGATCAATAGTCATACCCTCGGGGGTATCACCCTCGAGAGAAAAGCGAATGGGGTCACCGTCAGCATCTTTGGCCTGAACCCCATAGGTATATAGCCCCTGCGTCATAATTGTTTCCGGGGGCATGGATACGATCTCCGGTGGAGTGTTCGCTATCTTGATGTGTCCACGTACTGTCTTGCCAAAATCCGTGCCGTCAGTGGGGGTTACCGCCACCTCGACCTCGTCATCCCTCTGGTAATAGGTGCTCGGCAGTACCGGGGCGTCTTGGTTACCTATGGGATCGCCATTTACCGACCATTCATAGAAGAAATCCACCCTATCCCCATCCCGGTCGCTGCCATTGACAACTGCCTTGAGATCGTCACCAGTTCCAGCAACCGCAGGATCGAAGGAGACCGATTGCACGTAGGGAGCTGAGTTGCCTATGACCACCGTTTCCGATTCCGCCGTTTGGTTTTTCCCTCCCGACCACTTTGCATGGACCTGAACTGAAATAAAATCACCTTTCTGGAAACTTTTGCGAGGAAGCAACCGGTCTATGGCGCCGGGGACAGCGGTACCATTCCTGGTCCACTGAAAACTCAAGCGTTCGGGTCTGTCGCCGCCAAGGAACAAATCTGCCTCTAAAGCCGTTTCCGGCGTAGGATTCTCCGGGAGTATGCTTACAGAGTGGATCTTGCCCGTAGCAAGACCTTCTGAATCACTTGTGGCTTTCCCCTTGGACTGGTCCGGCTGTTCACTGCAGCCGAGGATTGCCAACCCAATCAGCACGATGATAAATCGGTATAATCTATTTGATGCTTTCATGGTAGTTGTCCCAAATCCCCCTCCCTCTAAAATATATATTAAATCATTTAGCTGCCCTCAATTTGATCCACATGGGTACCTGCAGCGAGGGAGCATAAGACCACAAAGGTCACAAAGAGCACAAAGGAGAAAATATAGCATTCAACTCTTTGTGTTCTTTGTGTACTTCGTGGTGAAATTCAACAGCGGAAAACGCTACGCTCATTGCGATCTGCCCTAGGCGTTATTGTTTTATTCTAATACTTAGCGGTACTTTCAGTTCCCCGGTTTTAGCACTGTCTGTCTTAATGATCAAGGTGTCCCGGAAATCCACACTCCCGGCAGGCAGCTTATCCAACAATGCTATTACTTCAAATTGATATCTGCTGGCAGGGGCGTCATTCTTTGCCAAAGGACGCACCTGAAAATAGTCCCTGTTATAGCTCAGTTCTTTAATCTTAAAGCTTTTGCCCCGATTGTTCATTACGATGAGGTTCCGCCTGTTTGTTCTCCCTTTGGCCCCAGACTTGGGATTCTCATAGAAACCTATATTATTGGGCCAGACCTGAATTTCCGGTTTTACCCGGAGGTGGACAGATAACTTCAAGATTTTTTTCTTGGGATGATTGGTGTAGAGGGTCAGAAATCCACTGGCGGTCTTCTGGTCTGAAACCTTGCTGACTACCTCCAGGTTGTACTGGTTGCTACCATCCTTGCGATTTAGTTTGTAATCGATGATTGATTCCAGATTGGTCTGGACTTTGGTGATCTCCAGCGGCTGATCATCATAAGGACGAATACTGACCACCCGTCGAATGTCCTCCCCAACCACGCCTCTCAGCATTATTTTGGGGCCCGGTTCGACAATTATGTAGCTGCGGACGTTAATGGATAGGTAGATCCTCGGGCTTCGCTGTACAGGATCATTTGTGGTCAATTGTGCCGCTTTGGTGATCCTGCCATGAAAACCTCTGGTATTAACCTGTAAGCTGACCTGCCCCACACCACCTGGTGGGATGGCCCGATCGTAGCGGACCACCGAGCAGCCTCACCCGGGTTTCACATTAAGAATTCTAAGTTCACTATTGCCAGAGTTCTTCACCTCAAAACCATGGGTTACTATCTCTCCTTCCCAGTGGGTGCCCGCGTCGTGCCGGGGAGATGGTATTTCCACAACCGGCTTGGCCTCGGGAGTAACTGCCTGGGTAAACCTTGAGTAGAAGCATATTGTGAAACCAATAAGAACTATAACTAGCCATTTCATACTTCCACGAAATTTCATCTTAGGTCTATGATCCATTTCCCTCTCCGGTGGTTGCAATACTCCAGCACTCCAATACTCCAGAAACCCATGCCGCAAAGCCATCATCCCCAAGGGATTTAGTCTAACATGGCAAATGGAATTAGGAAGCATTCTTCAAAGTTACCGTCTGGATACTCTTGGCTCCTTCGGGGTCTTCCACCACCACTTCGTAGACATAAGTGACCGGCTTTTCAGGAATTACTACCTGCCACTCCACCACTCCGGTCTGTGAGTCGATCACCATTCCTTTTGGTGGCTCACCCTGGAGTGAGAAAGTAAGGGTGTCTCCGTCCGCATCTTCTGCTTGAACCTGGTAGCGGTAAGTGGTCCCTTCTTTTAACTCTCCCGGAGGAGTGGATTTAATAATTGGGGGACTGTTGGAAATAGTCACCTTGATCGAGCTGCCAGGTCGGCCCCAATCAGTGCCGTCAAAAGGCACGGCTGTTACTTCTACCTTATCTCCCCGTTTAAAATAGTTGCTGGCCAGGGTAGGTCCTTCCTGCCCCACCACAGGCTCACTACTAACTGTCCATTGGTAAGAAAAACTCAGTTCGTCATTGTCCATGTCACTGCCCTTGGCCACCGCCTCGAGACTGCTGGTGGAACTGGGAGGTGCAGGGCCGATGGATACCCAGTCAACTACAGGGGGCGTGTTGCCGATGAGGACCGGATCTGAGGTCACTGGGTCTCTGTCAGCTCCTGCCTGAGCAACCCGGACTTGCACGGCAACAAAATCTCCCTTGCTAAAGTGCTCACTGGGAAGCATTGGACGAATGGCTCCAGGTATGGGGACGTTGTTCCTCAACCACTGGTAGTTCAGCCGAGATGTGGGTTCGCCTCGGACGAGTACCTCGGAAGTAAGATTGGTAGTGCTGGTTGGATTTGCCGGTTCAATCCAGACAGATCTAATTCTGGTGGCTCCGTCGCCTACAGTCCGATAGGTAGGCCCCTCGCCCCCATATTCTTCCTGTTGACTGCAAGCGAAAACACCCATTACCAACAAGAATATCATTATTTTACGGAACATTATTTACCTCTCCGGCGCTCGAAATCCATCCTTCTCTTATTTTTCACCACAAAGAGCACAAAGAATTACTATTGTTTTGCCTTTGTGACCTTTGTGACCTTTGTGGTAAATGCTCCCCTTGCAACAGACTCACTCCAGCCCATAGTTCTTCATCTTATATAGTAGGGCCGGGTGGCTGATTTCCAGTATTTTTGCGGCTTGAGTTCGGTTACCGTCAGTTTTTTCCAAGGCCCTCCGAATGAGCACTTTTTCCAGCTTCCGACTGGCCTCTTTTATGGAGAGGTTTTCATCATCAGTGAAGTACTCCACCGTCTCTTCCTGGGGCTGCAAGTAAGAGGGTAGATCCTCTCGCCCAATAATAGAACCGTTAGTCATAACCATGGCCCGTTCGATGATGTTTTCCAGCTCCCTCACGTTTCCAGGCCACGAATAGGCTTGCAGGGCTCTTCCGGCAGCAGGACTGACTCCGGCAATCTCCGAGTTCAGCCGCTTGCTCGTTTTATCAATGAAGTGCTGAATTAGCAGTGGGATGTCCTCTTGGCGTTCACGGAGAGGCGGCACCCCTATGTGGAGAACATTAATGCGATAATAGAGATCATCTCGAAAACGACCAGCCTTCACCTCCTCTGCCAGGTCTCTGGTAGTGGCCGCCATAACCCGGATATCTATCTTAACAGATAGGTTATCCCCCACTCGTTTGATTTCCTCTTCCTGCAATGCCCTGAGAAGCTTCACTTGGAGTTGGCGAGGCAACTCTCCAATTTCATCCAGCAAGATTGAACCACCATGGGCTTCTTGAAACAGACCCTTCTTGTCTCTGATTGCGTCAGTGAAGGCGCCCTTCTTGTGACCGAAAAGCTCACTTTCCAGCAGAGTCTCGGGAATTGCGCCACAGTTAACCGTAACCAAAGGCTTGTCTGCCCGCGAGCTGTTGTAATGTATAGCCCGGGCGATGAGCTCTTTGCCGGTGCCACTCTCTCCGGTAATGAGAACCGAGGTCTTATAATCTGCCACCTTTTCAATGGTAGCAAAGATTTCCTGCATGGCTGGGCTGGGGCCAATCATCTGGGCGAAGCTGTAGCGCTCCCGCATTGACTGCTGTAGCAGCCGGTTCTCTTTCCGCAGCCGTTCTCGTTCCTCAGCCTTTCTCAAGGTGAGAAGAATTTCGTCTGCTTTGAAGGGCTTGGACACATAATCATAAGCCCCCAGTTTCATGGCCTCGATTGCCGTATCCAAAGTTCCATAGGCGGACATAACAATTACGGTAGATTCCTGCCCGCTATCCTGGAAGCTTTGCAGATATGCCATCCCATCCATGACCGGCATTTTCAGATCGCAGAGGATTATGTCGTAAAAACTTTCCAGGGATAGGTCGAGGCCCTCCTTGCCGTTGGCAGCACTGTCCACCTGATAGCCCTCTTTCTCTAAAAGCACAGCCAGCATGTGGCGCATGTTTTTTTCATCGTCTATGACGAGAATTCTCTTTTCTTCCATTTTGTTATACCTTAGTACTTCTTTAGCCAGCCCGCTCAGTTGCAACCGTTTGGTATTTCATTACAAAGAGCACAGAGAGAATGTCAGTCGTCCGTAGTCCGTGGTCCGTTGTTCAAATCGTTCAATTCGTAAAAATCGTTGAAACCGTTCAAGTCGTTAAAAGCGTCTACTTGCCTTTCTCGCCTTTTCCCCTCGTCTCGCCCGACCTCCCGTCTCGCTCGTCTCGCCATCATAAATGGGCAACCGGATAGTGACACTGGTCTCTTCTCCGGGGTTGCTGGACAGCTCCATTCGTCCCCCTAGGGTCTCAATTATTTGGATGCTTACGGAAAGACCCAAGCCGGTGCCCTTGCCAACCTCCTTGGTTGTATAAAAAGGATCAAAAACTCTTTTTTGGTTTTCTTTGGGAATGCCGACCCCGGTATCGGCGAACTGGATTTGGAGCCAGCTTTCACCTGCGGTGCCACGACTTCTGCGAAGGTGGCTGTAATCGGCCGTGGCAGGATCCGTGCGTCGCCGGAGGGGCTTAGGACCGGAGTTTCCTCGAATCAGACTCCCGCCGGAAAAAGCTCGGGTTCTCACATGGAGTTCACCACCCTGTGGCCTGTCACTGGTACCCTCCATGGCATCCGCGGCGTTCACCATGAGATTGAGAAATACTTGCTTGAGTTGGTCAGCATTGGCGAATACTATATCTGCTTGGGCCTCGAGTTCAAGGATAACCTCTATGTCTTTTTGCCTAAGCTGATGGTCTAGAACGTCCAGGGTCTCCCGAATTAGGGGATGGACAGAGATTGCCTCTCTCTCGCTGGAGCTCGGCCGGGAAAAATCTAGCAGCTGTCTGATGGTCTGGTTAACACGCTGAATCTCGGTACCCATGCGGCCAACAAGTTCCATGCGCTCATCTTCGTCAGTGTCTTTCCTCTGCAATAACTCCAAGTAGCCCAGGACAATACCGATGGGGTTTCCGATCTCGTGGGCGATACCTGCAGCCAACCGCCCAACAGAGGCAAGCTTCTCACTGAATATTACTTCCTGCTGAGCCCTTTGCAGTTCCAGGTTTGCCTGCTCCAGCGAGGTAATATGCTGGCGAAGCTCTTCTTTGTTTTCCGCCAGCCTCTGCAGCATGGCGTTGAGCGCCTGCGAAAGCTTGCCCAACTCGTTTTGCTCTCCTGCACTCACATCAGGAATGATGTCCCCCTCCTGAAAGCTCTCAGCGGTCTGCACCAAAGCTTGCACCGGCTTTACCACCAGTTTGGAGAAGATATAGGCACCGAAAGCTACAAGTACCAGAATATCCAGCACTATGTAAAACAACAGAAGTTTCTGTGAACTTGCCAGACTCTGGCGCACATCGGCCAACTCTGCCTCCAGTTGAAGTGCTCCTATGACTTTCTGGTCATGGAACAGGGGGGCAGCGAGTACCACTTTTTTAGGCATCTGGGGCCAAAAGGATTTGGCGGTTGGCAAGAACGAAACGGACTCCATTTCAAGCTGTATCACCCTCTTCAGCCCCGCCGAGGGCTGTTTTCCACTCTTTTCTTTTCTATCTGCGCCATAGACCACCACGCCATCCTGGTCGGCAACGGTGATCTTCCACGGAGCCATATTTTCCAAGTTGCCCGGTTGCAGACCCGCCAGTCGCGAACTGCTCTTGACCAGGTCCATCTTGCCATCACTCGCAATAACAAGTAACCGCTCCACAGCCGTCTTCAGCACCAACCCCTGTTCTACCTTGGCCCGGACCAAATCTCGCTGACTCACTTTAAGCATGACCATGCCGATTAGTAGCATGGCTGAAGCCATCAGAAAGGTGAGGCTCAAGACCACCTTGGTTCTCAAACTCATCTGGAAGCGGTTCATGAAAATACTTCTCCCGCTGTTGTTGAGAACAACAGCGGCCTGGGTTATTATGTTCAAGAAATTCTAAAAAACTTGAGTAGATATTGCAATGCAAAGTCCATTACATCCCAACTATTTACATGCAACAGGTGTGCCTAATAAGGGCATAGAGTCAAAGGCTGAAGGCGCAGGGCGCAAGGCACAAGGACATTGCGAGACGAGCGAGACGGGAGGTCGGGCGAGACGAGGGGAAAAGGCGAGAAAGGCAAGTAGACGTGAACCACGGACCACTGTCGGTCTCTTTGTGCACTTCGTGGTCATATTGTTGTTTTAAACCTTCCTTTAGAGTTCGTGAAAAAATGGTCTTGACTCTGATCATGTTCGTGTGGTTTATATATGATGCTTAAATTAGAGCCTTTAGCGCTCACCAGGTCTTGAGCCACATTATCAGCAATTTTGATGCTTTATCGCCATCAAAAGTTAAAAGTCTTGCCTGAAAAACCATGGCAACTGCGGCCACTGCTTTTTTCCGCAAAACAAGACGGCTAATCTAAATTTCGTGGTGAGCTAAACCTTGTTTTTCTCCGCAATTCCAACCATATACAGTAGAAGGTAAGTTATGGGCCTCAAGAAATCCTTTAGCGGTGTCTCCCTTCCTCCGCAAAAAGTCAGTAACCCGGCAATCGAGTACACTCCCCTTCCCAAGAGGGTCGTTCTCCCCCTAGATCGGTCTTGCAAACCAGTTGTTGAGCTAGGGGAGCAAGTCAAGACCGGACAAATTGTCGGTCGAAGCGATGATTTTCTCGCGGCGCCATTGCACGCTTCGGTTTCCGGGAAGGTAACGGACATTCGACCCTGGTTTGACCCGAGAGGCAACGAGGTGCTCTCGGTCATCGTCGAATCCGACGGGAACGATGACTGGGAAGAAGAACTCCGTAAGGATGAAAGTTTCTTGGAAAAAGGAAGAGGGCAAATTCTGCGCGACTTGAAGGCTGCCGGGGTTGTGGAAATCGGCCCGCCGAGCATGCCTCTCCACGCCAAGTTTGCCCAACCCGAACGCCCAAAAGAGTTTCTTTTTCTGGTGGGAATTCCCCGGGCTAAACCGTTGGATACCGTAATAATTAATGGCATTGACGCTGAACCAGGGATGGCAGCAAAAGGTGCCGTTCTCCAAAAGAACAGCTCGGAGATTCTTGCCGGAATAAAGATTATTCAAAAGCTCTTGGACGCGGCACAAGTTGTCCTTGCTGTAGGTTCCAATGGTTCTCTCACCACACCCCTGATCAGCGAACTAGCAGGGCTCGGAGTTAAGGTCTTCCAGGGTAAAGACAAGTATCCCACAGGCCTCAATCCCATCTTGATCAAGTGCGTTACCGGTCGGGAGATTCCTTTGCCCAACGGGAACGAGCAGGACATTGGAGTTGCTGTGGTTGACGCAGTATCTCTGTTGCATCTAGTGGAGGCCGTCCGGGATCTCAAGCCCCAGGTGGACAAAGTGGTGAGCCTCTCCGGGGCAGGCATGACTGCTGTAAAAAACTTCCGGGTGAGACTGGGCACTGTTGTGCAAGATCTAATGGAGCAGCTTTCAGGGCTCAAGGGTGAGCCGGTGAAGGTAATCGCCGGTGGTGCCATGACAGGGTCCGCCCTCATGAGTACGAATATCCCTATTACCAAGGAGACGGATGCCCTGATTTTCCAAACGGCAAGGGAGGCAAAAAGATTTTCTCCAGACGCCTGCATCAACTGCGGGCTTTGCGTCCGCCACTGCCCTTGCCGCCTTCTTCCTAACGAACTGTCGAAATACTGTGAGTTTTCCATGTTTGAGGAAGCTAGAGAGAAGTACCTCCTGCACTGCATCGAATGCGGCATCTGTGCTTATGTTTGTCCGGAGAAAAGACCCATGTTGCATCTGATGCGCTATGGAAAACGTGAGCTTAGCCTAGCCTAAGAGGTCAGCCACATGGATAAAGCAATTTCAGTAAAAAAGCCGATGCTTCGTGTTTCAGTAGCCCCGCACATTCAACAGAAGATCACTACCTCCTCTATCATGTACAACACCCTGATAGCGCTGCTACCCGCACTCCTAGCTGGCATATATTTCTTCGGCTTTCCCGCCTTGAAGTTGGCCCTAATATGCATGGCCACCGCGGTGGCCTGCGAAGCCGGAATGCAGGGTTTGATGGGGCGCAAGCTGGCCGTCCAAAAAGGAAGCGGCCTAGTGCTAGGACTTCTCTTCGCTCTAGTCTGCACTTCCGAATTACCCTGGTGGGTAGCTGTGCTTGGAACCGCCATAGCCGTGATTCTAGGCAGAGAGATCTATGGTGGTCTGGGGAACAATCCCTTCAATGCAGTGCTGGTGGGATGGGCTGTGGTTAGAGTCTCATTCCCAGATAAGATGCTGACCTGGATAATGCCTGAGCCCCTGTTCGGCTTGGAACCGGGAGGGTATATCGAATATCCACCCCTAGAGGTTATCAGAGCGGATGGAGTTGATGCTCTTATGGACTTGCCATGGCTGGATCTGTTCATCGGAAACGTACCCGGAACTATTGGTACGGTATGCGTTGTGGCCATACTAATTGGAGGCATCTATCTCCTGGCGAGACGCATTATCACCTGGCATATCCCTGTAAGCTTTCTCGCCTCTGCTTGGCTCTTCGGTCTTATCTTCTGGCTCATCGATCCCGAAACCTATGCTAACCCCACCATATATCTTCTGAGTGGTTGGGTGTTTATCGGCGCCTTCTTCCTGGCCACCGATAAAGGAACCGTGCCGGTAACTGGACCTGGTATGATCATTTTCGGTATAGGTTGCGGATTGATTACCATGATCATTCGTTACTGGGGAGGATTCATAGACGGAGTGGCTTTTGCCATCTTGCTAATGAATGCCGCTACACCGCTTCTGGATCGGGTGCGGCCGCGAGTCTATGGGAGGGTAAAAGAAGGTGCGTGATCTAATTAAAATGGTCGTGGTTTTATTTGTTATTTGCGCCACCTCGGGCGTGGTCTTGTCCTATGTCAACGAAGCCACCAAAGCACCCCGAGAGTATCAGTACATCAAGTTCGTGCAAGAGCCTTCCATGAAGGCGGTTCTGAGAGACTTCGAAAACGATCCCATCAAGGAACGGATCAACGTGGTTGTGGGAGAAGATAAGGAAGGCAATCCCATAGAAAAAGTGGTTTTTCCTGCAAAAAAAGGCGGAAAAACCGAGGCAGTAGCCTTCAGTGCTTCTGCCAAAGGATACCATGATCTTATAGAGGTCATGGTGGGAGTGGGACCGGACGGTAAGCTCACTGGTATAAGCAT
>WOR8_10007874_pt1 | contig 10148 bp, 8 predicted proteins | sample DeeMarSeWOR38_10_FD_19890 | JGI IMG/M metagenome (IMG submission 19890)
GGATTCAAAGAAGTGGAAAGAGATGGAACTCGAGTCCTTGTTTATTTAGATGCTGGTTCTAGTAGCCCCCCCGAGTTTTTACATCCAAATAATGAATCTTCTCAAGAAAACGATAAAATAAAAATAGAAATCTGTTATAATTGTCAGTGTCCTTGGTCTAAGTTTATGGTTAATTCGGTTACAACTAAGCTAGAATATCAATCTGACGTATCTATTAAGACAATTAATACAGATGATAGAAAAATCATTGAAAAGCTAGGAATATCTCGGGGTGTAAGAATTAATGGAAATCCTATTATCAGACGATTGGCAACATGGAATGAAATAGAAACTGAAATTCGAAAAATAGGATAAAATACAAATTAAAATTTCAATTCCTAAATGTAATACTTATAAGAAAGAGTTCCTTTAATTAATTTTAATAGTATCGTCGGGTATAAACCAAGTTGAAAATTCATTCATTGTTTATCTTAAAAAGAACGGGTATCTGCATTTACAGTCGGAATTTCACAAAAGATTTTGAAAATATTGAAGTTAATTTAGTTACACCCTTTTTCTCAGCAATTTTTTCATTTTCTGAAAATGTGATTTCAAAAAAAACACCTGAAGTCCTTGAGATGAGTGAGTTAAGATTTGTCTTTAAAGTACAAGATGAATTTATCTTTACAATTTTATGTGACTCAAGCGCAAGTCTTCTATTTGTAAGTTCCCGATTAACCAGAATCGCAGATGAGTTTTTCGATATGTTTCCAGATCCGTCAGACATAAAGGATTATCAACAAATTGATGAGCCAAAGTATGATGAGTTAGTGGATTCAATCATAACGGGAGAAGAAGAGATTTATACAAGTAAGGTGTTCTATAGCAAAGTCATTGATGTATTTAAGGAGTTAATATATGAAAATGAAGTAATCGGAGCAGCTCTTCTCTCTATAAAGGGGAATGTAATATACACATCCCTCCCAAATGAGGTGCTAGTGAATTCTCTGAAAGAATTAGAGATAAGATACAGAGTAGGGTCACTCACACTTCCAGAAATTTATAGTCGTTTAGAGAATGGTCAGAAAATGGTTTCAAAAATTATCGACATTCCATGGAAACTGGATCCTTTATTGATAGTAGTTTTGTATGATACTGTAGTTCCCTTAGGCTGGGCTGAGGTTAACCTCGATAGAATTGCCAATAAAATTATCAATATCATTTAGGCACAAATACTCGAGAAGAGATTATCTAAAACTTAAAAACCTTGAATTAATTATCTATTGTAATTTTATTCATGTTTGAGTATTGATTAAGTATGTATGATTTGATCGTCATTGGTGCTGGCATAGCTGGAGCAACATTCGCTTTGAAAAGCTCAAAGTGCGCCAAAACACTTCTTATTGAGGCTCAGGATTATGAGAAAGAGATCCCTATTAGAACTAATATTTTTCCGGAGCATAATAAGCCCTTCATCAAAGAGGAAATTGACTGGAACAACAAGCGGATCTTCCCTACACCTCATACAACTTCAAATTATATGAGCGATGAATATAATGGTATAATTGATTCAACTGAATTCGGGATTCCCTTAGGGAATGTAAGTTATACAGAGAATTTTATAAGAGAATTATTAAATCAGTTAGAAAACCAGGGAGGTGTTTTTAAATCCAGTGAGCAAATCACTCGCATCAATAGACATAGCGATTATTTAGAATTATTCAATTCTAAGGGAGAGTCTTATTCAACCAAGTTATTAACACTGGCAACTGGTTCACGAGGCTTTGAACTGCAGCGATCGCTAGGATTTGAAGTCCCAGATTCTTATACAGGGGTTTATCTCCATATGTTCGGTGATGAAGATAAAGTCAATGAAAATCTGGAGAATAATTACACCTTTCACATAAATCCCAAAATAAGTAAAGAGGGCCCTTTTTTCTTTAATAAAGGAATCGAACGAATTTCTGCGGGGTATCTGGGCGAGAAAAATCAATCTAAAGAGGAGATTATTTCGAAACTTGAAAGAATATTAAAAAATTATAAATTAATCCAACCTATCATAAACGGTTTATCATATAATTTATCTGAGGCATTAGTAGGTAACATTTCTAAACACCCAATAAAAAGGTTTTCAGGAGATCGAGTTCTTGTTTTAGGGGAGGCTGCTGGGATTGTAACTGCCTTCTTCTATGAAGGATGATTACCGGGAGTAGCATGTGCAGATATTGCCTTTAAGACAATCAAACCATTAATTGAGAATGAGAGTAATTTTACAGCATCTGAATTACAACGTTATGATAAGGAAGTCAATCGAGTCTTGATGACTTATTTTAAAAACGGAAATGCTCTTGAGTATTTAATCTATAATAACAGTTCCTCTGTAAAGTCATTGTGGCGTCTTTATACTAAATTACTTAGTGAAAATAGGACCTGTAGGAAGTACATTTACGAGGCCTATATAAACCAAGATCTTTCAAAACATATCGTAGCTAATGATAGATACGTTGGGGAAAAACTTTTTGGGATGCTCCCCACTCTCACAAAAATTGCTTTAAGTCCAAAATTTCTTAAAGCTCTACTTTTATAATAGCGATATTACAGAATGTGATTGGAAGATTATCTATTTTTGAAAGCCAAAGCAAGTGATTCTTGAAGTTTGTTCATAATATTTTTTAAATTCTCAATATGTTCACTCACGTCCTGAGTAAGCGTGGGATCTAATTCTATGGCTTTTTCAATATTTTGGATGGCATTATTATAATCTTTCTTATTGTAATAGGCGAATCCCATGAAAAACCACGCTTTTGCTAAATTAGAATCCAATTCTGTTGCTTTTATATAATATTCAATAGCTTTATCTTCTTGATTTACTTGCTTATAGATATTTCCAATATTATACCAGCCTTCAGAGAAATTAGGATCGATTTCTATGGTCTGCTTTAAGCATTCTAATGCTTTAGCTTGATTTCCTTGAATTTCATATGCTATTCCCATTAGGTTCCAAGATTTAATATGATTATTATCATTATCAATTGCTTTTTGAAAGTTTTCTATTGCTTTGCCATAATCCTTTTTCAGACTGTGTGCAAATCCTATGTTATAGAAGGCATCAATAAATGTATCATCCAATTCCAATGCTTTTGTACAGTTTTCAATAGCAATATCATAATGCCCATTTTCAATTTCAATAAGTGTTTTGTGTATTAGTTCTTTCTTATAGCTCTCTTTCACTAAGTCTTTGTTTTTAATATCAGGTTCTTCCATCAATTCAGTTACTTTTAGTGCTCTTTCATAAAAGGAAAATGCCTCATCAAACGATTCTCTGACAGCGAGTTGGTCTCCTTGTTCTACAAGAAATCTAATTTCTTCAGAATAAACATCATCAATCAATTTTTTGATTTTACTCATTTCTTCAGCTCGCCGTGTATCATCATCTATTGATTTGGCATATTCTAATCGCTTTCGAAGTTTTTCAATCTCTTTCTCGGCTTGTTTTTGTTTTTCTGAATATTTTCCTTCCCCAACAAGAATTCCTACTTCGACATCATATATTCTACTTTTTATATAATTAACCTCTTTTTCCATTTCTGAAGTGAAATACATTTTATTCGTTTGATTCAGTGCCTCCTTAAATGTTTCCATTGCTTTTTTATATTCCTTTCTTTCAATAAGATTATTTCCGATATCTATGACCTTTTTAATATCTACTAAATATATTTTATTAGCCAAATTCTTGAGGTCGTTAAGTTCTGTGTTTTCTTGCTCAGGATAAGTCATACGTTTTGCTAGACTCAGAGCAATATATATTTCATTAATGGCTTCGTCGTATTTTTGTTGACCTATTAATTGGATTGATCTATCCTTAATTCTTGTTATTCCTGGAAGAAAGGCATTATTGATTAAATCTTTAATTACTTGGATTTCTGTCTCTTTTCTTTCTGATTCAATCATCTTATCAGCAATATCTAACGCTTTGTAAAAAATATCAGCAGCTTCATTTATCATAGTTATCGATTCGGCAAACCCTTTACTTTCAATAATTTTTTTGCCTTCTTCGAGAATTGGGGTATATTGTTCAATATATATTGGATTCATTGCTTCTTCGATGAAGCTGATTTCAATGTTTTTCAAATCAGTTTCAAACATTTTATCGGTGATAATAAGAGCGGTTTTAAACTCTGATAACGCATCTTCAATTGCATTTTGACTTATTAATGATTTTCCTTTCTCTAATATTGGCTTGATTTTCTCAGAATAAATTTCGTTAGTCATATTTTTAATATTTTCAATTTCTGCTGATTTACCTTTAGTAGAGAAGGTGGTCTCTATGAATTCCTTTGATTTTTCAAAAACTTCAAGTGCCTCCTCAATTTGACCCTTTTGTTTTAATTCAGTCCCCTTTGAAAGTATTAAATTGAAACGTAATTCATTGCTTTCGTTCATCTCTTTCTCGATTTTTGTAGAGTATTCTATTTTTCCATCCTCGTTATTCAGATTTTTCACTTGATCCAAAGCTTTTTTAAATACTTCTACAGATTCCTCAAATCTCTGATTTTCATCCCTTAAAGTAATTCCCCGAATAATAGTCTGCTCAATCTCAATCTCCAGTAGTAAACTCTGGATATCGTCTATTACTTCTCCCTTCAATTCAACATCATCAATTTTTACGCAAAGTTGCATGGCTTCATTATAAATCTTTTTTACTTTTTCGTAATCTCCTTGAGCTCTAAATGGATCGGCTTTTTGGAGCGCATAAGTAATCTCAACAAAATGGGTCTGGTTAACTGCATTTTTAATATTGTTAATTTCTACTCGTTTCTCACTCGGATCATCTACTTTAATATTTATAAAATTCAGTGCCTGTTCGAATTTATCGATTGATTTTTGATATTTATTCTTATTCTTCAGCTCATTTGCTTCTTCAATGATTAAATTTAGCTTTTTTAACGTAGAGGGCTTCATTTTCAAAACTTCCTATTTTTAATCCTCAGATTTATTTCTTATTTATAATACTTATCTTATAAACCTTATATTTATTAAATTCTAAGATTAAATATCAAGGATATTGAGAAAAATATAAGGAAGATTCAAGGTTTTATTATCACAAGTACTATTAGGAAAAAACAACATGTCAGCACGAAAGCTAATATTTAATGGTCCCATTATAACAATAGATGAAAAGCAGCCAAGAGTTGAGGCGGTGGGAATTGAAGATGAGAAAATTATTGCTGTGGGAGATTTTGAACGTGTTAAAGTAACTTTAGGCAATGATTATCTATCAATAGATTTAAAGGGACATACACTTCTTCCCGGATTTATAGATTCACATATGCACCCCATATCCACTCTTTTCTTATTCATAAATCTTGATCTTTCCTCTATTACAAGTCTTAAAGAATTGCAAGAATTCTTGAGAACTGAGGCTGAAGAAAGAGGAAAAAAAGAGGTTTTATTTGGATTCAGATTAAAAGAAGAAATTTTTGAAGACCCAAAATTGCCTACTCGGTGGGACCTAGATGTTGCTTGCCCCGATAGTCCTGTTTTTATTCTGAGGTATGATGGTCATATTGGGATCGCAAATACAAAAACCCTCGAGTTGGTGGGGATTACACCTGAAACAGAGGTCCCTAATGGAGGAGAAATTCGAAGAAATGAAAATGGGGAATTAACAGGAGTAATTAGTGAAAACGCGTTAAGTATCCTTTACTCTAAAATATCAAAATATTTGGTTCCCAAAACTGATAAACTCCAAGAAACAGCGGAAAAAGTGTTTAAGAGTTTGGCAAAAAAAGGAATAACATCATTTCATGGAGTTACAACCCTTCAGCGGGACATCCCCGTATACCAAATGATCCAAGACAAGATACCTCAAAGCTATTACTCACTCATCCCTATCGATGATCCTACAAAACTAATTGAATTAAGGCAACAAGGATTGGATACCAATAAAGAAGATAGTAAATTTAAAGTAAGATGTTGGAAGGGCTATTTTGATGGTACTCTGGGAGCTAAAACAGCTTTTATGCACGAGGATTTTTCTGATGCCCCAGGAATGAAAGGATTTTCCCTCGTAAGAGAGGAATCGATGTTTAAAAGAATGAAAACATTACATGAAAACGGATTTCAGATTGGAATTCATGCAATTGGGGATAAGGGGAATCGACTTTTAGTAGATTTATACAAGAGATTATTAGAAGAAGTTCCCAAAGAAAATCATCGCCATCGTATTGAGCATGGATCTTTATTAACTGAGGATGTAATTAACGATATTAAAAAACTCAACCTTATTGTTGCATCTCAGCCTCCATTTATTAATTCAGAATATGCCTGGCTAGAAAAACGTTTGGGAAAAGAACGATGTAAGTATGTATATCCCTTCAGATCTCTTATTGATGCTGGAGTTATGCTTTCATCTGGTTCAGATAGTCCTATAGAAGACCCAGACATAATTCTGGGTCTCCACGCATTAGTCACTAGGAACGGTTTTTTTCCGGAACAGTGTATAACAATGGAAGAAGCCTTAAAAACATACACTATTAACGGTGCTTATGCGGCGTTCGAAGAACATATTAAAGGCAGCATAGAGGTTGGGAAACTCGCTGATTTGGTTATTTTAGACCGGAACCCTCTAACCATCAGTAATGAAGAAATAAAAGATATTCAAATACTTGAAACAATCATCCGAGGGAAAACAGTTTATAAGAGATAGACTTAAATCACAATGAAAATATTTTTTACATTGATAGCCATTATTAGTAATAAATATTTTTTTTCAAGATAAATCTATTAGAGAGAGAATATGAATGACTTTATCAAATGATAAATCCACAGAGGAGTGGACAGTTAAGAAGTTGCATGCACTTACCCGAAAAGAATGTGTTGAGCTATTTAAAACGCTATCGCCCCCTGAATTTGAAGAATTAAATGGGGAATATGCTGCAACCTTATTAGGAGAAAATCTGGAGTACGGGGAATGGTATATGTATAAAACAGAGTTAGGTCGTTGGTTAGGAAAGGCATACACTCCAATTCCTACAGAAAATAGACCAGGATTTCGAGGAGAAGGCTATAATTTTTGGATAATTGACGGAAAAAAAACTTACCATTCTAGGTTCGCAACACATATAGGCGTCTCTGTAATTGACAAAAAACCCATATTTAGAATGCAATATGATGTTTTCAAGAGTTTCTACGGACAAGAAGGCATGGTAGATGAAATTAGAAAACTTAAACCTGGATTATATCTATGCTTTGGCATGCCTCGGCCAATTAATGAACCAGGACCGTTTTACTTAGAAGGACCGAAAGAGCCCTACAATAATAATCCTAATTGGTACTTTGGAGATGAAGTTACGAAAGCAGTAAAAATCAAATTCTCATTTAAGGATTATCCCTATCCCGAGCAAATTAAAACAAAGGAATTCAGAGAATACTGGAAAGATCATTTTGATTGAGATTGAAAGTTTTGATTAGCATTTAACGTTTAGATATTCTATTTACTTACTTACAAGTTTTTCATTCCACCAAGAACTTTAGTCCATAAAGTTAATTTATCGTTTTCTTTTAAACCGTATTTATGCACAGCATGATCAATTGTTATTGTTGTCGGTAATTCTTGATCATTTAAAACCAAGGTAAATGATCGCCCTTCAATATCAAGAATTCCCAGTGTTTTAATAATCATATCAATTATTCTTTGAATTCTCTGATTATCTTTAACATCTATTCTTAATACCTTCCCTGTTCTTGAATCTTCAATAGAAATTCTCATTTTACCTTTCAGCTTCAATTTCGGTTTTATTTCGATTTACCATATAAAAGATTAATCCAATAAAAAAAGGAGTGATCCATATAATTATTACCCATACTACTGCATTTAATCCTTTCTGCTTAGCATCCCTATATACCCAAATTGCTACAACTATCAAGATTGCATAGGGAATTATTAAAAATATTAAAAGAAGTAAAAAAATTATGAAATATAATTCTCCATAAATGCTAAATATATTTAACGTGTTAAACAATTGAGATAGCATCTTTTTCCTCCTGGCTATCTTTTTTGGTTACCTCTAAAAAAGGAGTTTCACATACCCAACATGGATTATCTAATTTCTTTAACGCATCTGAACATCGGGCACAATATAAGATTTCACATTGAGGGCAAGCATAATTAAGACCCGAGATTTTGCTTTTACACACAAGACAGATTTTTTCTTGTAAAAATTGTTCAATTTCTTCTTCTGTAAATGACGCAGGTTTAGTGAACATAGTCAAGAAGTCTTTAAGTGGTTCTTTTCTTTTTCTAGTCTCAAAATCACGAATTCTCAATCGTTTTCTTATATTAGATACGAGATAAATAACTACAATTCCAAGAATAATACTTGAAATTGCAATAATTATAATTAAAATAATCCTTAACGGTAAATTTGTAAAAATCGTAAATCCCAAAAATAAAAATATACTACTAATAGAAATAATCACTATCAAGTTTGCCATTCTCCTGGAAAAAAAATCAAGATCAATGACCAAAGGGGATAATGCAATTAACGCCCCGGTAAAAATTAAGATAGATGGGAGCGCAGGTGGCACGATATTTAAAAACTTTATTAACACGATTTCAAAAGCCCATCCTATTAGAAATACAGTAAACCCTATTGTCATTACAGAAGATATAGTTTGAAATTCTTGCTTTGATCGAATTGAAAACCAAATAAACATACCACTCAAGCAAATTACGTTAATAAAGATATAGATAAAAAAATATAGATAAAAATAAAGAAGGGCGTAGCTTATAACGTCAAATGATGCGATAATTGTACTTAAATCTCCAGTATACGTTCCCTCTATAATATAATCAGAAATATAAAAAAATGTTCTTGATAAAGAAATATTAATCCAAAAAATCGTAAAGGCATACATCAGCGTTTTTTCATAAGTGTTCTCCCCTCTACGACCACGATTCCAATAATAAATGCTACAGGCAATCAATATGGCTATTGTAATGCTCGAAAAAAAGCGCTCTAATGGATCAAATGTTATAAAAATAATTGCTTGGACTCACCACAATGAACTTCGTAATGATAATAGCTAATAAGGGATTTCATAATAAATATATTTTGATTTTTTACTTACCAAAATATTTCCAAATTTTTAAGGGGAGGGACAGTTTAAGAGGTTGGTAACCTAATCCCCATTTTAAGTATAGATTAGGTAGATTATATTTTGATTAAAATTTCTATCCTTGGTAGATTTCATAATAACCTTGGCTCGATTTTTTTTATAAAATTAAAATTTACTGACTTTACGTAGAGTTCAATTTAAATAGAAGCTTCTCTTATTTTAATAAATATTAAGTTGATAAAAACGAACCAATTCATCTGAAGATGGCGAATAAAAATAACTTCATAGCGCTGGCAATAATTTTCTTTGGATTTGGGACACTCATCTTGATGCCTATTAATTTCATTTCAATGAGCCTTTATTCCTACGATATAATTAAAGCAAACATTGGGTATAATTATGGTCTGGGAACGCCTTCAACTGTTAGAAATTTGAATCTTGATGTTGATATAGGAAATATTGAAATAAAATATGTAAATCCACCAAGCAACTATGATGTTAGAATAGAATTAATTGTCGAAATGGCAGGAAAAGGATTGGCTGGTAAAAACCTCCTCGATTATTTCAGTATCGAAGAAGATAGCAATAATTCAACCATAGACTTTTCACTGAAAGTTTTGGCTGAAATACCCGAATCTGAAGTAGAAACTTTGATAAGAAATATCTCACTTACCGTCAGTCTTAGAAAGGATTTAGTTTTTAATATTACTGTTAATGTTCATAAAGGTAATGTTATGGTGGACGTCCCATTCAATGTTCAGATTAATAATTTGAACGTGAATATTACCAAGGGGGATATTTTATTTGATTTGAGAAATTGCTTCCTTGGGGGCAACATAACTGGGATTGGAAATCATTCGAATATTGAATTAAGAACCTGGAATGTCCAATATTTACAGAATAGTATCTGGAATCTTAGGAATTATGGAGGCATTCTTAAATTCAATATCTTTCAATCAATAGAAAGTGGAGCGAACATTACAGGATTCGGTGAATCAGTGGAGGGAATAGTCAAATTGATTTATTATGATGAGGCAGATACAGTAGGA
>WOR8_10008205_pt1 | contig 10147 bp, 9 predicted proteins | sample DeeMarSeWOR38_10_FD_19890 | JGI IMG/M metagenome (IMG submission 19890)
CAGATATCCTTTTATGTATGAAGTGTATATTAGGCCTTGAAATCGATTTGTTGGGGCTAGGTGACAAGATGATCTGCAGAATTTGTGGGGTTAATCAAACATACAATTTTGATGGGGTTTGTGACAATTGTAAATTTTCAATTATGAGTAATGATGAAATTCCGCCTTACTTTGAAAATAATTAAATAAATTTATCACAAAACTTTATTTATTTAAAATTAATTCACTCTTTGAGGAGAAGGGAGATGAAGGATAAATTTAAGAAATTTGATAACATCTTTAACTGTCCTAGATGTAACAAGACCCTTTGGCAGTATTCAATTCTTAAGGATGGAACAAAGGTATGCCCTGAATGTTATGAAGTTTACATGAAAGAAGAAAATAAAAAATCAGAACAGAATCAGGGTTATGTTGAAAAGAAGGTAAAAGAACTGGAAGACAAAGGGCATTCTGAAATTATATTTAATTTCTTTGAAAAGATCTATAACAACAATCCAACTGAAGAGGAAGTAAAGAAGCTCTGGAAACTGTTTAAGATAAAACATAAGATTGAGATTGAATATGACCAATTCTTTAGGATTATAACTAATATCTATGAAAAAGATAGGGAGCATAAAGAGCTAGAAAGCTTTGAGCAGACCTTGCTTCAGGAAGGCGGTCCTACTGAAGAACCTGCTGAATTTCAATGTGCTGTATGTAAAAGGATAATTGATAAGCAGACTCATGAAGCATCGATTAGAAGTTTTAACAAAGCGTTGTGTACAGATCATCAGGGTTCTGAAAACCATCGTAATCTTTTTTTTGCACTAAAAAAGAGAGGAGTCCCTGTTGAGTTTGAGGCTTATGACGGATTTAAGCATGTCGATATTGCAATTCATGAGCTAAAGCTCTATATAGAAGTTGAGGGAACTCTTAATCAGATTGATCCCAATCAATTCTTTGAGCAGATGAGAAATGATAATTTCTCAAACGAGGGCAACTATCAGACTAAAAGGCTGAATAGTGAGTTTGTTTCAGGTAATCTAGATAGGCTTGCTGACACAATTAAGGAAGTTTATCTTAAGTCTAGGGTTTTTTAAGTTTTAAAAAAAGAGAAAATACATTAAACGATATTTTTATTCAATTGGTAAGTAAATTCAGTGAAGTTAGCTATGCCAATTGACCTTTCTGCTAAAAAGAAATTTAAATATCTGTTATTCAGCAGTCTTTATTTTTCAGAAGGACTTTATCAAGGTTTGATTCTTATTGTAACACCAATTTATCTAATTGATAAAGGTGTTTCACTTCCACTTGTAACCTTGATTTCAGGTATTGGGTATCTTCCTTGGGGACTTAAGTTTGTATGGGGAGGAATAATTGATTTCTTTCATAGATACGGTCGGAAAAGATTTGCAGTTATTGGAACAATTGCTGGAGCCTTTGGTTTTTTTATTATATCATTAATCGATCAATTCTTTAGTCTCATATTTTTTACAATCTTTCTTCTACTAGGTTATGTCGGAATTGGTTTTCTTGACTCCGCAACTGATGCCTGGGCAATTGATATCTCAAAAAAAGAGGAACGAGGTAAAATTAATTCCTCAATGAACATAGGTAAATGGGTAGGTCAATATCTTGGCGCTCTCATAATTATAGCAATCGCAGTTTCCTTTAGTTATAGTATTTCTTTTATGATATCTGGACTAATTATTCTTGTTCTTGTTATTGTCCCCTTAAGTGTAAAATATGAAGATAGAAAGATTGACAAGTTAAGGATATGGTCTCTTATTAGGCAGGAATTCAGGAATTTGACAACTAGACTCACTACTCTTTATTTCTTTGTAATTGTTCTTCAACATGCACTTTTTTTCACATTACTTGTTTTGTATTTGAAAGTGGTTCTTGATTTAAATGATACCTATATTGGTATGTTGTTTGCATTATGGTTAATCGTTGTTATACCAGGTTCAATTTTTGGAGGGATTCTTTCTGATAAATTTGGTAGAAAACGTCCACTTTATTTCTTTTTAATTATTGTTATGTTTGCTTCTATTCCACCTATATTTTTCTCAGATTTTTTACATCTTTTTATTAGTTTCAGTGTGATTATATTTTTTGTAAATGCAATTATCTCTGCGAATTGGGCTATGATTATGGATATTATAAATCCAAAAATTAGTGCGTTTCAGCATGAGATAATCTGCTCGATTGTTAATTTTGGAAGCATTGTTATTGGTTCTGCGACAGGTACACTATTTGTTATTCTTGGAGCAGATAATCTATTTATTCTATGTGCATTAATCACACTTATATCAATATTGATACTATATACAGTAAAAGGTCTTGATGATATGAAATGGTCCTCTTAGATTTTATAACCACGAATAAGAGGATTTTTATTTTTTAAAATTTCAGGGATCATGAAATTATATTTAAAGACTTTATAAGTACTATAAAAATGATAATCATTTATTGAGTTTGGAAATATTGTGGAAAGATCTTCAATGATAGTTCTTAACTCTTGCATATTTTTAAGAAGTAAGGTAAAGTGAAGGTCCATATCAAGGTTAATAAATTTGAATCTACGAATTAAATATGGATTGTTTTGCATGTATTTTATTATTTGAATTTTTTTACTATAGTCTCTAAGACTAATGCGAAGGTGAAACCATCGATAACCAAGTTTTGACCAATCGATGTTTATTGTATATAAAGCAATTATGAGTTCGTTTTCTAATTTCTTTATCCGATTGTTGATTGTACTTACCGTTGATTTCAGCTTATTTGCAATATCTTTTGTTGAAATTCTTGTATTTTTTGACAATTCTTTCAATATATTGTAATCTAGATTGTCTATCTGATAAAGACTTTGCCCCCAAATCCAGTTAACCAACATTTTTGTTTCTGAGTTTTTTTGGAGAAATGCATAATTATAAAATTCTGCTCTAAAATAAAAGTAAGAATTTTGAAATGAAAGATATGAATAGAATTTTTCTCGAATATTATCTAGCAATTTTTCAAATTCAGTTGGTCTTCCCATAAAAATTTCTGCCTGAAGGTCATTGATTCCTTCGACAAGACTAACATACATAGTATGATTATGAGAGGTAAGAAAATCAATTATTTCTTGTTTTATTATTGGGTTTATGTTTATGAATTTGTAATTTGTTTGCATCAATGCATAACCCAATCTTTCAAAATTTAAAATTATTGAAAAATTCATAATTATTTTATTTTTTATCAGTCTTTTTATCCTATAGGATACAAGTTCCTTTGATATTCCAACTTTTTTTCCTATACTTTTTAGGGATTGTCTTGAATTTTGTATCAAGTAGAACAATATTTTTTTATCTTTTACATCAAGATTATACATATATTTTTCACAAAATGATGGTATTTTCTAATATTTTAATCTTTTGTTAAAAATTAACGTCACAGGTTTAATAATTAACAAATCAATATTCAACTTTACACTTCCACTTAATCAATAGGGAGGAGGAAGGATAGAGAAAAACCTCATTTTACTGAGGTTTTTCTCAATATAATCAATATCTTTTCTTTTCTGAAAAGGTGTGAAAAATATGAAAAATATCTTTCAAAACGCAACTATTATTCTTAGAAACGGGGATAGACAATTTTTTGATGCTATTTTCATAACAGATAAAGGGATCTATATAGGAGTAATAAACAAGGATTATGGGGGAAAAAAGAAATTTGAGGAACATAGCTTCATTCCAAATGACCAAATTGAAAAAATCTCTTTTTTTAATGAAGAAGGAAAACTACAGGATATTGATTATTTTAATGGAGGAAAGAATAAATGAAAAGAAAAATTGTAGGAATATATTTTTTGACGCTGTTGATTGCATCTGTTCTATTGACTGCAAGTTTTGTATCTGCTTGTACTACATTTCAAAGTTATGATTTAGATGATGTTTTAGTTGGATCAAATATGGATTGGTCTAGAAATTTTGATATTTACATGCATTTTTTTCCAGAGGAAGATGGTAAATATGGTCGGGTGATTTTTGAGCTCCCATATCCACTTATTGATTATCCGGACTGGATTTGTCCTAAGCAAGGAATAAATGATCAAGGACTTCATATGAATGTTCATCTTGCGCCATTCTTAAATCCTGAAAACTCAAGCGGAAAACCATTGTTTGAAAGTGATGATCCTGACTACTATCAAATAGCAATCCATGCATATTGTCTTGCAAATTGTGCAACTGTATCTGAAGTAATTGATATATTTGACCAATATAACCTATATTATTATTCTGAAGCAATGACCTTTTTTGTTGATAGAAATGGAGATTCAGTAATTATTGAGGGTGATGATGTAATATACAAAGAAGGAGATTTTCAGGTTATCACAAATTATTATCAGACCCATCCAGAACTTGGAAATTATCCCTGCTGGAGATATGAAAAAGCAGTAAGTATGCTTGAGAACATGACTGAACTATCGGTTGATTATTTTGCCTCGATTTGTGATGGGACAAATGTTCCTACTACTATTCATTCAAATATCTATGATTTAATTGATGATAAGTTTTTTATCTATTATAACAATGATTTCACAAATTTTTTAGAGTTTGATTTAAGTGAGGAACTAGCAAAAGGTAAAAGAAGAATTTTACTTGGAACCCTTTTTGATTTTGAGGAAAATGAACCGCCACATAAGTCAGATACTCCTGAGGGGCCTTCTTCTGGTCTTCCAGAGGTTGATTATTTGTTCAAATGCAATAGGACATTTGATCCTGATGGTGACCGGATTATGTATCTTTTTGATTGGGATGATGGAACAGATTCCGATTGGATTCATGCAACTAGTAACATGGTTGAAGCAGAACATAATTGGAGTAAAATAGGGTCTTATCAGGTAAGGGTCAAGACAATGGATATCTATGGAAGGGAAAGCGCTTGGTCTAATCCTTTAGAAATGACAATTCCAAGAACAAGGACTGTACATCAACCATTGCTTTATCGATTATTTGAGAGATTTCCAAATATCTTCCCCATATTAAGATGCCTGCTTGGATTTGACTAGTTCAAATCCTCCTCTTTTTTTTTTTATTATTACATATGTTACGCTTAATATCCTAAGATTTTTTTAGTAAAGATTAAATAAAACTAAAACATACCAAATTGCACTTATTCAACGGGAGGAATGAAAGAAGCATGTATAAAAAATTAGTTGGAATATTAGTGGTGACGCTATTGATTACAGCTGCACTTCCTGCAGTAGGGACAATGAATATTGTAAATGAAAAAGCTGAATATCCCACACAAATTTCTGGTGTAGAATGGACTAAAACCTATGGTGAAGATGAGTACGATGTCTTTTATGATGTTGATGTTACAACTGATGGCGGATATATAGTATGTGGTAATCATGAAGAAAATGGAAATTACTATCCATATGTCTTAAAGGTTGATTCAGAAGGAACTCAAGAGTGGAATTGGACCATTAGGGAATTTGAATTCAATGGTACAATATGTTATATTTTTGATAACTGGGCATCTGCAATTATGCAAGCAAGCGATGGTGGTTACGTATTGTGTGTATATATAGTGTTTGAGTATGAAGGGCAAGATGTACTATTAGGTGGTCTTGTAAAGTTTGATGAATCTGGAAACTTACTTTGGTTTGGCTATATTGGTGAAGAATGGGTATGGTGGTGTGTTCCAACAGAGGTAATTGAACCTGATGGTGAAGACTTTTATGTAGTTTCAGGGGAAGGTGCTTATAGTAGTGATCCTACAAATGACTATTCTGCTGTATTAGCAAAAGTTGATTTATCTGGTGTAATGATTGATTATGAGTTGTATAATTATGGTGATTATATTGATGAGGGTTATGCTTTATGTGAAGCAGACGGAGGATATCTATTGACGGGTACAGCACGTAGTAGTCCTTCATATGGAGATTATTGGATGATTAAAACCGATTCAGATCTTGAAATGACAGATAATAAAACCTATGGAACAACATATAATGAAGAGAGTTTTAATAATGATTGTTTCCAAACCTCAGATGGAGGATTTATAATGGGTGGACAAGGATATAAATCTCCATATGGTTACAATCCATGGATTGTTAGAACCGATTCTGATCTAAATATGATATGGAATAGAAGCTATGGTGATATTTATTTTGATACATGTTGGAGTATGGCAGAGACTTCTGATGAAAAATATGTACTATGTGCAACAATGAATGTTAATGGTAATGTAGGTGATAAGGACGATACTCATTTAGTGAAATTAAACGATACTGGTAAAATCGAGTGGATACAGATAAATGGAGGTCCAGATAGAGAGGTAGGAATTAGTGTAAAGCAAACTAGTGATGGCGGATTTATTGTTGCAGGTAGAGACGGAACATCATATTCAAAAGAAGCTGATGCGGTTTTAACTAAATTTGCACCATTTGATAATGCACAACCAGATAAACCAGATAAGCCATCCGGACCGAAAAAATTTGATCTTGGAGTGGATTACACATATTCAAGTAGTACAATTGATTCTGACGGTGATCAAGTATATTATAGATGGGATTGGAATTGGGGTGATGAAACAGATGAAAATAGATATAGCGACTGGCTTGGACCATATAACTCAGGTGATACATGTGAAGCAGCTCATAACTGGACTACACCAGGTGAAAAATATATAAGGGTTGAGACAAAGGATGCAAATGGCGGGGAAAGTGTCTGGTCAGACGATTTAATAGTTTCAAATCCAAGAGCTAGAGCAACATCTAATACATTTTTGCAACATCTGTTTGAAAGGTTTCCAAATCTACTTCCCCTGTTTAGATACCTGCTTGGATTTGACTAGTTCAAATCCCTCTCTCTTTTTTATTTTTTACTAAAATATTTATATAATAAACTTTTTATCTTTTCTTTAGATTAATTTTTTAATGATTGATCTTTCAAAACACCCTACTTTAAAATACATCCTTTTTGGTGATTTATACTTCTCAGAGGGTTTAATACTTGCACTTACTACAGTAATACTAGTATTGTTTTTTACTGAAAAAGATATTTCAATATCTACAACTACAATTGTAGGTGGTATTGCATCTATTCCGTGGGTAATGAAGTTTGTTTATGGACCCACAATTGATTTCTTTTCTAAATATGGACGAAAAAATTTCATTTTTCTAGGAGGAATTATTGGTGCATTATCTATTTTTTTAATAGCCTTTATTGATCCTAATACATCAATTGCACTATTTACAGTATTCTTATTCATGGGTCATTTTGGTGTTGTATTATTAGATGTTACTGCTGATGCATGGGCAATACAAATAACAAAAAAAAGTGAGCGTGGAAAAATAAATTCTGCAATGACAACAGGCTTTTTTTTGGGAACTGCAATAGGAAGTGTACTTTTAACATACATTGCAACACATTTTGGATTTGAAACTGTATTTATAACTAGCAGTTTTCTGATATTTTTAACAATTATTTTACCAATATTTGTAAGAGAAAAAAGAATTGAAATCAAAAGAAAGATAATTGGTCCATTGCTTGTGTCTGAATTTAAAAAAAGAAATACACAACTTGTCGCTTTATTTGGTTTTGTTGTGACAATCAATTTTGGAGTACTAAAGTTTGTAATTCCTGAATATATGGCAGATGTTCTTATTCTTGATAAGATTCAGATAGGCGTCCTAACTGCTCTTTATTACATATCAATAGTAATTGGTTCATTTATTGGAGGTATCTCATCAGATATATTTGGAAGAAAGAAAATACTGTATATCACTCTTTCAGGACTATTGATATCATCTGGTTTACTAATAACTGCAGATTCTTGGGAAAAAATTGCATTGATTTATTCATCTATTGGAATTTTTATGGGAGCTTCGATTTATTCTGCTGGTTCAGCATTAGTAATGGATATTACGAATCCAAAGATTTCTGGGTCACAATATTCATTTCTTGCAAGTATTTCCAATTTTGGAGGAACAGGTATTGGCATGATTAGTGGGACACTTGTACTGATTCTAGGTTATAATCGATTCTTTCTTTATTCCGCATGGATAATATGCCCAGCGCTTTTGATTCTTTATTTTATAAAAGAAAAGAAAAACTGATTCTTTATTTGACAATTTCTGGATAATGGGTATATTTAACCTGTTTAATCGTTGAATAATATGAAAAATCTTTTATGGAATCTGGAAACTTTTTAGCAATTTCCTCCATGAATTTATGTAACTCATCAATATTTCTCAAAATAACTTCAAACTCTAAATCAACATAACCAATTGTATAACCCTGCCATCTAACGTGAGGATTTCTTGTTATAAATTTTGCAATATCTTTTATTTCTATCCTATCCTTAAGATTGATATCTATTTTAAATATTCGATATCCTAATTTTGAAAAATCAATATTTACTTTAAATGCTTTAATAATACCTGATTTTAAGAGATTAGTTATTCTATTATTTACCGTTGCTGATGTAACTTTCAGGTTTTTTGCAATTTCAATTGTAGATTTTCTTGCATCAAGTTCGATTTGTTTTAAAATCTCAACATCCAGGTTGTCAAGTGTTGGAATATTTTCGTCACCAAATTTCTTAATTTTATCTCTTTTTACTTTTTCAGAGTCTTTATCATCTAGCAAAAAAGAGAGAGGATATGTGTCAGATGCGATAAACATAGAAAAAACTTGGTCTGCGATATGGTTTCTGTATTTATCTAAAAATTTATTCCAATAGTCTTTGAATTTTAGATAATCAATATCAATCATATAAACTGTTAAATCGTATTTACCTTCGACGATGTTAACTGCCATTGAGAAATTTGACTCAACCAATGACTGAATTATCTTTTCTTTTATATCTGGCGGAGTATATTGAAGCTTGATATAAAATCTTAAATAGACATAACCGAACTTAAAGGAATTTATACTTGTAAAAAATTTTTTTATTATTCCTTTTTCAATGAGTCTATTTACCCTATAAATAACATTGTTTCTATGAAGACCGACCTTTTTTCCGATTTGGGAATAGGATTGTCTTGAATTTAGATATAAATGGTATAGTATTTTCCTATCCTTCAAATCTAGACTAATCATATTTTATTGCATAGTTAAAGTATTTATTAAATTTTTTTGTTATTTGCAAAAAAAACTGGAAAAACATTTTATGATTTTATTAAATAATTCATCTACTACGGAGGAAGAAAAGTATGAAAAAGAAAATTATAGGAATATGTGTTTTGACGCTTTTGATTGGAACTGTAATACCTCTGTCTGCACAAAATATAACAAGTGATTATGAAAAATACGTCCAACCTGCTTTGCTCAGCGGTGGGTTTTTTAATAAATATGGTGGGTCTGGAACTGATGCCTTTAAGGAGATCGACTTAACTCACGACGGTTGCTATATTGCTGTCGGTGAAACCCAAGTTGGTGATACTAGAGATGCTTGGATGGTAAAAATTGATTCCGTAGGTGAGGTTATTTGGGAAATAACTCATGGAACATCTGCTGGTTGGGATGGTCTCTTTCCAGTAATAACCACTTCAGATGGTGGTTATCTTGGCGGTGGATGGTTTTATAATAGCTCGCAGGAAGATTTCGATGCTCTACTTATAAAGACTAACGAAGATGGCGAGGTTTCTTGGATTGAAACCTACGGTGGTGAAGGTCGTGATGAGTTCTTTGGCCTTCTAGAAACAGGTAATGGTTATTTTTGTGTTGGAATATCATTTAGTTTCTCTGATTCAAAAAACGGATATCTAGCAAAAGTCGATTTTGATGGTAACTTGATTTGGCAAAAAATCTTTGAAAAGGAAGGTTTTATTACTGAACTTGATGAAATAATCGTTTCTAATGTAAATGATGGTTATATTTTTATCCTCCACAGGGTTGGATTTTAAAAATTGATGAAGAAGGTAATGTAATTTGGGATAATTCTTTCGGCAAACCCTTGCTTTTTGACTGGTGTACCACAATTGCAAATACAAATGATGATTGCTATATTGTTGCAGGTGGTACTCGTGGAGGTACATTAGCACTAGGATTCATTGGTACGGACATCTGGCTTATGAAGGTGGATAATGAAGGTAATATGCTTTGGGAGAAAAATCATGGAGTTCCATTATTGAAGGATTATTCTTTAAGCGTACAGCCTACAAGTGATGGAG
>WOR8_10007878_pt1 | contig 10146 bp, 5 predicted proteins | sample DeeMarSeWOR38_10_FD_19890 | JGI IMG/M metagenome (IMG submission 19890)
GATTCAATAAAGGATGTCTCATTGGCCGTGGTATTTTCCAGGCGATACCAGGTGTAGCCGTATCCAACTCTAAGGTAAGGCTGTACCGCCCGGGTAGAAACGTTAAAACGAATACTTCCTTCATACTGCCACATATTCAGCTCAGTTCGAATGTAAAAATCCGGTATGTTATTGAAGAGCACTGAATATTTCATCTCACTGCGGCTATGGATGAGGGTATTAACCACCGAAAAGCGATCTTTCTGGATGGTCGCATCCATGGCAAAAGCGACAGGATTTTCGATTTCCTCAGAAGCATTTCGGAGTTCTGTTTCCTCGTTTCCGTTAATTAAAAGATAAAATAACAGTTGAGCGATTACTTCGGTACCCTGTTTTTCATTAATGAGTAAATCATCAAAATCACTGGGTAAATAAATTTTAGAAACACCGGGCGTCACGCTGAAAAAACGGAAGGGAATGGCATCTGAGGGATAAAAAGCGGGATTCTGTTTTTTAGAAAACGCCCGAAATGGGGCCGATACCATAGTCCAGGTGATATCCAGGGGAGGAATATGTACAAAGGTAGGCAAAGTTAAATTGAGAAATCCAAAATTATTCTGAAAGGTATCTGTGAAACTAATCGGCAGGAACAGATAATAACTATGCGGATCATAGGATGTATGTCCTTTGGTCGCACCACTGTTATTCCAGGCACCCTGATACCAGGGGCCTTCGGGTGCCAGATTTCCAGTATCAGCATGGGGGATAATACCTGCCAGTGGTGATTCAATGGCCGGATATCCCCAGTGCATGGGAAGCAGCATCCAGTACCATTTCTGGCGCATCTCCGGTGACTGCTGGACAAAATCAATAATTCGTTCCCAATCAGGAAGTATTTCCAACCTCTCGGAAGTATCAAAGGTGAGAATCCCTCCCCGCTTATACGTTTCGTACTTTGCAGGATCGTTGCTTCGAAAGTATTTTCGATGATCGAAATGAACCGAAATCTGCTCAGAGGCCCCTCCCGGGCCTACCTTCTTATAAATGCCGGGCACCGGATAGGTGCCATGCGAATCACGGTTGCGCCCTCCCGGTGAGACCATCAGCAAATCCGGTCCTTTACTGTCTCCCCCGATATAGGCAATTGGATGCGTATTAATTCGGGTTTCTTCTTTATCCTGGTAGGCCAGTTCACGAATTTTACGCCATAGTTTCTTTTCGTCAATCACGTGCTCCTGGCGGTTTTTTATGTCTTTTTCCCATTGTTTTCTTGGTGTATAAACATTGGGTGAAGAATAATCCAGAATAAAAACATTATGGTGAAAATACGATTCGAACCTCTTGATGACCAGTGGATTCTCTCCGTTTTCCTTTTCCCAGCTCCCATTCAGGATTCTTTCGATCTCTTCCCGGTTTAAGAGCTGATCCACTTTATTTATAGGATTCACTACAACATTGAGGTGTTCCCAGTCCCCAATATGTTTATTTGCGCCATCGTTAAACGGATAAAAGAAAAAATATTGTATCACCAGCTCGTATCCCAAAAATCCGGCGGTATTTGATTGTACCTGTTTTATGAAAGGGTGGGCGAAAATTTTTATATACTCCCGATAACTCTCCTTTAAATCATCTGTATACTGATTAATATATTCATTCTTCCAACTCTCCAGATCACCTCCGGGAAAATCGATGTACATGACCTTGTGAAGACGCATGTGTGGTTCCACCGCCGCTTTCTGGTAAGACATTTCAGTAGGATTTTCCGGGTTAAATTGCTTCAGCAATGATAATAACCTCTGGTCATCACTCTCTTCCTTTGCAGCTGTATCCTGGTTTGATTTTCCCGTATCTTTCCTGTCCAGATTGAGAATATCAATCGTATAGCTTTGCATTAATTCGGAGGTGGCACCGGCCATATTCCATTCATCCACGTAGAGCAGATAGGAGGCGCCGTGTTCGGTAAATTTTCGAAAATCCATAGGAACACCAAATGAATTCTGCACCAGAATGGGACTGAAGCGCAATGCGATTTCCCTGATGTTTTCTGCGCGCTGATCATCAATACCGTCAACCGGATCGACATCCCGATAATCGGGGGAATCCGGATCCCCATACAAAGCCAGCTCGGCACTTCCCGGCGCCTGGCGAACCAGCGGAGGATGTTTGATGGGAACAAAGCGCAGATAATCCTGTTTAGGAATTCTCTGTCCCAAAATATTAGAAAAACCTAAAAAAATGATAATAATAAAATAATAAACTCTCATGTTCTTAGTCATCCTTTTTTGGAGAGAAAACAAATTAAGTAAAGATAAATTTTATCGCAACTTCATTTATGAAGGTATACAATCATAAACTTCTTAGTAAGTTTTGTTTCTTTCAATTCCTAAAGCTGATATTTTTAAAATGACATTTTTCTCTCATTCAGAATTTTATCCCAGGTTTTGTTAATCCTAGAGCTTTTCTTGAATAGTCCCGCTATTAAATTGCCGCAAATAACACTTAGCATTCGCCTGCTGTTCTATGTAACTTTTGGTCTTAAATTTTCCACCGGATAAACACATAAATGGAGTAATTATGAGCGTTTTTACCCTTTTACCCTTTTTGAGAAATGGACAACAAGATTCTGATCAGATAAGAGAGAATTTTGAGGAATTTGTTCAACAAAAAGTGACAGGAGCTATCCTCTTCTTATTATTTATCATCTTTGTTACCACGACTGGCGTGATGGGACAAACAGGTACTACAGACCAGAAAGTGATCCCTCCCGAAACCAGTTCAGAAACCCCGGAAAAAGTTCCGGAAATGCAACCGATTGCTGCCTCAGATATTCCTAAAGCATCAGAAGAGACCATAAGCCAGCTGGGCGAAATCCGAGGGAAGATAAAACCTCTGGATAATATTAAGGAAACTGGACTGAGATTCAAAACTTTAAAAGCTGAAACAGACCAGTTGCAGGCACAATTAGACGAAACCAACCTCGAAGAACTAAAATACAATCGGTTACTATCAATTCAAACGAGTTGGGAAAATATTAAAACTTCCATGTCAGCATGGCAAAACAATCTTCAATCCCGTTCACAGGAACTTGAGACATACGGACAAGTCTTGCAAGAAAATCAAAAATTGTGGGAGATGACCAGCAACGCTTCTAAAGAAAGGGATGATCCGGAGGCTATAAGGTCAAGAATTAATGAAGTTCTGGATTCAATTCTGGTAGTTGATAAGGTCTTGAAAACCCGACAGGAAGCCGTTCTGACCTTGATGGATCAGGTATCACAGGAATCTATACGCATCAATAAAGCGCAGGCAAGAATTAAAGAAGCCCAGGTTGAAACCCGCGCAAAGATATTTGCGATAGACAGCCCACCCCTCTGGAAAGCTTTTCATCGTACAGAAAAGAGTCTCTCAATTTCCATGCAGATGAAACAAACATTGAAATCCCGCCTGACTGCCCTGAAAAAATTCACAGATCTGAACTGGCCACGCATGTTTTTACATTTGGGAATATTTCTGGTAGTTTCGCTTTTTCTATTCAATGTCCGTCGCCACAGTGATACCTGGCTTGAAAAAGAGGGATCTGCAGCAAGGTTTAAATATATTTATCTCCATCCATTCTCCTCTTCTTTATTACTCTCACTCCTCTTAACATCATACATATATAAAAATCCACCTGAGTTTGTCAGAGAATTAAACCGGTTACTGTTCCTGATACCTCTGCTGCGCATTCTGCCAAAAATAATTTACCATGAAATGAAAACGCCCTTTTACTGGCTTGCTGCTCTTTATGTGCTCCAACGGTTAGATGATGTAATCATCGATTTCACACTTGCCCACCGATTGATTCTTCTGTTCACAACCCTGGTGACCTTTATCGGTTTATTATGGATTCTTCGTCCAAATAGCCCCATCCTGCAACGGGAGGGCGGAACCTGGCGGCAAGCGATGATTTTTTCTTCTCGAATTGTTATGATATTGATGGGCGCTTCCCTGCTAGCTAACATCTTCGGAAATGTATCGCTGGCAGATTTACTAACCTCCGGCACACTAAATATCTCATATGTGGCGGTCGGCGTTTTTGCAGCTATTCTGATTCTGGAGAGTATTATTGTTATTTCTCTGCAAGGCCGGGTTTTATCAAAACTTCGGATTGTTCAAAAAAATTCACAGCTCATCCAGGAACGCATCATTTCACTGCTTCGGCTATTGATCCTGATTCTCTGGATCGGATTCAGCCTGGAGAGCTTTAACATTTATGATCCAATAAAAGAATTCACCCAAAATTTTCTGTCTAAATCGTGGCAAGTGGGTAATTTCAGTTTTGCTATAGGAGATCTTCTGATCTTTATTGCCACCATTTGGTTTTCCTTCGTGTTGTCCCGTTTCATTCGTTTTATTCTGGAGGAAGATGTGCTCCCTCGAATTCCCTTACCCCGGGGGGTACCGGCCAGTATTTCTATCCTCACCAACTACACTATCCTATCAATCGGTTTTCTGATTGCCCTGACAGCGGCCGGTATAGAATGGAGTAAATTTGCCCTGCTGGCCGGTGCATTCGGTGTTGGTATCGGATTTGGATTACAGAATGTCGTTAATAATTTTATTTCCGGTCTTATTCTGATATTTGAACGCCCTATTAAAGTAGGAGATACGGTGGAAGTGGGAGTACTCAAGGGTAACGTAAAAAGGATCGGCATCCGTTCCAGCACCATTCGCACCTTTGAAGGGGCAGAAGTCATTGTTCCCAATGGAACTCTGATTCAGAGCGAAGTTACCAACTGGACCCTATCCGACCGTCTGCGGCGGATTGAAGTTAAAGTTGGGGTCTCATATGGCTCCGACCCGAATCAGGTGCTTCAAATTCTGCAAAAAATCGCGGAAGACCATCCGGTTGTGCTGGATAATCCGGCACCAATGGTTCTCTTTCAGGGATTCGGGGAAAGTTCGCTGGATTTTTCCCTGCGGGTCTGGACTTCCGATTTCGACAACTGGCTCTCGTTCAGCAGCGAAATCAAACTCCAGGTCCATAATGCCTTGAGAAAAGCCGGCATTGAAATTCCGTTCCCCCAGCGGGATTTACATCTGCGCTCGGTAACCAAGGACATTACACAAGAGCTAACGACATCTCAGCATAAAAGTAACAGGAAGAACAAAACGACAGGATCACAGGATAGGAAAAAGTTATAGGTTATAGGGTATAAGGGTATAAAGGAAATGGAAGTAGGCTGAAGGTTAAAGGCTAAAAGTAAAAGAATAAAGGTATGGAGGTATGGAGGTATGGAGGTGTAAAGTTATAAAGGTATAAAGGGTTCAAGGTGTCAAGAGATCGAGTTAAAAGACGTCGCTAGAGGCAAATGAGCTAGTTTTACCTTTCTGCTGTCTAGGTTAATGTTTTTCACTGAATCCTAAATCCCGAATCCTAAATCCCGAATCCTAAATCCTGACTTGCTTGCCATTTCACCTTTGACAGCAAATAGCTGAGAGCCGGCCGCTGACAGCTAAGATAATTATTTTACCTTCTTTATCCCAAATGGCGTATATGCCTGTCCGGTTTCCTGAGTATTTTTAAATAATTCCCAATTACTTTGCAATCTGGGTTGCAGCGGATGAAACAAGTGATATTGAATGGCCATATGATTGACAGATCTGATCTGAATTCCATTCAACTCCAATCGGTATTGCACATCGGTGTCTTCTCCAACCGAGGGGGCTTCATAACGTTCATCGAAACCATTTATATCCAACATATCCTTTTTTGAAACAGAAAAATTGCAACCCAGAATTCCCCGAAGTTTACGGTTGAGCAAACCACGCAACAGATTAGATTTCACATACAAGCCTTTTTCCACATCCTTGGATTCCCCAAATAATCCATCCAAAATCAACTGCCAGCTTTGATTTTCCAGATAGCCCTTTTTAACCGAATCAGGTGATAATCTTTTTGATATTTTTCCGGACAAGTTGACACGCCGGCCGGTGAGACATACCCCTTCCCTTCCATGCTTTACATGTTCACGGATGAATTCCCGATGAGGAATACAATCCATATCAATGAAAATCAGATAGTCACTATTTGCCTTTTGAATCGCCTGATTTAGAATTCGGTTTTTGCGGAATCCCTGATCTTCCTGCCAAACATGCTGAACCGAAATAGGTGAGTTTGATATGATCTCATGGAGCTGAGAAACAGCTTGTTGATGGGAACCATCATCTGCGATAATGACTTCAAAGTCCGCAAATGTCTGACGTTCCAATCCTGCGAACATCAACGCCAAATAATCCGGCCGATTATAAAACGCAATAATGAGGCTGGCGTGAATCATTCTTATAATATCACCTTTACCATAAAATAGGAAAATCCGCCTTGAAGGCGGATTTCCGGTTAACTCAAAATTCTCAAAGACGGAATAAGTTTCAAATTAGTGAGATAAACAATCATTCACTATAAAAGTCCTGCTCAAACCAACTGCTGTGATTACTCATCGATCGTAATCATAATGACCTGGGTTGCCTGACTGACGACCTTATCTCCAGGCTCGAGATTTTCCAGATTTTCAACATCATCCTGAACCGGCAGCATCATAGGCGTACCATCCTCCATCAGCAAGGTGATCATGCGATTAACCGCATCAACTTCTTTTACGGTCGTGGTCATATTTTGTGCCTGAATGATGGTTATCGTTCGATCCTCCTGACCTGTTTTGGCTCCAATCGTCCTGACCTCCTCATCCGCCGGAACCTCTTCTCCCTCTTTCACTGCATAATTCAGTTCCTTTTTGGAAATAGTCATGGTCACCCCTTTTCCTACGGTAAGTTTCTCCAGGGGGACATCCGGGTGAATATTTTGGAAAGTATGCGCCACTCCCTCTTCATCTCTCAAGGTCACACTTCTTTTTTCATAATCTACTTTATCCACCACCGCATGAATGGAATACTCAGAGGTCCTCTCAATGCTCGGTTTTTCTGGCATCGGCTGTTCGGCTTTTTCAGCTTTTTCACAGTTGACCATGAGAGTGAATGCCAGCAGAGCGAAAAACAGCAGAAATACATTTTGCGTTTTCATATTTTCTCCTCCTGTTCGGGTGAAAGCAAATCGGCTATAATAATAATTTGTTTTTTGCACATATGCAATCAAATTAAGAATTCAGATTAAATAAATTTGAGTTCAAAATCACTAAATCATTGTTCATCAAAAAGTGATAGCATCGTCGATGTCAATTGCGATACACAATTTATGGGCCTCGTTCAGCCTTTAATTGCCTTATAAAACTTTTGGAATTGTTGTTCCAGATTAAATTGCCTGAGGGCTTTTTCGCGACCGGCGGCTGCTAATGTTTGGCGAAATTCAGAATCTTTATATAATTTCCTTATAGCCGAAGCTAAAGCTTCTGAGTCCCAGCTTTTAAAAAGAAGGCCGGTTTTTTCATGATCGATGATTTCCGGTACCCCCCCTTCATCGCTGCCAATGACAACGACACCGGCATGCATGGCTTCGATCAGAACCAGCCCGAACGTTTCATTTTTAGTCGTTAACACCACCGCATCAAAGCAGCTCATAAGTTCGATGGGATTGGGGTAAAAATCCATAAAATAAATTTGCTTTTGTAGCTGCTTCCTTTCAACCAAATTTTGCAAGTATGCCTTATAATCCGGTTCAAACGTTGCCCCCACAATCCAGGCATTCACGAAAATGTTTTCATGTTTTAGTCTGCCGATTGCCTCGATCAGCAAATGCTGTCCTTTATATTCACTAAGACGACCCAGCAGACCGACAGTAAAATCTCCCTTAATATCCAATTCTTGTTTGAGACTTTCTGTCCTTTCGGAAGTAACATTTCCTGGAATTTCAACGCCATAATATACCTGTCTGATTTTATCAGCACTGAGGGGAAGATTCTCCAGGGCTTGCTTTTCCAGATAGCGGGTAATGGCGATGAAGCAATCCATCTTGCCATAAATGAAGCGGTGGTAGGGATCTCGCTTTTTTCCGGGCATATTCATCTGGCGGGTATGGACGAATCGAAATTTCCGCCTAGAGAGCTGTTTCACTAGGGCCACCAGCGGTAGGTCAAATTTCCAGTGGACATGGACCACTTCAATCTTGTTTTGCTTAATAAAGTATTTGAGTTGTGAAGCTTTTTGCCAGGGAAATTTCCCGGCTTTATGGGAAAAATTCAGTGAGGGTGCTTTGAGGTCCAGCAGATCTTTCTGAATACGGGAATTTTCCTGCAGGCAAAGGAAAAGCTCGACATCCGGTTTTCCGGATAACCAGCGGGAAAAATCACGCATGTGTAATTCCAGGCCTCCGTAATCCGGAGAAAGGCAGAGCTCCAGTATTTTCATGGTCATAAATTATAGATTGATTTAACAAATATGAAGATACAAATGAATTTAATAATGTCGCAAGGTTTTCTCACGCAAACCCGCAAAGAACGCAAAGCTCATATAGAAAGAATAAAAAATAAATAGTAAAAAATACAAAATCATTGAAAGGATTATGAATTAAGGATCATAATTAGCCAAAAACAATACTCCTTGAGAGATTTTATTCTGAAGTATTTTTCTATGCGTCTTCGCGTGAGATATAATTCAGATGATTTACAAACTATTAAAACAAAAAAGGCGGGATAATAATCCCGCCTTATCGTTATGAATAATTTAATATTCTTCTACATAATGAAATACACCACGCTGGCTGTGAGCATGGAGGGACTTTCCAGATCCTTTACTTTCAGGCTCTCCCACTCTGCCCTTACACCCAGTTTTCCTAAACCCAGACCAGCCCCCACACCCCAGGCAAATTGACTGCTATTGGCATCGTTGACAACGTCATCGAATTTAAGCTGGGTATCTGCGAAAAAATATCCCGCTTTCGCGAAAACTTCCAGCATGGCGAAATTCAGGGTCAATGTACCAAAAACATCAAAGCCCTTAATATTTGACTCAATGTTCACACCCTGAACGGTATTTTTAATGTTTCCCAGAGAACGATAGCCGCCTTCCACTCCGATCAGTTTAACAAATTTATAACCGGCAAAGAATTTATAGGCAAAACCATTTCCATCCATCTTCAGATCTTCGCCGCCGATATCGGTTGGCTTCGTTTCAACAAAAGAAGAACCCATTCCCCCGCCAATGAATAATTTACCGGGAACCTGGGCCCATGCGGGATTTAACAGAAGTACCACCAGCACAAGAATAACCATAAAATAACGCATATTCATTCCTCCATTATAACTTTGCGTGATTGACCAATGTCTAACTTTTAAATAATCGTCCTAAATATATAAAACATTATTCAATGAAACCTTTTTAAAATGAAAATGCTTACTCCCGGGCAAACTTAATCTTACGCAAAGACGCAAAGAGCGACAAGAAAAAGCTACTACTAAAGCCCCATTCACCATATAAAACTTTTAAAGCACTTTAAAGATTGACCCTAAATTGTTATTTTACAATGCAAAAAGGCAGGTTTGAGGTAAATAATATGACTCATCTAAAGGGTGAAGCTTTAAATGTGGGTTTTATTGTAACCAATATGAGCGCTTAAGCAAAAGGAGTGATATACTTCTACAGTGGGCGGGGTACAGCAGAGCAATTGATCAAGGAAGGTAAATATGCTTTAAATTGGACAAGGTTATCATGAAAACTATTAGTATCGAATCAGACGAGGCTCTGTCTGTTTGTTCTGGCTTATAATCTTGGCATTATCTTTCAACATATGGCGCTTCCTCGAAAAATCAAACACTGGTCGCTCCGCAGTTTATGGACGAGATTTATCAAGATCGGCGGCAAAGTAGTCAGGCATAGCAGATATGTTACATTTCAAATTTTTTACAACAGGAATAATTTTACTATGTGTCGCCTTCACTTCAACATCATATTTATCATTATTGTCTTTATAAATTTTGCCAATGCAACGTCTTCATTTATCTTATCTGCCAGCAAGACAGATACGAAACTCTCCATTGATGGCCTGTTAACGGAATCGGTCTGGCAAGAGGCGCAAATTGCCGGAGATTTTATCCGTTATCAGCCGCAAAGCGGATCAATATCAACCTATAGATCAGAAGCGATGGTATTGTATGATTCAACCAGTATTTATATTGCTTTCCGTTTATGGGATGATGAAACACCTACTGCCCAGTTAACCAGGCGTGATGAGGAGTT
>WOR8_10009197_pt1 | contig 10141 bp, 7 predicted proteins | sample DeeMarSeWOR38_10_FD_19890 | JGI IMG/M metagenome (IMG submission 19890)
CAGTCCATTCCGCCGGATCAGGAAGCGGCCGTAAAAAGAATCCGGATCCGAGTAGGACAGTTGTCAGGTGTTGTGCCCGATTCCCTGGAATTCTGTTTCAGTTCACTCTTAAGTGAGACGCAAATGGGGCAGGCGGGCCTGGTAATAGAAAAAATACCTACGGTTTCCCTGTGCAAAGACTGCCTGCATCGATTCACCGTTGATGATTTTGTTTTTTCCTGCCCGGCGTGCAAAAGCCTCAACCTGGAGGTTATATCCGGGAATGAACTGGAGGTTGTAGATATAGAACTGGTGGACGATTGAAACGAGGTCCTATGAGCATCATAACCATTGAACGGAAAGTGCTTGAGAAGAACGATCAGATTGCCGTCGGGAATCGACAGCTATTCCAAGAACACGGGATCTATGCACTGAATCTTGTCAGTTCCCCCGGCGCCGGCAAAACCAGTATCCTGGAAAAGACTTTCCAGGAACTGCGGGGTGAAATGAAATTCGCGGTTATAGAGGGGGATGTTCAAACCGATCTGGATGCCCGGCGTGTTTCACAATATGGTGTCTCCGTGGTGCAGATTGTGACGCTTGGAGGGTGCCACCTGGAGGCCAACCTGGTCCGGGATGCCCTGAAAAAGCTGGATTTGGCTGCTATTGAACTGTTGTTTATTGAGAATGTCGGGAACCTGGTATGCCCGTCAAATTATGACCTGGGTGAAGCGATGAAGGTGGTTGTTTTGAGTACCACCGAGGGGGATGATAAACCGCTGAAATATCCGGCTATGATCCGCAATTCTGCCGTTCTGCTGCTGAACAAGATCGATCTGTTACCCTATGTTCCGTGCGATTTGGATGCTCTCAGGAAAAACGCCCTTAAAATCAATCCCGCTCTTAAGATTTTTGAGATCTCCTGTATTACGGGTGAGGGAATACCCGCTTGGTGCAACTGGCTGAGGAAGAAGGATTATTCACTATAGTGATTCAAAGGATACAGGTTGCGATCCACGGCGCAGTGCAGGGAGTCGGCTTCAGGCCCTTCGTATACAGGATTGCAAATGAAATGAAGCTGCCGGGCTGGGTGCTGAATTCCCCCCGGGGTGTTTTAATTGAGGTTGAAGGCCGTCAGGCAGATCTTGAATCTTTTCTTATTCGGCTTCAAGAAGAGAAGCCGAAGCCGTCTTATATCCAGAGTCTGGAATTCTCGTATCTGGACCCGGCCGGTTTCAAGGATTTTGTAATCAGGGATAGCGACAGGCGGGGTGTTCGGAGTGCATTGGTTCTTCCCGATATCGCGGCCTGTCCGGAGTGCCTTTTGGAGGTATCGGATCCGAACAATCGACGTTATCGGTATCCGTTTACCAACTGCACTCACTGTGGCCCTCGATTTACCATTATAGAATCTCTCCCCTACGACCGCTCGAATACATCGATGAAATCCTTCGAAATGTGTTCCGAATGCCTGCAGGAATATGGGAATCCTCGGGATCGGCGATTTCACGCTCAACCCAATGCATGTTCCGTATGCGGACCCAGGATGGAACTCTGGGATCCTTCCGGCAAAGTGCTTGCTGATTGCAACGATGCACTCGTGCTGGCCTCAGAGGCAATCCGACGGGGTAAAATTCTTGCTGTAAAAGGGCTTGGGGGATTCCATCTGTTTGCCGATGCCTGCAATGAGGAGGCGGTTGAAACACTCCGTTTTAGAAAACATCGTGAGGAGAAACCTTTCGCTCTGATGTATCCGTCGATCGACCGGGTCGGCAGCGACTGTGAAATATCCAGGCTTGAGAAGCGACTTCTGACCTCACCCGAGTCTCCGATTGTAATTCTACGGTGTAAAAAATATCCCTCCTCTCAGACCATTGTTCCCTCGGTAGCTCCGGGAAATCCTTACCTTGGAGTGATGCTTCCTTATACACCTCTGCATTATCTTTTGATGCAGGAACTCTGTATCCCCGTTATTGCAACCAGCGGAAATATTTCCGATGAGCCGATCTGTATCGATGAGGCTGACGCGTTGACGCGTCTTGCCGGGATAGCGGATATTTTTCTCGTACATAATCGCCCCATTTTACGGCACGTGGACGATTCCATAGTCCGTGTAATACTTGGTAGAGAACTTGTCATCCGTAGAGCCCGTGGGTATGCGCCGCTGCCGATTCAGTCCGAACAGGCCCTGCCGGGCGTCCTAGCTGTCGGGAGCCATTTGAAAAACAACGTAGCCGTATCCATCGACAACAATATCTTTGTCAGTCAGCATATAGGTGACCTGGAAAACAGGGAGGCATTGGAAGCTTTTCGAAAGGGAATTGAAAGTTTCCGCGACCTGTTTTGTTTCAATCCCGTCAGAGTTACTGCGGATATGCATCCTGATTATGCATCATCAAAATTTGCACGGGAATTCGGCAGGCCCGTTTTCCCTGTGCAGCATCATTACGCTCATGTAGCCGCATGCATGGCTGAAAATCATTTGGAAGGGCCTGTCATCGGAGTTGCCTGGGATGGTGCCGGTTTCGGTCCTGATGGAACATTGTGGGGCGGGGAATTCCTCCTGACCGATTATACATCCTTTGATCGAATCGCTTCATTCAGAAGATTCAGGTTGCCCGGAGGCTCCTCTGCTATACGTGAGCCTCGCCGGACGGCTCTCGGGGTGCTTTTCGAAATACTGGGAGACCGGTTATTCAAAAGAGAGGACCTTTTACCGATCCAGTCATTCACTGAATCGGAGATCCTGGTGATTGCACAGATGCTGAGGAAAGGGCTTCATTCTCCCTGGACTTCCAGTGTCGGACGCATCTTTGATGCTGTCGCTTCGCTCTCGGGGTTGTGCCAGCAAATCCGGTTTGAAGGCCAGGCTGCCATGAAAACCGAATTCGCAATCGGTTCCACGTCAAACGAGGAAGGAATCATCCATTCCCGGTCCCGATGATCCTGATTTGCAGGTATCGAGCCGTACGATTGTTGATTGGGAGCCGATGATTCTTGCCGTTCTGGAAGACATAGAAAATGCAGTTCCTACAGCGCAAATTTCGGCCAGGTTTCACAATACATTGGCGGACATAATTGTAGAGGTTGTAAAAAACGAAGCTGAAAAACGCATTGTTCTGACCGGAGGCTGTTTTCAAAACAAATATCTTCTGGAAAGGTCTGTGTGGAAGCTGCGTGAGGAGGGCTTCAAGCCGTACTGGCATCAAAGAATTCCCCCTAACGACGGTGGTATCGCGACGGGACAGATCGTTGCCGTATCCAGGCTGCTACAAAAACGGGAAGTGCAAAGTTCCGATTCCGTAGAAAAGAAGTTTGCCTGCGGCAACAAAAAAATGTAATACTTCAAAAAAGCAAAGGTCTGAATTAATTTGATAAAGAATTTTTTATACGCATTTATCCAAAATATACAATAAAAGGGCACTTGAATTCTTCGCCGGAATTTCAATCTGAAATTGAAGAACCGCCTTCAGATTGATATCAGGGGGGAGGGATAATGGCTCGCAAAAAGAGAAACCATAAATACTTGTGGGTAGCTATGCTCATGATCGCTGCAATGGGATTTGGCGGTTCCATTTCGATCGCCCAAGAACAATCGAATTCTGTAGATGAAAACGTGAACGCTCTGGCGGTATCTGTAGCGTCGGGTGATACTGCGGAAGTTCGTAGATTACTTGAGGCTGGTGTTGATGTGAATGCTGTTTCAAAAAGCGGGGTGGCGCCGCTGTTTCTGGCGTCTTTGAAAGACAATAAAGAAATCATCAAGCTTTTGCTCGATGCTGGAGCAAACATAAATGCAAAGACCGGCAACGATGCCACCGCTTTACATATAGCATCCACGAATGGTCGTACAGAAAATGTAAAATTGTTGCTCGATGTTGGAGCAAACGCGAATGCTGCTCTGGGTGATGCCCGCACGCCGCTTATTTTAGCGTCGGAAAAGGGCCATACGGAAATTGTCAAACTACTGCTCGGTGCTGGAGCAAAGGTAAATTCCAAAATATTCGGTGATGCAACGGCACTAACTCTGGCGATTGAAAACGGCCATGAAGAAATTGTCGGACTGCTGTTGGATGCCGGGGCAAAGGTGAATTCCAAAATATTCGGTGATGCAACGGCACTAACTCTGGCGACAGAAAAAGGCCATAAAGAAATTGTCAGACTGCTGTTGGATGCCGGGGCAAAGGTGAATTCTAAAAAATACAACGGCGCAACTGCACTCATTCTGGCGACTGAAAAAGGCCATGTAGAAATTGTCGGGCTGCTTTTGGATGCCGGGGCTGATATAGATGCCAAGATAAAGCTCGGTGGAGAGAATTATACTGCTTTGCAAATAGCGGAAAGCCAAGGTCACATGGAAATAGCAAAGCTTTTAAAGGAACATAGGGGGGAACAATAACCGATCTTAAATCCCTACACACACGCCAATCCAAGGTAAGAATATTTAATTGACCGTTGTTATATGCATACAGGCTCTGCCTTCGATATCCTGCACAGGGCGGTGCGGAGCGGATAGGAGCCGATCTCAGGATTGCAGTGGGCCGGATCATCGCTCATGCATACGTTGATGTTGGATTCAAAGGCTCCGTGAAGAGACGGCTCCTCCCCCGGCATTTCGGGGTACCACCAGCCGTGCTCTGCATCGATGATTTTAGGATCCATTTTTTCGAAGAATTGCACCTTCTGGCGCACGCGTCCGCGTTTGGTTTCGATCCAGATCCAGTCGTCTTCAGAGATCCCTTCAGTGCGAGCTGTTGCAGGATGCACTCTGACAATGGGGTCAGGATAGTGCCTGCGGACCGACTCAACCTGGCGCCATTCCGCATGGTAGTAATACAAGATCCTGCGGCCGCTGATAAGAGTATAAGGATACTCCCGAACAAGCTCAGGATCACCCTGCGGGCTTTCTGGTGGAACAATATATTTTGGCAGCGGGTCATAGCTTAATTTTTCGAGTACGATAGAACGCAGCTCCACTTTTCCTGTGGTTGTGCCGAATCCCTGCTTCTCGTACTTTTTCTCCACAACGGGGCGAAGGATGACTCTGGGAAAAGTCTTGAGTGTGTAACCCAGCGGAGCCAGCCTGTAATCTATGACTTCCTCCAGTGTCCTCCATGGCCAGTCTGCTTCCTGCCCGAGCCTGATCCCGAGTTCTCTCCAGATGTCATAATCCCGAAAGTGCTCATATTGGCCGGGCACAATATGCGGCACTGCAGCTTCACGTGCCCAGATGTAGCTGCCATAATCGCTGAACGCCCACAGATCAGGCCGCTCCAGCCAGGTGGCCGACGGAAGCACGTAGTCTGCCAGTTCGGCGCTCGGGGTCATAAAGAACTCATTGACAACGTAGAGCTGCAACCTTGGACTCTTGAGTGCCTCATAGACTGACTTGGTTGCAATTTCGGTGACCATGGGATTGCTGTGACTGGTAAAGAGCGCCGTGAGGGGATAGGGATCTTCCGTGACGATTGTCCGGTAGGCGCTCGGGGTGTGGGACTGGCACTGGTGGAACATTTCGTTGACCGGTGCGCCCCAGACCCGTTTGATATTCCGCATAAGCATAGTCTGCGCGTCATAGCTGGAAACGCGGAACCTGTTCGCCCCGACCATCTTCCTCCACTGGGATTCCGGCAACCTGTCCCAAAGTTCCATGTCGCGTGTAGGCACAATACCCGGTGGGCCCATTTGAATTTCGCCGCCTTTGACGTCGATATTCCCGCAGATGGCCGACAGAATCCAGCGCGCATGGATGGCCTGAATCGAAGAGTATGAATGCTCGATTCCCTCACCCACCATGCAGCACGCAGGTCTGTTGCAGGCATACATACGCGCGGCATCCTGAATCAGCTCCGGCGACAGACCGGTGATTTCGGATACACGCGACAGCGGATACTCTTTCAGTCGCTCCAAAAGATCCTCAAACCCATAACACCATTTCTCGACGAACTCCTTGTCGTAAAGTTCTTCATCCACCACAACGCCGATCATACCCAAAAGCAGGGCCGAGTCCGTTCCCGGATGCACAGGCAGCCACAGGTCAGCCATGGAAGCCGATTTCGTCCGGCAGGGATCGACGACGATCAGTTTCGCCCCGCGCTTCTTTGCCTCCAGGATAGCTTTGGCGACCATCGGCCGGGCCGTCATCGGTTCGGCGCCCAGCAGCATCAGGCATTTGGAATCCCTGCTCAGCGCGTAGTTGGGGAACATCCCGACGATGGCGTCGGCCATGATCGAACGCGGGCCAAAACAGATCCGTTCCTGCCCGAGCAGGTTTGGAGAGCCGAACAGGTTGAAGAAGCGGGCGCGGTATTCGTCGTGTGTGCGGGCCGTTCCGCCCGAGGCGCCTAGCGTCTCACCTCCATAGCGGTCTCTGAGTCTATCTAACTTGTCGGCGATTTCGTCCAGGGCATCGGACCACCCGATCCTCTGCCACCTTCCCTCACCCCGCTTCCCGGCCCTCTTCAGGGGGTAGCGGATGCGTCCTGGATGGTAGAAATATTCTACCGCTGCCTGGCGCCGCACACATCCGGCGGGGGGAGGGTAGCACGGAATCGGCCACTCAGGATCTTCTTCCAATTTGAGAAGTCTGCCGTCTTTCAAGTGCGCAAGCAGTCCGCATTCCGCCTTGCACCAGAAGCAGACGGTCGGCTTCACCTCGAGCGTCGCGTCGGATGCGGCTTTAGGTAGGATTTCCTGCCCTTGAGCTGTCATTCATGTCTCCTTTGTAGGCGTGGCGGCAATGCGACGCGTCGTGTAGCGCTACTAGCTGAGGCTAGGCAAGTGCATTTTCATGTCCCGAGTCGCCGACAAAAAGACACGATGACCTGGCAGCCGTTGTAATGCGTCGCACCACTTCCAGTGAGATTTCCGGCGCCACGCCGAAAACATTGATGTCGCTCCGGGGTGCCTTCGGCAAGGCTTCGATAAATTTTCCCCTGAGCACATGAAGCTCTGTAACGGAGGGAAGGCGCGCCTGATCGCTCAAGTGCTCCAGAAATTCGTAGAGCCGTTTCACTTGGGACTCATCGGGTGAAACCGTAATCAGATTGAGCTGCCCTTCCCAGTTCTGGTGAACCTGCAGTGCGAGAAGCATGGCAAGGTGCCAGTTGGGACTTTCGTCGCGGAGCCAGATATTGACGTTTCTCTGAATGCCGAAGGCCACACGCGGATGCTGATGCAGAAGGATAATACCCAATTTTGCCTTCGCGGCAAATTGCGCAAGCTCAAGGATGGTAGCGTCCTTCTGAGGATTGTTCCCGACCGTCAGGAAGAGGCTGTTGGGGCGGAAAGCGCCCCCCCGGAGCGTCTGTATGACCATTTTGGCGCCGTGCAGAAAATTATCGTCTTCGATAACCGTATGGCTGGTCATGACCTGCTCCCTGGAGAGTGGTGCAAGCAGCTCCTTGAGATCGGCGTCGGTCTGCGTCACATCATTTGCCGTAACGGTAAAAGCGAAAACACTTCCGGCCGGATGAGTAATGCTGTGAATGAAAAGTATGGATCCGCTCCATATTTTGGGATCGTCGATGGGAATCAGCAGGTCCGGTTTCCAGGATATTTGATGGCGCGGGAATCTTGCCGCCAGTCGGGACGCTCTTTCGGCCAGAACCAGAAACATCCCTCCCCGTATGTCGCCCCACTCCGCTTCCAGGCCCCTCCGGGTCAGCCACCCGTAAAGAATGGCGATGATGATAATGGCCACGACGCTGAAAACGGAATCTATCAGAAACATGATCAGCAGACATCCCAGGGCGCCGGATAGTGGTACGGCTTTCGGTATTTTAAAAGTGGGCCGAAAACTGATCATCTTCATGCTCTGCTGCACAAACACCACCAGGTTCATCGTCCCATAGGTAATTAGGAAAAACATGGTGATGAGGGACGCCAGGGCATTCAGGTTCAAAGTCAGGATCGATATCAGGATAACAGCCCCGGTAAATATGATCGCATTCCGTGGTTCACCGTTTGGAGTTTTTGAAGAAAAAAATCTCCACAGGGGGACGGTTTTCTGCTCCGCCAGGGCAACCAGTATTCTTGGTGCGCCGACCAGACTTGCCAGAGCAGAAGAGAACGTTGCGGCCAATATGCCGCCTACGACAAGTGAGGGCCACATGGCGTTGTCAACCATCGAGGTATAGCTTGTGCGAAGTTCGTGTGCCGGTATAAATCTCGCGCACACATACGCCAGCAGGATATAGATAACCATGGTTACGCCGATGCTGCTCAGAGTTCCCAGCGGGATGGACCTGCGCGGATTATTCAGCTCCCCTGACAAGTTGGCGCCGGCCATAATGCCGGTCACGGCCGGGAAGAATATCGCGAATGTGGCCCAGAAGCCTCCATTTTCAAAGCTGCCGAGGAGAATGAGTTTCGGATTAGGTTCGTTGGGTGTGAGAAAAAATGAAAGCAGGGACAGCCCAATAATCGCCATGACCCCATATTGTATTTTTATCGCAAAATTGGCGCCGGTATAGGAAATTCCAAGCAGCATGAGCGACACCAGGATGGAGATAACCACCGGTGGATGGGAAGGGAAAGCCCGAATCCATCCGTCCGTGAAGCCGATTACGTACAGGGAGGCCGATAATGTCTGGGAGATATAAAAGGGAATTCCAACGCTGCCCCCGGCTTCCAGGCCGAGTGATTTTGAAATAATGGAATAGGCGCCGCCGGGACCGATCTTGATGTTGGTTGTTATGGACGACATGGAAAGGCCGGTGCAGGTGGTGACGGCTTTCGCCATGATAATAATGGCCAGGGCGCCAAGGAAGCCGGTATTCCCCACAACCCAGCCGAGTCTGAGATACATGATGACGCCGAGGATACAGAGGACATCTGGTGTAAAGACTCCCGCAAACGTGCCGAAACGGGCAGGTTTGGCGTCGACGGAACGGAAAGTGCCGATGAATTTCTGTGCAACGCGTTTGATATCCATAGGTCGGCTCCATTCTACCACTTCTGTGCAGGACGGGTCGAAGCAAGAAAATGCCCCTTTAAAACATCTCTTCTTCTCCTTAAAGATGGAAAGACAGCGAATCTCCGACAATTTCCGGATTGTGGCAGCAACATTATATGCAGGGTAGAGAGTCGCAAGCAACCGGAAACCATCCGATAAAAGCAAACCGGGGACCTAATCCGTTAGGAGATCCCCCGGCTCTGCCGGAGATCCCATGACTGCTTCATCCCATTAATGAGTATTATGTTTCCGGTTCAGGGCCTTTCACAGGACCGTTTCCAGTTGAAGGGAAGGTTCTCTTACAGGCTTCGGATATGGTTCTTTCGCCGCGCTTTAGAACGGCTTTACGGATTCGATCGAGGCATTCGGGGTTATGCCCGTAAACAGACAGGGCTTCCACAGCAGCAAGCTTCGCGTGACACCCCGGATCTTTTTTAACCGGATTTTGAAGGAACCTGTAGTAAGCGGAAACAAGGTCGGAGATCAAACCACTCAGTTCCAGCCTGGCGGCGGCTAGCGCCGCTTCGGCTGCGAGGATACTGTTTGCTCCTGAAAGTGCCCGGTGAATCTCGTGAACCGTTGCGTCGGAACAAGGTCCTTCTCCCAGCTTTTTCAATCGTGACAGTTTTTCGTCAAATGAAAGCCTGGTCATGTCAAAACGGATATTAAAACAGTATGCGCATTCGATGCCAGCAACAACTTCGACTCCTTCGACAATTTCGACTGCTGATAAGAAAAATTAGTTCTCATTACAGATCAAATAAAGCACTATATAGGGTTGACTTTATGTTTGACTGAGGTTTCCTATGTGCTTGGCCGTTCCCGGGAAAATAGTGAGTATCGAGGATTCCGATCCGCTGTTCCGCAGTGGGAAAGTTGATTTCGCCGGCATCGTGAAACAGGTGAGTCTGGCCTGTGTGCCTGAGGCGAAATCGGGCGACTACATCCTGGTTCACGCGGGTTTTGCCATCAGTATCATCGACGAAGCACAGGCGAGCGAGGTTTTCCAGTTCCTGCAGAAGATGGATGAGGCGCAGGATTGACTTAAGCGGGCATTCAAATATGAAATATATCGATGAATACCGTGACAAGAATCCCGTCCACCGGGTCGCACAGGCCATCCGTCGTGTAAGCGGCGGGTCGTGGGCTATTATGGAAGTATGCGGCGGTCAAACCCATTCTATTGTACGGTTCGGTCTGGATACA
>WOR8_10009867_pt1 | contig 10140 bp, 8 predicted proteins | sample DeeMarSeWOR38_10_FD_19890 | JGI IMG/M metagenome (IMG submission 19890)
ATCCGACCGCGCTGCTCGACAACAAAAAGTCGACCGCTGTTATCTCCCGCATGTGTTATGTGAACAGGTGATTCAAAGCCGCCAGCGATATGGGTTAAGGTTATGAGTGGGTAGCTTCCTGGAGTGGTCCTTTCGACAATTGCAGCCATAAGGAGGATACTTACCAGCAAGTTGATCAAACTGATGCTCAATACTTTTCGTGACATAGAAGTTTATTCCAGGTTGATTATATCTTTTTCTAGTGGATCGCAGTTAGGGGATTAAAGTACCAGCTAATCAAGACGATCGAGTTTGGTTCTTGGTGAGAAAGGATCTTTTGCGCCAGAGGTGGCTTGATCGAGCAGTTCAAGAGAATCAAATTTAAGGACAGGCTTTGTTCAGATGTTCTTCGAAAGTCTCGGAAAAATCGTGTCTACCTGAATTATCACATGTGGCCCGAAAATAATAATATGGAGTCTGAGCTGGAAAAGCAACTGCTCGCAGAGCACGCGCATCTGGATTCGCAATCGGGCCAGGTGTTAATCCAGGATACAGATAAGTGTTGTAGGGTGAATCAAATTGTAAGTCGCCTACGCTGAGTGGGTTGGTCCACCACGTATTTTGTGTTGGATTATAGCCAACGGCGTATTGTACTGTTGAATCAGCTTCCAAGAGCATTCCAATCGCCAGGCGATTTAAGAAAACAGAGGCGATCAGCGGCATTTCCTCGCTGAGGACGGATTCGCGTTCAACAATGGAGGCTAAGATCACCGCTTCGAAAATGTTTAAACCCTGCCGCTGGAAACCATCCAGCATTTCAGGTGTAAGCTGGGAGCTGAATTGTTCAACAAGGATCTGGATCAGCTCATCAGCAGAAGTTACTCGCGGGATACGATACGAACCCGGGTAAAGAAAGCCTTCTATTGAACTGCTGCCGGTGAGTTCACCCAAGGTCGACAAATTATCTGCAGGGGAAAAGGACGCTTTCAGGAAATCCTCTTCTGAGAACTCTAGGCCGGAGGTGGGTATTGAGGCCGCGATCTCTTCAATCCGCCAACCAGGCAGGACAGAAAATGTCACCTCGCTGGGAGTTGCATCTTGCAGTACATCTGCCAGTTCAAGTGGAGTTAGCGCGGGGCTGAGGGTGTATTTTCCGGCTTGTAGAGTTGTATCCAGGCCACTGTATTTGAGATAAGTGATGAAGGCCTCGGCGTCGTGGATTAGACCTGTAGCCTCAAGCCGAGAAGCGATAAGTGGTGGGGGCTCGCCAAGTGGAATTTCGAAAGGATCTGGATCGCCCAGGGGATCGACAGGTTGGACCAGTTGATCGGCTTGTAAGAGCAGCTGCGAGGAATAACTCAGCCGTTGCAGAAGATCAAGATTAGAAGCAGGTAGTCCAAAAGTTGTTTCAGCCCGACGGTTTATCTCAAGATAGCTAAACACGACCAAGCAGCTTCCCAGGCAAACGAAAATGGCGATAACCAGTCCGAGGACCGTATTTAAAGATAGGCGGCGATTTCTCATATCGTTACTGGTGCGAATAGGCAGCTGTTCACCAGATCGTTTGCTGAATACTGACCTGAACCCCACAGGTGCAGTACGTTCTACTCATCCTCTATTTGTGTATCAAGGAAGGATTGTAAAATGGCCGCAGCTGCTAAATCGTCCACGTGTCCCTGGCGCTTTCTTTTTGGAGTACCGAGCGTGAGTTGAGACTGACGCGCTTGCTGTGTGCTGTGACTTTCATCCCACAATAAAACTGGTAAGTCGGTCTGGGATCGGATCGCTGCTGATAGTCGAGCTGCACTGCGACCTTGCACTGTAGGTTTACCTTCTTCATCAAGAGATTGTCCAACAATGATCTTCTCGGCATCATACTCCTGGGCTAAGGAGGCAATTGTAGCTGCATCAATAGGCCTCGAGATGTGGTTGACCACTTTCAACGGGCTCGCAATGGTACCGGTGGGGTCACTCAATGCGACGCCAATGCGTTTGCTGCCAGGATCAACCGCCAGGATTCTCATGGATGACTCAATACTGGGTTATCGAGGGTAGAGACGTGGAAGCCTGTTCTGGTTCAAGACTGGTGACATTGATCCGTAAAGGGATAAATGGCATAACTGGCCACCATGAGGGATTGGTAGAGATCTTCGGTGGAATAGATAAAGATAGATTTTGTACCAACACCTGGCTGGCTATTTGAGGTGAGCGGCCAAGTACAAGGCTAATGGCATGGTTGACAGATGGGTCAGCCTGGATATCTCTTTGTAATCTGATCCGCCAGCGCAGAGTCGATTCGTCAACGAATTTTGGTTTGTTGAGTTGTTCTATGGTCATTGTTCCAGGTATAGGATTATAACCTTCTGGTAAATTGGCTTCCAGAATGGCACTTGCCAGTGCTTCTCGATCTTCAGCGGTCACGTATTGAGTTTGATATTCCAATCGCAAAATTAATTCCAGCTCGCTGGCCGGTTGGAGGTCCACAGGTTCAAATGCTTCAGCGAGTGAGTTAACTAAAGTCAGTGAGCCTTCGATCAAGATGTCATTCGGTCCGAGCGAATCTTGTATCTCCTGAAAGGCATTTTCTTCCAATGTTGAGGTCAGTTGTTCATGAAGACGAATCCTGTCATCGGGTGTAGGAGCAGGACTTGGAGCTAGACTGCCCCCAGCTAATCGTTCAGTGTTCTCGACGGTCAAGAGAACCCCGAGATCTCCTTCAATGGCCTGGATGCTCCCCGGAAGTAGATTTTCTGAGCTACCTGGCGATAAGGCTCTTATGGCGGTATTTACTTCCATTCCAGGTCCGGCGCGCAGGTAAGCGATACGCTCTGTGGCAAATCTGTGTGCCGAGTCCACATCACTTACTACAGTACCGGCTGGGATCGTTATCGATTGATCGGTGAGATTTCTGAAAGTCACCTCTCCTGTTGCAAACCCGGTCGGTATTTTGACCTCTCCAGTGGTTTGCACGCTTGCTCGTCCTTCAACGATCCTGTGGATCGTGCGAATGGGTAATATGCCGGTCAGGTTTATGTTTTCGATCGAATCTGTCGCTGTGACAGTGAGGTTTACTTCTTGTCGCTTAATTTCAGGTACGATGGCTACCTCAGCACTGGGTAGTAACACGGCTGCAATGGCGAGCACAGCTAACACGCCTAGCGCAAATACTCCTATGCGGATCTGGGGTGATAACTTTTGGGAATCTCTTTTTCGATGAAGAGGATCTGAAAGGATTTGATCGATTGATGATGCCCGATCGATCCTGTCTTGTTGTAATTGCCTGGATCTATCTTTCCGGGTCGCAGGTCGTCTCCAGCGGGCAGCTTGAGCCTGACGGACGGTCTTATAGATTGGAATCCCCAATGAACGAGCCTGAAAGCGGACTTCTGGATCTTTGGTAACCAGAGCGATCTGGACTCCAAGGGATTGGCTATGGCGCAGTATCAATACCAGATCTTTTTGACCCAGTTCTGGGCATTTGTCAATGCTGCGTCGAGCTGGCTCGGGTCTTTACCTCCGGCTTGAGCCAGAGTTGGGCGTCCGCCACCGCCGCCGCCAAGCGGTTGCGCGGCGAACTCAACCAGATTCCCTGCGTGTAATCCACGATCTACCAGGTCTTCAGTGATAGCGGCGATCAGGAGGGGTTTTGCATTGAAAACCGATGCGAGGAAAACAACGCCGCTTTGATACCTTTGTCGGAAGCGATCTGCCATTTGTCGCAGGGTCCCTGCATCCGCTTCAGGTAGGCTGGTTATCAGGACCGGAACCCCATCTTCTTGAGGAACATTTTCCAAGAGGCGGTTGAACTCTTGACCGATCATTTCCTTGCGGAGAGAACTGATTTGTTTTCGCGCTCCATCCAATTGTGGTCTGATTGAGTATCTGGAACCGACGCTGGATCAAATCATAAGCCTCGCGTCCAGTGACCGCCTCAATCCGTCGTAAACCGGCCCCAACGCTGCTTTCATTTGTGATCAGAAAAGTGCCGATATCTCCGGTTTCACTGACGTGTGTTCCGCCGCATAGCTCATAAGAGAAAGGCGATTCACCACCAATCGTGATTGTACGGACTGTTGCGTCATACTTCTCGCCAAAAAGAGCAATTGCGCCTTCCGCGATGGCGGTTTGCAACGGTTTGAACATGATATTCAAGTTGTAGTTTTCGAGAACATTACGATTTACGCCAGCTTCGATCTGTTGAAGTTCGTTCGCAGTTAATGCTTCTGGATGGGTGAAATCGAATCGCAGCCGATCAGGTGCCACCAAAGATCCTGCCTGGCGGGCGTGGGCTCCGAGAACTGTATGCAGCTCAGCGTGTAGCAGGTGGGTCGCGGTGTGGTTGCGCATGATGTCCTGTCGGCGTTGGATGTCAACTCTTGCCATCACCTGGTCGCCGGTGCGAGGTTCCCCTTGCATCACCTCTCCGATATGTACGATCACTCCTGCGGAAGGTCTTCGCATGTCCTTGACCTTGATTTCCCAGACCGGATCGCTTAGTGAAGTAATGGTGCCAGTGTCAGAGACCTGTCCGCCTGCCTCGACATAGAAGCAGGTTTCGGGCAGCAGCACCTCCACGAAATCACCTTTTTTGACCTGGTCATTCGATTCTCCAGCTCGAACTAATGCTAATACTTCCCCTTCAACTTCATATCTATCGTAAGGATCGTATTTGGTCCCTTCTGGATCGAGTTTCTTAGCCTTCACCAATTCAGAAAACAGGTTTTGGTAAATTTCGACATTCTCTTCTCCGAACAAGCCGAAGGTTTCACCTGCTCCGGAAGCGAGCCGATGCTCTTCCATGGCCGCATAAAACCCTTCCACATCAACTTCGATATCCTGTTCGAGAGCGATATCGCGCGTGATCTCAAGCGGAAGGCCATAGGTGGCATACAGGTCGAAAGCTTTACCTCCTGGTAATTTCTGCCCCCTGTCAGTCTGAGAATCGCTGATCAAAGTTTCCAATTTAGAAACTCCAGCTTCAACAGTGCGCTGGAATCGTATCTCTTCCCGCAGGAGATTATCCAGGATAGTAGACTGGTTGCGCAGGAGTTCTGGATAGAAATCACCATAATTCTCGATCACGCTCCCGGCAATGTATGACAAAAACGGTTCATCGAGGCCGATCAAACTCCCGAAGCGGGCGGCCCGGCGGATGATCATGCGGCTGACATAATTTCGGCCAGTGTTCCCTGGTACAACGCCATCTGCGATCAAGAATGCAGCTGCACGGGCATGGTCGGTGATCACCCGATACGGGGTTATGTTGTTGGCTTTTTCTGTATCACTGTGGCCTGTGAGACTCTGGATGGAGTCCATAATTGGACTGAGTAGATCAGTTTTATAATTTGAGTCAACTCCTTGAAGCACCAGAGCAATCCGTTCTAATCCGAGTCCGGTATCGACATGTTTCGCAGGGAGAGGCTCTAGTGAAGAGGGACCAGTACGGTTGTACTGCATGAACACTAGATTCCAAAGTTCAAGAAATCGGGTGCAGCCCTCCAAATTAACCGCGCAAGTGTGTCCCAGAGAACCTTCATTGGCGCAATTTCCAGGACCAAGGTCAAGGTGGATTTCACTGTTGGGTCCGCTTGGTCCTGTCTCAGCCATCTCCCAAAAATTATCTTGTCGTCCAAAAAACAGTACATGTGAAGGATCAAAACCTGGCTGTTTGTACCAGTAATTTGCAGCTTCATCGTCGCGCTCAATTTCACCCATTTCATCTTCGAAACACGTTGCCCAGAGGTCCAAAAGACCAATTTCCTAGCATCTCAAAAAATGTATGATGTGTGTCATCGCGTCCAACATCATCCAAATCGTTGTGTTTTCCTGCAACCCGCATGCATTTTTGGGAATTTGCGGCGCGCGTGTAGGGTCGCTTATCTGTACCCAGGAACACATCCTTAAATTGAACCATCCCTGCATTGGTGAACAAAAGGGTTTGATCCCCTCCAGGTACTAGAGATGAAGACGGGACGAACTCATGACCTTTTTCGACGAAGAAATCGATAAAGCTTTGCCGTATGTTGGCACCCGAAAAACGTTTTTCGAGCATAATAACTCCTGATTAAGGAATGTGGAAAATTTATTACACATACCTTATTTTCTTACTCCAGCCTTTCGAGGTTGAATTATACCAAGGTGAGGTGAGTGGTCTATTAACGAAATATGGGGATTAGGAATTTCTTCTCATTCAATTTGCCTGGACAAATCAATGAGATATTCTACGTTATAATGGCTTGCTGATGGCGAAGTTTATGTGAAAGATTCATCGCTCAGAACCGACCTGTGACCAATTGAGATTCAGAGAATCAAATGGTAAAAAATCCTGATCTAGCTGTGATCATTCCGGTATTTAATGAGGTGGGTAAAGTTGGCGAAGTGTTGGATGTTTTGCGGCATGTAGAAATATTAAGGGAGATAATCGTCGTTGATGATGGTTCAACAGACGAGAGCTCAGCTGAACTCATGGGTGCTTCTCTTGCGGATCCACGCATCACATTAATCACGCATGCAGTCAATCAAGGTAAAGGGCAGGCGATTTTCTCCGGCTGGCAAGAGACCAAAGCACAGAATTTGCTTTTTCTGGATGGTGACCTGTTTGGAATGCAGCCTCAGCATGTCTTGGATTTGGCGCAGCCTGTTTTGGAAGGTCAAGCAGACATGACTATCGGCCAATTCCAAAAGGGTGATTGGAAGTCAGATTTCTCTCATTGGGTGACTCCCTGGTTGAGTGGTCAACGGTGCTTGCGCGCCTTTATTCTTGGCTTGATATCTTGGCCGGCTGCTCAGGGATATGGGATTGAAACTTCGCTTACTATCGCTGCCAGGCATCATCAATGGCGGTGTGTTCGCGTTCCTTTGGTTGGGATGTGGCATCTGCCCGGGGAATCGCGCAAAGGATTCTGGCCAGGCCTCAAAACCCGCTCAAAGATGTATGCGCAGGTTGTGTCTGCCTGGCATCAGGCGGGCGGGTTTCATCGGGTGGGATCAAAGATGCGTGTGAGGTAACACCCAAATATGCCGCCAGATGATAATGAGGTGGTAGTTCCCATTCCAACCGTCACGCGCAGTTCGCGCAGAACCTGGCTGAGGCGAGCGATCTCACTTGTTCTGCTCGCCTTATTGATTTATTTCTTTTGGCCCCTCTTAGGCGAGATTAGAGCTGCTGCAGATTTATTCCGTACAGCGGATTGGATTTGGTTGCTGGTCGCTATTTTGATCCAGGTCGTTTCTTACAGTTTCCTGACATGGATGAATGCATTGTCATTGCAGCCTTTTTCTGGAAGTATCAGGTTTATCCCTTTAGCAGGTGTATTAACTTCAATGGCATTCATCGCTGTTGCTATCCCAAGCGCTGGGATCAGCGGGATCGCTATGCGAGTCCACTTACTGCGAAAGTATGGTTACTATCCTGAAGAATCCCTTTTTTCCTTGGTCGTTGAAACTATCTTGGAATTTATTGCTTTGGTTACCGTGGCGTTGGTCGGTATTGCCTATCTAATTCAGAGCGGTGGTCTTACAACTTTAAACGTGCTGTGGATCGTTTTGATCAGCATCCTCATTATTGGCATAATTTGGTCTTCCTGGTACGTGGTGAACGATTATGAGAGGAGCCGGAGGATCCTGAATGGCATTGTCCAGCTTTGGAATAGATATGGAAAAAGGTTCAAAAAACTGGACCTGGAAGAACTGGATGAACGGTTAAAATTCTTTTCGCAAAACCTTACCCACTACCCACGCTCTTCATTGTGGAAGTTTCCCACATCTGCCTATGGTAAAGTGATCCTGGATGTGCTCACGCTGGGCGTTTGTTTCTTGTTATTTGGTTATCATATTTCACCCTCTACTTTGTTGATTGGCTATGGTCTGATCCTGACTCTTAGTGGAATGAGTGCCCTGCCTGGTGGATTGGTGATGACAGATGCATTCGTCCCGGTGATCTTTTCCAGATTAGGTGTACCGGGACCAGTGGCCTTGGCAGCCGGTTTGACATACCGCTTGATCGCATTTTGGTTGGTTAGATTTGTTGGATATATTAGCTGGTTGATTTTGGAAAGAAGAAAATGATCTCTGCAACCGCTCGAAAATATTTGTATTTTTCAGTATTTGCTGCTGGGATGACGACTCTGGCAGTGGAGCTTTCTGCTGCCCGATTGTTGGGGAATATATTCGGGACCAGCAACCTGGTTTGGGCCAGCATAATCGGCTTGATTTTGATCTACCTCACTGTTGGTTATTTTATTGGAGGGCGATGGGCGGATCGCTCCCCTCATTTACGAACCATGTATTTGATCATGGTTTGGGGCGCTTTCTTGATTGGCTTGGTGCCCCTGGTTGCAAATCCGGTGTTGAAAGCAGCCGCGGATGCATTCGATCAGTTTCAGGTGGGCATCCTGTTTGGTGCGTTCACCGGAGTGCTGATCCTGTTCAGCATACCGGTGACCTTGCTGGGGACTATCTCCCCCTTCGCCATTCGTCTGGCCATACGCTCACCAGCTGAAGCTGGATCTATTTCGGGGCGCGTCTATGCAATCTCTACTCTGGGTGCCTTTTTAGGTACTTTCCTGCCTGTATTGCTATTCATCCCCACCATTGGCACAATTTATACATTCATCTCATTTAGCATTTTCCTGATGCTGGTGGCGATCGCTGGATTGTGGCTGTCATACAGTTGGAAAGTGGCACTACCTTGGATATGGATGCCTGTAGTGCTTTTAATCCTGGTCATTTTCGGAATGGGTAGAGGCATAAAGGCCAGTGCTGGGCAGGTATACGAAACCGAGTCGCAATACAATTACATTCAGGTTCTGGAAGAGAATGGTTATTTGATTTTAAGATTGAACGATGGGCAAGGTGATCATTCCATGTATCACCCTTCTGAGATCGATTATCACGGACCTTGGAAACAGTTTCTGGTTGCTCCTTTCTTTAATCAGCCATTCTACGCGCCAGGTGACTTGGATAACATGGCGATCATTGGATTGGCAGCGGGCACATCTGCCAGGCAGGCAACGGAGGTCTTTGGATCGATTCCGATCGATGGTTATGAGATCGATCCAGAGATCATTGCGGTCGGTCAAGAGTTTTTTGATATGAATCTGCCAAATTTGACTGCTATCCCTCAAGATGGGCGCTGGGGTTTGGAACACAGTGGTAAGCTATATGACCTGATCGCAATTGACGCTTATCGACCGCCATATATTCCTTGGCACTTAACTACACTTGAATTTTTCCAGATCGTCCAGGATCACCTAACTGATCAGGGTGCATTAGCGATTAATGTCGGACGCGCACCGGATGATCGCAGGCTGATTGATGCCATTGTTGGTACGCTCACCCAGACTTTTCCATCGATCTATGTAATAGATATTCCTGGTACGTTCAATTCTATTATTTATGCCACAATGCAGCCGACCTCGGTAGAATATCTTTATCAGAATCTGTTGCAATTATCGGATCAACAGGATGTGCATCCTCTACTCATTGAGGCAATGAAAGTCACCGCAGCAAATTTGCAGCCGACATCAGAGTCAACGATAGTGTTCACAGACGATTTGGCTCCGATTGAATGGATCACGAACAGCATGGTGCTCAGATTCATGTTGTTTGGAGATATGGAGATATTACAATGACAGCGAACTCTCAAGAAAGAACCGATTCAAATAATCGCCGTTGGCTTTCCTGGTTGGTAGCGATCCTGGTGTTGGTGATGTTGATCCTTACCTCTGTCCGTTTGCTGATGACCCCGGCATTCGTCCAACTTGAATATCGCACTCCTAATTTTCCTCCTGATCCGTATGGATTTACCCGCGAAGACCGCATAAATTGGTCGCTTATCGCTTTGGATTACCTGCTCAATGATGAAGGCATTTCATTTCTGGGCATTTCTGGGCGATCTGCGATTCGAGGATGGTACACAAGTTTACAATGAACGTGAGTTAGGACACATGCTGGATGTTAAGAATGTGCTTCAGGTCGCTTTGATCGTCTGGTATGTCAGCATAGTTGGTGTGCTGCTCCTTGGATTATGGGCTTGGTGGGGCGGGTGGTGGCAGGAATATAAGCAGGGACTTTCACGGGGAGGCTGGTTGACTGTGATTTTTGTAGTTGTAACCCTTGTTGCAGTTCTGATTGGCTTCAGTGTTTTCTTTGTATTTTTCC
>WOR8_10007886_pt1 | contig 10138 bp, 9 predicted proteins | sample DeeMarSeWOR38_10_FD_19890 | JGI IMG/M metagenome (IMG submission 19890)
GATTATGACCTCAAGGCAATCACTACAGGAAAAGATGCCCTGGGTGAAGCAATGGTTCGAGTGGAGATAGAAGGAAGAGTCTACTCCGGTCTAGGCACCAGCCCGGACGTTATCGAGGCCAGTGCCCGGGCGTATTTAAATGCATTCAACAGGTTTTTTGCAAATAATGTTTGATCCTGTGTGGATCAGAGAAACCCGACCCTATTTTTCACCACAAAGGGGACAAACCCGCCCGCCTCGCCTGAGGCCGCTTCAGGCGGGCGATGGCGGGCAGGGATCGCAAAGATCATCATCTAGAGTATTTCTTGCCTTCGTGGACTTTGTGTTCTTTGTGGTTTTGCTCCGTCCACTTATAAATTCCTGTTTGAGGAAGATTGGCCGCGGGCTTTTTACGGAGAACTGCCTTCGAGACCTCCGCTTTCAGCCACTTGCTCAACGAGGGCTTGGAACAGGGTGATCATGTCCTTGTTTGCCCTGCGCAACCTTTTGGATAGTTCTTTTCCTATAGCCCGCGTCACCAGAAGGCCTAGCCATGGATCTTCTTCCCCCAACCGGTTAAAATCCTCACGATTGATCACCAGAAACTCGCAATCAGTCTCGGCGGTCACCGAGGCGGATCGCACCTCTCTATCCATCAATGCCAATTCTCCAAAAAAAGCATCCTCCTGGTCGGTTAAAGTTGTTATTGTATAAAGCTCCTGGTCTAGAGTTCTCTTCTGAACTTTCACTGCCCCCTGGTAGAGAATATAGAGTTCACTCCCCTCAACGCCTTCACTGATTACCTCGTCTTCAGCCTTACATTGCTGCCAGGTAACGATTCGTGCCAGCTTGGCAAGCCTCTCCTCATCGCCTTCAAGGGGATGGAAAAGTTTAACCCTTCTTAGTTTTTCAATTACTTCTTTTTCAGCCATTCTTCAGTCCCATTTAACCTAAATTCTAAGTGCCTAAACTAATTCCTCGGTTGTTGCCAAGGTCAGAGGGTATAGCGTCAATGGATCAGGGCATGGAGCGTGGTGCATGGAGCCAGGAGTCAGAATCCAGAATTCAGGAGAAGGGCAATCAAAATTGACTTTACCAAAGCCAACTCCTCATTAAACTGCAGAGTATCGAACAAGGGATTTCAAATAGCGAAGTAATTACTTCGTCACTCTGCGGTTTTTTGTTCTACATTGGATATGTTCTGTGCTTTGGACTTTCTGTCGTCTGTCCTCTGTCGTCTGTCTTCTGACTTCCGACCTCTGAGTTCTAGTTGCTGCCAGCTGTCAGCTGCAAGCTGGATAATGCTCTAGGCCTTCCCCAACCCGCAATTGCCTGAGTATCTAGCAGAGATCATCCCTGGATCAAGATGGCCCGGGAATGGGACTTGATCCGATAATCCGGGCCAGGGTTGAACACCGGCTGATTCCCACGCAATTCCTTCACTTCCTGAAGATTTGCTACCAGCTTTGAGATGTCCGGAGTCTTCTGAGCTTCGTGCAAGGCTTCCCGTTTACGCTCATAAATATTCCCGGTATTCTCCAGCAAACCTATGAGAATTCCCCTTTCTCCCTCCATGAAATAACTGCTGAGATTGGCGAAAGAGTCCCCGACGAAACGATCCGGGAAATTCTTTGTAGTGAGCCGGCCTCCCCCCACGTTGAGCAGGTCTTGTACTATGTGTGCAATCCCTGAAGCTGCCGTAGCATTGGCCAAAAGGACTCTGTTATGTTCTTGGCTCAATATTATTTCGTCACAATGAACATTTTCTAAGTATCGCTTGAATTTGGAATCAATCAGCTCGGCACACGTATAAATATTCCTTGATGCTGTCTTTATGGTCAAAACCGCCATCACCGTGCGCGCATCTACTTCCTGGTCGGATGCCTGGCCACTCTTGTCTGCCAGCACCAGCGCTCTGGCGGCCTTTTTGATATTTGCCCGTAGCAGCACGTTCTCATCAACGTGGTCACCTCGGACAAAGCGCACATTCTGCAGATTTGGATTCGAGCGTAGACTCTCCATTTTTGCCTGCTCCACCGTGCTCACCACAACGATGTCCTCATCTGAAAGATGGGGGTTAATACTGAGAATATCTTCCAGAACAGAAGCCATCTCATTTTTCCAACCGCAGACGACAAAATGTTTGTTTATTTTTTTTTGATCGGCCAAGCCGCTTCCCTCCTTGATCTTCCATGCCACCAGCCAGGACGCGATCCGACCGGTGATCATTCCCAACAGACCAATACCGAAGAGCATAACAAGAACGGCCACTAACTTTCCGCCAGCCGTCAATGGCACCTTGTCGCCATAGCCCACGGTGAATGCGGTGACCAGGGTCCACCACAGGGCGTCCCATATGCCGACAAAACCCTGGTTGGCACCGTATTCAAAAAACAATACCCCCAGAGAGCTCACTAAAAAGACAAGCAAAATGACTGCAATAACCGGATAGGTACGACTCTTTGCCAGCCGTCTCATGAGAGCAGCCAGTCGGTTCTTCTTGCGCAATGCTGCTCGATTGCCATCTCCCATAGATCGATGATACCTCACCTGACTTTATTACATGTGCCCTTCTCGCCAGGGCAGCTTCAACCACAGAGGTCACAGAGTTCACTGAGAAAAAACTGACATGTAGCCCTTATTCATACAACCAACTATACTCTGTGCTCTCTGTGTGCTCTGTGGTTATGGCAGGCAACACACTCACTGGGACGGTTTCGCTACTTTACACCTGATTCGGAAGTCGATCAAGGGCAAAATCTTTTGCGAAAATGATAGGTTAGAATAGTCTAGCAGGAATGGCCACTGGTCTCGGATACCTGCACCTTTGCTACAACCTCAAAGCCAAATTGTATCGCCGCTAAAGTTAGCCATTGCTTTTGGAGTACTGGAATTCTTTATTCCTCTTTCAGCAGTTCACTATACTCGAGTTCATAAAGGTAAAGGAGAATGGCTGTAACCCCCAAGATGAGCGGGCCGTAGAGAATACCCACAATTCCGAAGAGCTGAATTCCGCCCAATATTGCGAAGAATAGGTAAACCGAGGAGATGCCGTCCTCCCCTTTCATCAGGAAAGGCCGGAGAAAATTGTCTATCGAACCAACCACCAATGCGCACCACGCCGCGAGAAAGATTCCTTTTCCCCAGCTACCAACTATCACCAGATAGCAAACGGCAGGGAGCCAGACAATGGCCGTTCCCACAGCCGGAATGAGAGAAGTGAAGGCCATCATCGTTCCCCAAAAGAGAGCTGGAATTCCTGCGATCCATAAGCCTATTCCTCCCGCAATTCCCTGCGCGCCAGCGGTAGCGAAATTTGCCAATACAACCGAACGACTGAGTGAGCGAATGCGCTGGATGAGCCTATCCTCTTGCTCTGGCGAAAGAGGTGAAAGGTGCTTCAGCCTTAGCAAAATTGCCTTGCCATCACGGATCAGATAGAAGACCAATACAATGAGGAGTAGGAAGCGCACCACTAGCCCTGTAATATCTCCTAAAAACCCCTTTCCCCAAGATAGCACCAATTGCCCCAGTGCAGAGCTGGCCTGCAACAGAGCCTTTCGCAAATTCGCCTGGTCGACATCCAGTCGCGTTAGCAGTCGCTGCACCACTTCATAAAACGGTTGTATCCACTTTCCGGCCAGAATCTCCTGTAGATTTGCCTCTTTTAGCCACGCATTGGCCTTGCCAAATGATTCCGCTCCTTGGGCAAGCAGAGCCGCAGAGAAACACACCAGCGGCACAACCACTATCACTACAAGGAGAGCTGAAGTAAGAAGCGCGGCCAGGTTCTCTTTTCCCTGCAAGCGCACACTAATGCGGTCATGGAAAGGATGGCAAACTGAAGCCAGAACCGCGGCGAAAACCAGGGTACCCAAGTAAGGGCGGAAGATGAGAAAAACCAGATAGAGAAAGAAAAAAAGGAGGGCCAAGAGAAACAGCCTCCTCGCCCTCGTTTGCTCCCCTACGGAATTCATACCCACTGCACCTCCTCCTTCCGGCAATTTAACATCAAGCGATGCCTGCACACCTATTGTGGGAGTACTGGAGTGCTGGAGTAGTGAGAAAAACTATGAATTTTTGAGGATTTTAGCTTCTTGACAACACTCCATGAGGCATGCTCCGCATTCCTCCAGATGGTCCGCGAACCTAAAGACAATTGTCTGAAAAATACCCTTGGCAAAAAAGCATAACCATGGTAGATTGAAAATGGTCCCAACGAGCGGGAACCATCACGGTTGGCCTTGGGAAAGTAATTTTGCTGGGCCTACCGATCGGACCTAGTAACCCAGCCAGGTGGCGCAAATTCCGGCAGTCTTGGTGATGTCGGGGGGAGAACGGTGGTTCGGGAATGACCAGATGGAGCAACGTTTGTTGGGGCCATTTTTTTGGGAAGATAAGCAACCCCAGTTAGCCTGAAGGGGACTCCTTCGCTCCTTCGAGAATCCTCTTCACCCTGTAATACTCCTTACGGGTTCTGCTTAGTTCTAGCCAAAGTTCCTCTCGCCTCTCACCCGGTGGTTCCGAGTTGTAGGTCTGCTCCATTTTCTCCAATTGTCTCTTGAGTTCGTAAAGGTTTTTAGCTATGTCTCGGATGTATGACACGGCTCCCCCACCAAGTTCTCGCTCACCTGGCTTCAAAGCGAACGAGGTCACCTCTTAGAACCTGCTGCTCAGGATTGTACAGCACCAGTTGGCCCAGGCAGAGCTGGTCATTAAACTCAATAATTCTACCACGGGCAATATCAGTTTCCTTGGACCACTCTATGCTTGCACCATTCTGGGAGCGTTCGACTTCCCTTCGATAGACGGTGAAACTCTGGCCGGCTGTGTGGCCGCACCTTCCTCCTCCGGTCATGTAAATAGTTCCATCGCGCCCAACCCCCAAAATTATCGTTGGCAGATCCTCTGCCTTCAAACTCGGGGCAAAACCTCTCTGCAAATCATCACTGTAGTATCGGTAGGTGGGATCCCGCGGTCGACAGCGATGGGCCCTCTCATACGCAGCTACGGCCTCCAATAATCGTCCGTTCTTTTCGTAAGCGACTCCCAGATTCCCATTTACCGTACATTCATCTGGAGCTTCTTTGAGTGCCTGCAAAAACAACTTCTCTGCTTTCGGCCAATCCTCCTCCGCTGCTGCTTGAATTCCCCTTCGCACCCATTTAGCAGCCGCAGGGGCCATACTAAGGTGCGGCGCTTTAATGAGCCGCTGGACTCTGTACTCCTCCGGCTTCAGCCGAGCAACCACCTCATTGACTATGGAGTGCACCTGTCTTTCAATTTCGTCCCCCGTTTCCGCCTGCGGATCAGAGAACCTGGTTCTTTCTGACTTTCTAGTCATTTCTTGCTCCCAGAGGGTAGCACCGCTTTGCATTTCAACAAGTCGCACTCGAGTACCTAGGGAGCAGATCACCTTGGTGATCGAGACCTCCACTGGGTCAGGATCTTGGCGGGGTGAGATTCGATAGTAAAATGTATCTTGTATCGACGCGTCTTCCAAAATTTTTAGCCATTCATATTGAGCAGGGTCACCGGAACCGAATTCTGGCTTGGATAGCATAGGTTGATGAGTCCGAGAGGTTTGCACCGAGAATTGGCTTATCTCCCCTAGGATGAAAGCATCCACCTGAACCTTCTGCCCGAGTTTGTTTATTGCCTCGGCTACAGGTACGAAATCCTCGGGTGGTTTAATCGTTCGTGCCACAAACGGCCCACCACTAAGCACGCCTCTGTCCAGCGCTCTCGCAATATCTGCAGTCATTTTACGACCAACATCTAGTGCCGGACTGCTGAAAGGTATGACCCCAATAGTCTTGATACTTTGTACCTCCGCCTCGGGAGGTTTTTGCAGTTCTATGGTCACCAGCCTGGTCGTTATTGGAGGGCCACAGCCACTAAAGAATATGACCACCGTCAGAAACCACTTCATCCATCCTTTACGATCGATGTGATTCATTAGCGATTCTCCTGGTTTACCTTGGCTGGGTCTTCCTTAAAACGGCACCAGGTTAGCCCATGGGAAACGTTAGTGTCAAGTTGAGCCGTCTTCTCCTGTCCAGCACCTCAAGGGGCCTTTTTTCACAACCTATTGTGATCTGTTTCGCAAGGGCAAGGAAAAGCACAACGCACACAAGTAGTTGAATGCCATTTATGGCGACCACCGCTATTGCTACTTGCGACTTGTTCTTTTCAACAGTTTAACAGCCAATTCAGTTTCCACCACCGGTATCAACTCCGCCACTCCAAGATCAGTCCAGTCGTAGAATGAGGCTGCTACGTGGGCGGCGTCATCTGCCTCGAAGAGACAAAAAACTCGGTGACCAGAAACATCGTACCACTCTCCTTTGATTTTCACGCCCTTTGGGCTTCGTTGACTTTCCATCCTCCGTTCAATAACTCGATCTCTGTCGTGCGGTTCATAGGTAAAAACGGCCATAAACAACATTGAAACACCTCCTTCCTTGACTAAGGACATGTGGTTACAATTTCGAAATGCGAATTTCGAAATTCGAAATTAAAAACCTTCTGTCTTCTGGCCCGACTTCTTATTCTACTACCAGCCTCCGACCCAACTCATAAGCTTGTTCTAATGCTTCCTTTCGTTTCCTTACTTCACCCTTCTCATCCACTCCCCTCACTAAAAGTTCGTCGCTGTAGGTTACATCAATGGCATCAAAAAAATATCTTATCGTGAGTCTCACGCCCTCAAATAGCTTTTTTCCCCGGGTAGCCCCTACTGAGATAAATGCACCCTTGCGGCTGGGGACAGGGGAAACCGGCACGTTCAAAATATACTTCTTCGCCCAAAAAGACTGGCATCTGTCAATCATTGCCTTAGTCCAGGCCGAAACACTGTAAAAGAATATGGGTGAAGCTATTATTAATCTCTGGGCTTGCTGAATTTTGGGGAAGAGATCCTGCATATCGTCTTTAATTGCACAGACTCCGTCCTTAGCGCATTTATAGATCTCCAAGCATGGTGTGATTTTGAGATCTCGTAATACGACTTTTTCACAGGAGCCGCCATGGTCGCTCGCACCCCGCAGCGCCTCATCTAAAAGGATTTCAGTATTTCCTCCTCTCCTTGGACTGCCCAATACACCAAGTACTTTCATGCTCCTCTCCCGACCACATTTGAGATTTCAGGTTCCGCTGTCAGGTTTGCGCAATGATAAATCTGAACACTGAAACCCCGAGACTGAAACCTACATGGCCTAGCTATTGAAACCTATCCCCCATCCTGGAAAAAGATCACTTCTCTTATGATCAAATACAATGAACAACAATAATCGGTTTTCTGGCAAAAACCTTGCAAGCATCCTTGAGAAACGCTCGACAGGGAAAAATGCCAACCCCCATATCGAGCGGACATGTTACACCAAAATTAACAATGGGAAAAGTACAACCGGTGTTTAGGCTATTAGGAAGCCTGCTACATTTTTTTTCTCCCGTTCTTATGCTCTTGTGCTTTGATTTGAAATGAGTACCTATGGCCTTGATTAGAATCACAATGATCGCCGAGGAAGTCTCGGACTGTCCTGTTTATGCGAAGGGCGACCAAATTACCATAGATTATCCGCAAATTGTCCCGGAGGAGATGAGCAAAGTCTGCATCTCGGCTCTCCATCAGTGCCACCCGTACATCTTACCGCTGTCTCGAGGGGTGGCTTTCGCCACCCTCGGTATTGGTGAAGATGCTGGCAGATTGCCTTGTTCCTGCAATATGGGCAGTGTCATTTTCACTGTCATCAAAAACCGCTCCCGCGTATCATTAACCCCGGAAACGATGCAGTACCTTGCAAAGCTAAAGCTCGATCTGTCAAAGCTTCAGTCCATGCCTATTTTTCAACCCCTTCCAAAAGGTTCGCTGGAAAAAATCATCCCCCTTCTTCAACTTCAACAAATCAGCACAGGAAGCGACATTATTCAGCAGGGAGACGTGGGTAAGTTTCTTTATGTGATTACTAGGGGGGAGGTTTCGGTGTTACGTCAGGGGGGGCAGATACGGGAAGAAGTGATCGCCAATCTGGCGGAAGGAGAGTGTTTCGGGGAAATGTCATTGATTTCTGGCGAACCCATCTCGGCAACCATCAGAGCGAAAACCCCGGTTCGCTTAGTTAAGATAAGCAAAAAAGATTTTGATCGACTTGTCCGGAAGAACCCTTCTTTGAGCATCTATTTCACCAAGCTCCTTACCCAGAGATTACAGATGACCAGCACGAGGATGGCGGAAACACTGGACAAAGGGATGCTGGGAAGCATTGAGACCTTCAGTATTCCCGAACTCGTTCAAACCCTCGCACTCAACGTTAGAACCGGTGTATTGGTGGTCTCTAGCAAGAAGGGTGAGGCCAAAATTTCTTTCGAGAGAGGCTCCATTTATCAAATAACACTTGGAGATTTTTTCGGAGAGCAAGCATTTTACCAGCTACTTGCCTGGCAGGAGGGTCAGTTCCAGTTTCAGTCCACCGACACTCTTTCCATCAACCGACAGGTGCACAAAGACACCATGCATCTGCTTATGGAAGGCTTGCGCCGCCTGGACGAGGACAGATCTGCCCTCTTGGAACCAAGATCTTCTGCTGAGTGAAACCTAGACATACTGCTCCATACTGCGTTGTTTCATTACGTCAAGAATCTTACCAATATCCTGAGCTCTATTTACGGGACAGACCAGCAGGGCCTCTTCAGTATCCACCACAATCAGGTCATTCACCCCAAGAAGAACACAAAGTTTCTCCTGGCAGAAGACAACATTGCCGCGAGATTCCATAGCCATAATCTCGCCCTGGTGGGCATTGTTTTGATCATCTTTGGGCCAGATTTGTGCCATGGAGGCCCAGGTTCCCAAGTCGTTCCAGCCAAAATCAGCAGGTATCATGAGAACGTTACCCGCCTTCTCCATTACCCCGTAGTCGATGGAAATGGACTCTAGATCTGGATAGGTGTGTTTGATCTCCCGGTGCAGCTCTTCCGTATCCAAAAAAGGCTTCAGCTTAAGGAGATCTGTATAAAGGCCAGGCAAGTACTTTTCCATTTCCAGCAAAATAGCCCTGGCCTGCCAAACAAACATCCCACTGTTCCAGAAAAAATTTCCCTTTTCCACGTACTGTTTGGCCCGTTCAACGTCAGGTTTTTCGTGGAAAGAAGAAACGGTATAGAATGTGTGCTCTTGTACTTTTTCCACCTGGTCCCCTGTCTCGATATAGCCGTATCCGGTCTCAGGGGATGCGGGACGAATACCCAAAGTAATCAGGGCGCGCCTCTTTCGAGCCATTGCCACCGCAGCCCTTAGAGTGGATAGGAATAAATCCTCATGGACAATCAAATGGTCCGCTGGCAGTACTACCATTACTGCCCTCGGGTCACGATGTTGGACGAGAAGAGCGGCTAAACCTATGCATGCAGCCGTATTTCTGCCCACAGGTTCCAGGAAGATATTCTCAGCCGGAAGCTCAGCCAGTTGCCTGCGCAACTCCTCTCCGTGAGCTTCGCCAGCCACCACTAAAATATTTTCCATAGGGAGCAAACTGCCAATCCTCGCTATGGTCTGCTGCAGCATCGAACGTGGCCCCACAATATTGAGTAGTTGCTTGGGTCTCTTTTCCCTGCTCCTAGGCCAGAACCTGGTACCCTTCCCTCCAGCCATGATTACAGCGTACATCGACTTCACGCCTCCTTCTCCACTAGCCCGAATGTTTCATGAATTGCTGTCGCCAGACCACGAAGATGGGCGTGCCTGCCCGCCATCATACGCCTGAGGCGGACTCAGGCGAGGCGGGCGGGCCTCCGGGCAACCGTCCCGTGGTACCACGGGATAGGTTCCGAACCATACCTGGATGGCACGTCGCCGGGACCGGCACCCGAAGACGCACGGAAGGACGTCCATAGCTGTAGTAGTAATAAGTGATTCACGAAACATCCGGGCCACAGCTCCGTCTTCAGCAATGGGGTTGGACCAGTATACGGTCTCATTGGTCATTTGTCATTTGTCATTTTTATAGCCCTAAGCAACAGCCGTTCCAACATGTGAACCACTGAGGCCACAAAGAGAATAAAGCAGAACGGCTAACCTTAAGTGCGAGGGGTAAAAGCGAGAAAGGGCTAAGGTGAGAAAGGAAAGAAACCGAGTTTTCTTGCTTTTCTCGCCATACAT
>WOR8_10007891_pt1 | contig 10135 bp, 9 predicted proteins | sample DeeMarSeWOR38_10_FD_19890 | JGI IMG/M metagenome (IMG submission 19890)
CCCGTGAGGTGAAAAAAGATATCACCTTTTCGATTCGGACTTCACTTCCCATGGCTAAATCAACGATGAATTCCTGGAAGATGCGCCCCGGTTCTTTCAGGTAGCTCTGCAACCGCTGGCTAAGTTGACCGTCTGCAAACACTTTTGTCCGCGCGCTTTGGGCAATTTGTAATTTTGATTGTCTGGTACAGACCTTCAAATAGATGGTGTCATCGCCGAACTCCTCAACTTCTAAGGGTTCCAGGTGGTTGCTGTTCAACTCCTTGTAACGGTCCACACCTTCATTTGTTACCAGGCCGTCCAGCCCGGAGCGAATTTCCACTTCACCCGACCAGTTTTCTGCTGTCAGTCGCATCTCCACAGCCGCCAGGTGCATAGCGCCCATATGGACCAGACGTCGCTCTTCCACTTTGGTCTCCCGACCCTGTGCGTCGCGAAAACCAATGGTTCTGAGCAGGATACCGCGGCGCAAGTCAAGTTCCTGTCGGTAAGAGAGAATCTCTACCTCCTGGAGGGAAAACCAATCCGATTCCGGCAGCCGAAAGGTGAGAGGCAGCCAGTTCGGCATATTTACCAGATCCTCGTTTTCTATAACTCGCCCGGCGATTTCGGTATCGAGCCGGTTGTACCCGCCGGCAAGGTATGTACCCGGATAGTGGACGCCGTCTGCTACGGCTTCCGTTCCTGCTCCTCTGGTGGCGAAGTACCCGTTGCCAAGGGTACACAAGGCTTCGCGCAGTTCTTGCTCCTCAGGATTGAATTCGTCGTATAGCAGCGACCAGTGGCTCATTACTCTTCTCCTTTCAGCAGGGAAGCCAGGTTTTGCAGAAACTCACGAACCTCATCCGGATTTGCCAGCCTGTATTGAGCCTCGGTCGTGCGGGAGGTTTCCTCCACCACTATTGTGATACCCTGATCCCTGAGCGCCCTGAAACCGTCTTCATCGGTGGTGTCATCGCCGATATAGAAGGGCAGAACATCGGGTTCATTCAGCTCCAGTTTGTCCAACAGCCAGAGCAGTGCCTTACCCTTGTGCCAGTCGATGTTGGGTTGGAGTTCAAACACCTTTTTCCCGGATGACTTGTTCAGCTTGGGTTCGCTGCTCAATAGCTCATCAACAACACTCTCAACCTCAGCCACCCTGGCATCCGCTACTTTCCGGAAATGGACTGCGATGGAAAATTTCTTGCGCTCCACCAAGCATCCGGGAACGTCTGCCAGACGCTCCCTCAGAGCTTCTTCTGCGGTGTCGAGGATGGGGAGGAATTCTGTACCTTGCTGGGATTCCAGCCTCTGTTCTCTGGGGCCGGCTATATCAAAGCCATGGCTGCCGGCATAGTATATGGAGTCGATGCCCACCAGTGCCTTTACATCCTTAAGATCCCTGCCGCTTACGACCCCTACGGTGCAGTACTTGGCCAATTCTTCTATGGTGTGCCGCATCTCTTTGGAGAGGACCGCTTTTTCGGGGCTTTCAACGATTGGTGTCAAGGTGCCGTCGTAGTCGAGAAAAACAGCCATTTTTTTATCGTGCCCTAGTTGTTGGATGTACTCTAACTGCGAGAGGGCAGAGGGAAGGGCTGCCGTATTCGACTCACCCTGAGCTGCCACCTGGAGCTCGGCGAGGTCTTTGACCACCACATCAGCGCCGCCTTGTTTCAGCGCCTCTGTTTCATCCTCCCTGTCCACGCCGACGACGCAGGCAAAATTTCCCCGTTTACCGGCTTCGACGCCAGCTATGGCATCCTCCACCACAATGGCCCGGTATGGATCTACCCCCAGTCTGCGTGCTGCTTCGAGGAACATATCAGGAGCGGGCTTTCCATCAAGACCTAGTTCGGCAAGGTCCACTCCGTCGACCTTGGCCTCGAACAGGTGCGTGAGATCTGCGGCCTGCAGCACGGCAGCACAATTCTTGCTGGAAGAAGCTACGGCCGTCTTCAGGCCGTTGTCGCGGAGGGTATGAATCAGATCCACGGTGGATTGGAAAACGGGAGCCCCGTCTTTTTCCAGGAGGTCGTTGAACAGTTCGTTCTTACGGTTGCCGAGGCCGCAGATGGTTTCCTCGCCTGCTTCGTCGCTGGGATCACCGTAGGGAAGGTCTATGGAGCGAGATTCTAAAAAACTCTTGACACCGTCATAGCGGGGCTTGCCGTCGACGTAGCGTCGATAGTCTGCGGTGCGGTCGAAGGGTTCGTAGGATCTGCCCTCTCGTTCACCGCGTTGCTCCAGATACTCATCGAACATCTGTTTCCATGCGGCGGCATGCACTTCCGCAGTTTTGGTAACCACGCCGTCCAGATCAAAAATTACTGCGTCATACATGGAAGGATGGATGGTGAAACCGGGAGTTGTCATTGGGAATCCTCACCTATTATGGGTTCAAGAAAAGACCAAACTAATGAAAGCACAACAAGGTTCCTCTTTGACATGGGGATAATACTGTATTTTTTCGGACGTGAACGGTTTACTTTTCATTCCGTTTGTAATTGGAGTTCAAATTAGGCACTAATAAGTTTGGGAAACAGCAAAAAAATACAGCGTCCGCCTTATGGACATATGATTGTGTATTTGCTTCCATAGGGGAAGCTTTTTCTTGAATAGAGACAAAAAATATAGTCACCCCAAAAGAGTATAGAAAAGAAAGTCTCTCACAATAAATTGAAAAGAATAAAGAAATCAGTCATCTGCAGATCAAAGCCGGTGATGAGAAAGGAAAATCATGGAACCACGGGAATTCACCGAGCCCCAGGTCAGATTTTGGCTGCTCAACGGCATAGAAGAGGAGTTAAAAGTAACTGAACCCAGTCTTAACTATCCCCTTGCGGAACATTGTCGTTTTGTGGCTGAGGTGGGAGAGCGTCCGGTACTGGACGTTTGTTTCGAGTTCGATGCAGAAAGAGATCGACCATACGAGCTGCATTTCAATATCAGAGATGGTCTTGACTACCAAGATGTTCAAGGCAATGCGAAAGTGGAGGCTTACGGCTCTCGAGCAGACAAAGATTTACTCGAGGAGCACTTTGTGAGAGTATTTGAATTCGGAAACACACGGGTCAGCATCGGAATGACTCGCGGCAAGGCCAGAGTTTACATCGAAACTGCAAGGGAGTAGCAAAGGACTACAAACATGGGCGCTGAAAGATTCACCCAGGCGGATTATGAGCAGATGGGGCAATTGGGCATCAGTGAAGCTGAAGTGGAAAGGCAGCTCAGCATGTTCAGAAAAGGAGTGCAGCCTATACAATTGGACAGACCCTGCACTGTGGGTGACGGCATAGAACGAGTCGCGTCTGACCAACAGGCCCCTTTGATAGCTCGGTGGCAGGAAGCGGCAAGCGAAGGCCGACTTGCTGAGTTCGTGCCGGCCTCAGGAGCGGCTACCCGAATGTTTGCCTTTCTTCATCGACTTCGAAAAGAGCTTCCCCGGATTACCCGGGCAGATATCGAGGCCGGGGTGGCAAGAGAAGACGGGGACTATCAAGATTTCCAGAAATTCATTGATTCCCTGGATCGTTTCGCCTTTGTTGAACCCTTGAGGAAGGTAATGGCAGAATCGTCCATTTCTCTGGATGAAAGGTTGGCGTCTGGAGGATACACGGAAATAGTGGACTTTCTTCTGCAGCCTGTGGGGCTGGATTTCGGTTCCCTGCCCAAAGCGCTCATTCCCTTTCATCACTATGCAGATCACCTCCGTACTCCTGTAGAAGAGCATTTGGTGGAGGCAACTCATACAGTAGCGGATGGAAACCGTCGTTGTCGTCTTCATTTTACCGTGGCTCCGGAAATCGAGGAGGCAGTGGTCAAACATGGCCGCCAGGCAGCGAGGGATTATGGAAAAGAGCTCGGGGTGCACTATAAACTCACCTTTTCCCTCCAAAGTCCTGCCACCAATACCCTGGCCGTAGATCTGAACAACCGCCCGTTTCGTCGTGATGACGGAAGCCTTCTTTTTCGTCCCGGGGGCCACGGTGCTTTGCTGGAGAATTTGGATCGGCTCCGAGGCGATGTTGTCTTCATCAAAAATATTGACAACGTGGTAACCGATAGTGAGCGAGATCTGGTGGTTCGTTACCAGAGAATTCTTGCCGGAAAACTCCTAGAGCTTCAGGACAGGGTGTTCCACTATCTTAAATTGCTGAGCATCGGCCCAGTGACGGTTGGGCAGCAGGAGGAAATCATAGACTTCGCCAGCAATGGTCTCAAGGCGATATCAGAGAAAGAGTTTTCCAGCCTCACCGAGGAAGAGAGATTATCTCGAATCTTCCAGGCCTTGAACCGGCCTCTGAGAGTGTGCGGAATGGTGATTAACCGAGGGGAGCCCGGCGGAGGTCCTTTTTGGGTGCGGGAACCGTCGGGCAGGCTGTCCTTTCAGATTGTGGAAGGTTCCCAGGTGGATGATAGTTCTCCTGATCAGGTAGATATTTTTGCATCCTCAACTCATTTCAGCCCGGTAAATCTGGTTTGTGGACTCCGCGATTTTCAGGGGCGACCCTTCGACCTTGCCGACTATGTGGATCCGCAGGCGGTATTCATTGCTCGCAAAACAGAGGAGGGGAGGGACCTCAAGGCCCTGGAACGTCCTGGATTGTGGAACGGGGGAATGGCCTACTGGAATACTGTTTTTGTGGAGATACCCGAGGAGACATTCAACCCGGTAAAGACGGTCAACGACCTGTTGCGAGGTGGGCATCAAGCCGGTAACTAGAGTTTCTGGGTCGATCTGACCAGAGTATTCTCATCTTATTTTTAGTGTGCCGCTGTCAATGATCACATCTGCATCGGATTCCAGCCGAATTGTCGAGCCGCTCTCGAGAATCTTGATTTCGCAGCCGTAGGTGCAATCAAAATACTTGTATGATCCCTGATACAGGGTCATGAGAACCCACGGATCACGCTTCGATCTGATCTTTATCCTATAATCTTCAGTATCACTATTATATAGAGACGCGGCCGAAAGCGTTTTCCCTAATGTCATAATTGCTACGAAAAGAGCGAGAGCACTAAACTTTCTCATTGTATTCTTCCTGACACCTTATTGTTCCATTTCTCTCGAATACCTACCAAAGCGTGCGGCGCTGGTGCACCTGGACCGGTGGTAAAAAAGCTCTATGAGTATTTCTCCACGCTAGCATCTCTGAGACGGAAGGTTAATCCGGATAATCATTTATTTTTTCCCGGCAGATCATGTATTTTTAGCAGTCCCCGGGGGTTGCCTTGTTGCATCAGACAGCAAGGGGAAAAAGAAAAGACGTACGAAGATACTGTATCCTTTTTTGTTGAATACCTAATCCACAGTATTTTCAACTTTGACGGCGATTTATTATCGTATACGTGTATACTTTCAAAACCAAGCAGCAAAGGAACAGGAGCAATGAAAGAGCAAGCAAAGCAGGCGGAACAGATCAAAGAGGACATTGTCGACCAACTTTTGTGGGACAGCCGAGTTGACGCCTCCAAGGTGTCCGTGGAGGTGGAGGACGGCATCGTCACCCTCACCGGGAGAGTGCCTACCTATTCAGATCGCGAGGCGATTCACACTGATGTTTGGTCCATACCAGGAGTCGTCTCTGTGGAAAGCCATATAGGTGTGGATCGTCCGACGACGGCGTTATCTGATAATGAGCTCGAGTCGAGGATCAAGAGCGTACTTGAATGGAACCCGGTTATTGATGCGACAGCTATCGAGGTCGCTGTGGAACTCGGCTGGGTTACCCTAAAGGGATCAGTTGAAACCTTGTGGAAGAAGCATCGGACAGAGGAGCTCGCAATGGGCCTCGCCGGTGTTCTGGGAGTCACCAATGACCTGACGGTTGTTCCCCCCAAGGGTGTTTCTGATGAAGAGATTGGGGAAGAAATCCTGGCAGCCCTGAATCGCAGATTTCATGAGAATATGCACTCGGTACACGTCATGGTTGAAAATGGCACGGTCACACTTTCAGGAACTGTACCTCACGGGCATGCTCATCGGTCTGCATACGAAAGCGCGTTGTTTACCAAAGGTGTTGTCAATATCGACGACAATCTGGAAATCAGCCGGTTACCGCATCAGCCCGAGCCTTCTTGATCATCTGTTCCGCATCAACGAAAGGATGGGGAGTAACTCACATATCTATCCCATGGACTGCCATGCCGCATTGAGGGCAGCTCCCGTCAACCAAATAATTTACTTTTAGCCTCGAACCGGATCGTTTCAGCAGCAGTGAACCGCAGGAACGACAATAGGTTGACTCTTCCTCGGTGTCTTCCACATTGCCAAGATACACGTAGCGAAGTCCTTCTTGCAAGCCGATTTTCCGTCCATCTTTCAGAGTGGCCAGCGGTGTTGGTGGCCGGTCGAGCAACTGGTAGGCAGGATGAAATCGGCTCAGGTGCCAGGGGACCTCAGGGCCGACACTTGTCAGGAAACGAGCTATGGATCGGAGTTCATCCTCGCTGTCGTTCAATCCGGGAATCAGGAGAGTTGTCACTTCCAGCCACAAACCAAGTTCTTTTACCAGTTCGATTGTACGGAGTACCGGCTTGAGACGGGCACCGCATACCTCCTGGTAGAAGGAGTCGGAAAAACCCTTCAAATCGACATTTATTGCGTCAAGGTAAGGGGCGATTTGGCGCATCGGTTCAACACTTGTATACCCGTTGCTGACAAAAACGTTTTTCAACCCTTCCCTTTGAGCTTGTACGGCGGTGTCGTAGGCAATTTCGTAAAATATTGTCGGTTCAGTGTAGGTGTAAGCGATGGATCGGCACCCTGAAGCCTTCGCCTCTTTAACAATCTCAGCGGGCGTACGGTCTTTACCGGGTACTCTCTGGCCGCGGGAGTACTGGGAAATATCTGCATTCTGGCAGTGCAGACAATGGAAGTTGCAACCAACCGTGCCTATGGAATAGGCCTTTGAACCGGGGAGGAAGTGGTAAAGCGGTTTCTTCTCTATGGGGTCGATGTGCTCGGCAACGATCTTTCCGTACACCAGGCTGTAGAGTTTTCCCCCCCGGTTTTCCCGCACTCCACAAAGTCCCCTTTCGCCCTCTTCGATCTTGCATCGTTGATTACACAGGCGGCAGCGTACCGCAGCCCCACCCACCGTTTCGTAAAACATGGCCTCGTGCATGACTGCGACCTCCAGCATATCACCGGGAAGTATCGGGCTCGGTTTCACCTTCCGGGGAAATGCGGGCACCAGGTTTGTCGACAATTTGCACGGTGCTCGCCTGCGGCCCTTTCTCACCCATTGCCTCTACGTATCTCACTCCGGTGCCGATTTCCAGCCGGTCGAAATCATCAGAGATTACACTGTTTCGGTGGAAATAAAGCACCCGTCCATCGACGGTTTTAAGAAAGCCGTAATCCTCCTCTGGAAAGAGCTTGTCCACGAAAGCCACCCTTTCTTGCTGCGGATGGGATTTCACTTGTCCCCGTTGCCTCTCCACAAGCTCCTTGAGTTGCCTTTCAGCGGCGTCGAAAGCAGCTCGCACTACTGTGGGAAGTTCTTCGTGCACGTGGCCTTCACTCTCTTCCCGCTTAACCACCAATTCGTGCCCAGGAGGGACGCTTAGATAAACGCGCACTCGATAAGGGCTGCCGGACCGCTGATGCTCCTGCGAGCTTTCCACCGCCACCCTCCCGCTGGTTATATAGTTGCAGATGCGCTCCAGCTTATCGGCCTTTTTGCGTATGAGCTCTTCTATGGCCTTCGTTTTTTCCACACCGCGGAAGCTAATTTCCAAAGGGATTTGCATGTGTCAAGTCACCTCTCCATCTAAGATAATCCGGGCTAGGAGGGTACAAATAAGGTATTAACCCGGCCCCTCATATTTGAAAGATATATTCACCCTTACTCGATAGGCTGCTACTTTCCCGCCTTCAATTTTCATGTCCAGCTTGCTTATCTCTGCGATCCGTAAATCCCTGACCGTTTTACTTACCGTCTCCACCGCATTTTTTGCGGCATCTTCCCAAGAATTGTCGCTTGTACCCACGACCTCAATGATTTTGTATGTGCTTTCACTCATAGTAGTTACCTCCCTGTTTATATTTTTGGGTGATTTCCTCTCTCTTGTACCCTCCTTTGTTAGTATGGCCTGGTTAAAGGGCTATGTTAAATGAGGTATGGACTGTATTTTTTTGCTAAGTGAAGACGTGTGTCAATCCTTACCCCGGTCAATCTGTTCTGCTCATTGCCGCTCGTTGGCGGAGGCTTTTCGCCAATTTTTCAGAGACAGCAGATGAATCGCCAAGGCGGTTCTTTCCCGGAAGTCTCAAATATTCATTGAAAACTTCACCTGTTTCTATGTGAATACCTTACTTCAATGATCCCAAATACAGCCAAAACCTGATTTGCTCCCAGGTTGTGATTCCATAAAATAAGCAAATGCGTTATTGCAACAAGTTTCATGAGATTATAGGATCTTGCTGCGCATCTTTGATATGAAAGGGCGCGAGAATGACTGACGAGCCAATGAGGACAACTTCGGAACTGAGATGCCCCTTTCTGGATTGCAGAAGTGAAAAAGTTGCCAGCGTCGGGTACGACAAGTCTGGCAATGTATCTATCATAAGGGGACAACCTTTCGATGAACGTCTGTTCCAATGTCAGGAGTGTGAGAGGAAATTCCTCTATATTGGAGATTTATCACTAACTAATAACGCTAATTGACAAGGAGCGTATCCATGGAAAACAAGGAAGCGTACAGGAAGAAACTGGAAGCCCAAATGAGAGAATGGAGCGCCAAAATCGATTTACTCAAGGCCAGGGCAGATCAAGCCGAAGCTGAGGCCAAAATTGAATACAGAAACCGAATAGAGGACCTCCGAAAGAAAAGAGCAGTTTTGCAGGAAAAACTGAATGAATTGAAGAAGGCAAGCGACGCCGCCTGGAAGGATATCAAGGTCGGGACGGAAAGGGCGGCAACCGATCTCAGGGATGCCTTGCAAAGTGCCTTCTCGAAGTTCAAACAGTAAGGTGGTTGATGTCTTGATGAACAAAACCCCTTTGTCCAGCTCTCAATTGTTCTCAGTGCTCAAGGGCGAGAAGAGGCTTCTTTTCGTCCTGGTGATCGTTCTTGCTCTGCAAGCCACCATTTCTATGGTCCAACCCTGGCCGCTTCAGATCATTTTTGACAATGTCATTCTGGACAAGCCCCCCAGTTCTCTTTTAACCAGACTTGCCGGTTCCTTATGGGATATGGTTTCTCAAAACCTTCTCCCCGTCATGGTGTTCCTGCTTATGGCGGCGGCCTTGTTCAACGGAGCCGCTTTATACGTGCAGAATATTCGACTCACCCAGCTCATCCAACGGGTGGTGCACCGGCTGCGTGTCCGTCTCTTCTCCCATATCATCGGTCTTCCTGTGGCGTATTTCGACAAGGTAGGCGCAGGAGAAATCGTTTCCAGGGTTGTTTCAGATACGTCAAACGTTCAATCTGCCCTGGAAGGAGGAATAATCCTTGTCTTTAGAAGTATACCTACTTTCCTGGGAATCTTTGTCATCATGCTCTGGGTGGATCTTCCCTTTGCCCTCCTCACCCTCCTCTTGCTTCCCTTCGTTGGATTAGGGACGTGGTTTTTCGGGCGCAAAGTAAAATCGGCCAGCAGAGCGAAGAGAAGGTACGACGCGCAAGTGGCCACAGTGGCCGAGTTGGCCACTCGTACTCACAGGTCTCTGAAACTCCTGGGACTCAAAGACCAGGAGGTGAGAAGACTCGAGGCAAAGGGACTCGCCAGCCGGAAGGCAGCGGTGGAGGCTGGGTCCTGGCAGGGATTCTATACCTCATCCACCAATGTGGCCCTGGCAGCCGGAACGGCCCTCATGGTGCTAATCGGCGTATTTCGTATCCGAGCAGGACAGATCACGCCCGGAGAGCTCCTGGTTTTTATGAGCTATCTGAGAAGCATGTTCAAACCGGTAAGAGAGGTAACCAAATACTTCAATAAAATCGCCAAAGCCCTGGCATCGAACGAACGTATTGAGGAAGTGATGGCGGTTACCCCATGTGACCTGGGTGTCTGCGAAGTCTCAGGAGCTCCACCCATGCCGCCCTTTCGTAATGAAATTGTTTTCGATAACGTTTCCTTTGAATACGAGCGAGGCGTAAGGATCCTAGAAGGTCTCAGCTTTCGAGTTCAGCAGGGTCA
>WOR8_10009604_pt1 | contig 10134 bp, 11 predicted proteins | sample DeeMarSeWOR38_10_FD_19890 | JGI IMG/M metagenome (IMG submission 19890)
CATGAAGGCGATGACCTTTAATGCCCGGCTGGGTGGGTGAATAGCAAGACGGAAGGCGCCAAAGATAACGTTCGGATAGGCCAGAGCCTCGCGAATGAAATGCTGATAACCCGAAGGAAGTCGGGTATCGGCATGGAGAAAGAGCAGTATGTTGCCTTCTGAGTGCCGCGCTCCCGCGGCCTGCTGAAGACCGCGGCCAGGTGGTGAGACGAGCACCTGTGAGGTGTATTGATAAGCCACCTCAACCGTGCTGTCCCGGCTCCCGCCGTCCACCACGATGACCTCGGCAGAGGGAGCGACGATCACGCTTTCCAGGGTGGCTTCCAATATTTCAGCTTCGTTCAGCGCAGGTACGATTACGGAAAGCTTCATATCATGTCTTCATATCGTGTCTTTTGCATTGAGAATAGTATTGCCTTCAATGGCCGACTGTGCAAGAGTGTCACAAAAATTAACATCTGAAATCCGACAACGATGAGACAGAGAAAGGAAGAAGGGATGGAAAGACCTGTGAAGATGTTTACGCTTAGCACTTGCAGCCACTGTAAGGCCACGAAAAAGTTCCTGGACGATTGTGAAGTGAGATATGAGTTTACGGATGTCGATTTGCTTGACGGAGACGAGAGGGCTGCCATTCTTGAAGATGTCCGAAGATGGAATCCACGGTGTAGCTTCCCTACCATTGTCATCGGCGACAAGGTCATCGTAGGATTCAGAGAAGATGAGATTAAGGAGGCTTTAGGACTGTGAAGCAAGCAGAAGAACTGTATGAGAGGCTAAAGAAGGTTCAGGAGCCTAAAGGCTATTATTTTAACAAAGACAAGAAAAGGGTCTTCGAGCTTCTTGAGGCCCTCCTCGTCAACAAAGAGCGTTACGGCTATATGTCATGCCCCTGCAGGCTGGCATCCGGGGACCGACAACTGGACAAGGACATCCTGTGCCCCTGCGAGTATAGAACCCCCGACGTGGAAGAGTTCGGCAGCTGCTATTGTAATCTGTACGTTTCGAAAGCCTGGAATGACGAGAAAATTCCTCACGTCCATGTCCCTGAGAGGAGGCCGCCTGAAAAGCTTCCGTATTAGTCATTGAAATAGGAAAGATGAACACGTCATGCCGACTGTGAAGATCAAAGGGATGTCTTGCAAGCACTGTGTCATGGCTGTTACCAAGGCCTTGAACGAGATCCATGGGATCACAGATATCAAGGTGGACTTGGCAAAAGGCGAGGCGACCTATAATGAAGCAACGCACGTTGACCTGGACATCGTGAAAGCACAGATCGCCAAGGCAGGCTACGAGGTTGGCTGATCTGTGCTAACGGCGGCTGTGGTGCAGGTCCTGGGTTTGACAGCTACAAGACGTTATTGACACGGAAATAGAAGAAGGTCTTGACTATACAAGGATTTTCTGCTTTCTTACCAAGGATGGCTGCCCTTGAGGGCAGCAAGCTTCCCATGTGTTTTCTGATAGACAGCCTCATGAAAGGAGAGGAGCAATGGCAAGCAAGATCTTGATCGCAGTCGATGAATCAAAGAATTCCATGAAGGCAGTGAACTATGTAGCAAAAGGCATGAATTCCGCCGCCACAGTGACGCTATTTAGCGTGTTGCCGGACGCCACGGCAGCTTGTGGGCTGGACAGTCCGTCGCTCACGCCGCTATTCAGGCAAAACAGACAGACATTTTGTGCGATTGAAGACACAAAGAAGGATTCGCTCAACGCATTCATGCAGAAGGCCAAGAAGGTCTTGGTAGAAAGTGGTTTTCCTTCGAAGAATGTGGCGGTCAAGATTCGAAAAAAGAAGTCGGGCATAGCAAGAGATATCCTGAAAGAAGCCGAGAAAGGCAAATACGACACCCTGGTTATTGGAAGAAGAGGCCTCTCAGGAATCAAGCAGTTTCTGTTGGGCAGCATTTCCGATAAAGTCGTCAAGTTCGCCAAGAAAGCGTCTGTCGTTGTGGTAGACTGAACAATGACGACCCGTTAGTACAAGTCTCAACCTAGGGAGCGAACTATCCCACAAACTCGCTGATTTGGCTTCGAGACCTCTGCACAACCCTTGTCACTTATTTGCACGAACTTTTTGACCCATCTACGGGCTTGCTCAGTAAATCGCAAAAACGCCGCCTAACGGCCCCAAGGCCATTCGCCTCGCCCTGATAGGTATCCCAAAAATCATGATGGTCGTCCCAATGGGTTAGGCAAAGCTCTCGCTTCAGGGGACGGGCAGAGGAAAGGATCAACCTCAGGATGTCTCTTGCCCCATGGCGCCTCTTGCCGAACTCATTCCTGCAACGACAACGCCGATTTCTTGGAAATCAGGACAAGTATGGGAAGGGAGAAGATACAAATCATGCCGGAGGCATATGCCGGCATCTCCTCGACAGGAACCGTGCACAGAACTTAAGATGTTGATCCCTTTAAAGACGTCTTCAAGCGTCAGGGGATCGTTGTCAAAGTGTTTGCAGTGTCCACAAAGACGGCTCATTTAATGGCCTGCCAATAGTTGCTGAACACGACCGTGGAAAGTGTGAAACCCAGAGGAACGTTCACAATGACCCCTATGGTGAAGGCCCAGAAAGGCTTCATTCCAAAGGTGAGCAGGTCCTTAAAGCGGGTTGAGAGTCCGATGCACAGGAAGCAGAAAACAAAGGCCCAGGATCGAAGTGTCTTGATGGGGCTGATGGCCCTTGAATAGAGTTCGCTCTCGTACCAGTCCGACGTATAGTGCAGGTTTTTCAATGCCCACACTTGATCTGATGTGGTCGTGTTAGATGTGAGCAGGCTCAGTTCGTCTAAAGACATCTTGCCTTTGAACGTGATGACTCGCGCCTCCGGATCATGGGCGAATTTATGGGCAAGCTGTTCCGGGACCTGATAATCGGAAAAGTCGGCGTCAAATGTCTGCTTCTGTGCTTTGGATTTAAAGGTGCCTTTCACAGCGGTCTTACCCACATGGTCCTCTGGGGCGAGGCCAGCGATGATGCTCATGATGATACAAGCGCCAAAGAAACCCAAAACGAATTTCGGAAAACGGTCCCAGATCACGCGGGCCCCAACAGTGGCAGACTTGTCCCGCTCCCAGAAAGTACAGGAGATAATGGCGAGAATAAATGCCCATATGCCTATCCAGATGTCCCTGCCGATGACCTTCATCAGCGTAAAGGTATGTATAGGCGCATCTCCGTATTGCGTGGCAATCTCTGCCACCACAGCAAAACCTGCGGCATCCGCATATTCTGAAGTGCCGACCCAAGCCCCAGCCTCTCCAGGTGTGATGGCATACCAAGGAGATGCATCGGTGACAGGTACACCGGGAGGAGGAATCATAAACTTGGTAACTATAGCCAAGGCGAATACCATGACGATGGCCCAGACAGAGACAACCCCGATGCCAATGGAAATGTGATCCTTGTCAGCCCTTACGGCTCCTCCTATGGCGATAGATCCTGAAACGCCGCAAACCGCTCCACCGGTACCCAATACTGCCCCAAATCGTCGGTCCAGTTTAAAGATGCGAGTGGCTGCGAGAAAGATGGTCATCCATGTGCCGATTGATACAATGGTGGCTTGTAGAAAGGCAATACCACCTGCTTCGAAGATGAGGGTCAAGGGCAACGTCGCCCCCAAGAGGACGATACCTGTCTTGATATAGTATTCTGTGCGCATGGCGGTATGAAACCACTTGGGCATTTTTTTGATGTTGCCGATGATCATGCCGATGAGTGTGCATGACTTCCCATGCGGCAAGATAGAAGATGGCCAGAGAACCCAAGAAGACAATGAAATAGCCCGGAACAAATTCTTTTATGCTTCTTCCCATGGCCCTCATGCTGATGGAAAAAACTATCCCAAACCCAAGACATATGATGGCATATGCTCCGAAATGCTGGACAAAGTCTTGGCCTATGGCGCTGATGTTGGACCAGGAGCCCGGCGTTACAGCGAATGGTTTAATCGTACTTCCCGCCCAAAAAACGCCCATGGCCAGGGCAATGACCCCCAGCCCCAGCCAGACAGCCCAGTAGTCTTCGGTTGTGAGCAATGGGGATCGACGCTTTGCCGGAGAGGCTAGCCCCCTTTTTAACAGTCGTTTATCTCGTTGCGCTGCCATGTCTTACCTCCCTGTTTGAAGACAATCCATAACAACAACCAGCCAAGATCATTGTATTTTTTTCACTCTTATTCAAAACCATGATGTTTTTCAAGGGAAAACTTCTGCACTTGCATTGAATACCGCCACAAAGCGCCTTCGGAGAACGCCGCTCAAAGGAAGAAAGACCATTTATGGATGGAAACCGACTTATGCTCCTAACCTCTTGTAACAGTTCACGCAGCATTGAGGCATCTTTGCCAGAACGTCATCAGGTGAGCTCGAAACCTGAGGGGCAAAGAGCTTTCTGAACCTGATATATGTCTCCTTGCGCCATATTCGGGTTAGGTTTTCATTGCCTATGTTGCCAAAAGACATCGCCCTTATGGCAAGGCGCCTATTCTTGAAAGTATAGTACGTAGACTTGGCATCAGGACGTTCCCGGTTTTCAGACAATACGGCGTTTGTAAGAACACAGGGCGCAACATCCCCATGAACATTGATGACGCATGCATGGCGGACATTCTCGCGGCAGCGTGTACAATTCTCGTCAAGGCCGGGGCCGTGATAGTCAAAGACAATATGTTCACGGGCAGCGCTGTCTTTGATCTCTTCCAGCGCAGCGCGATAATGGTCCATACGCCCTGTATCATTGAAGATCGCCTCTGAGGAGAGTCTAGGATCAATAATGAGGGTGAGGTTGCTGGCTACAATCTGCTCTGCCTCGACCGATTTGGCAAAGGCCACAATATGCTCGAGTTCATGAAAATTGGACGTGAGCATGAGATAGGCAAGATGCAGGGCAGGAACCTGGGTCTTCTTTTCACGCTTTATCTTCCGCAGTTGGTCAAGGTAAGACACGATCTCATTCAAACGGGTCCCCTTGCGGATCTCATCGTGAGTCGCCGCGGACATGCCCGCAAGGCTGATGCCAAGGATATCCAACCCCAAGTCAACCAGCCTTTGCAGGGCATCTTCACTTAGCAGCATGCCGTTTGTGGTGAACCCCACCCGTTTTCCGCGATCCTTGCAGATTCGGACCATGTTGAAGATGTCCTTGTTAAGCAAGGGTTCTCCCCACCCTTGTAAGTAAACCAGGTCCGTATATTTGAGGAAGGGGATTAATTCATGAAACAGCTCCAGGGACATGTGTTTGGTTGTCCAGCGGTTTTTCAGGAGGGTGTGGGGGCAATAGACACAGGCTGCATTGCAATGGGTCGTGACTTCGACCTGGACCCAGTCCAAGGTCGGGCTGCCGATCTTGTCCAGCTGTGTTTTGACCCACTGAAGCATGTCAAATATCTTGCTGGGCACCAATGATGGCGAAGGGAACCGGCCTTTCAGCTCGGTCGCAAGGCCTCAGTGGTGCCCTGCATCTGAGTGGCCACCTGAAATCACGTATATCCCTTCTGCATCCGTAGCGTTTTCCAGCCAGCAAGTTTCATCCCCTCTCAGGTGAATAGCCTGGCCCTCTTTGATAGCCGCCGAGATGTGGCCGGTGAGGGTAAAATGGCTCCTCACTGCAAGGAAGAGTTCTTCATGGTCTTTGCCGGGCTTCAATTTGCGCCCTTTCTCATTCGGTTTCATTACGCCGTAAATCAAATAACATGCATGGCTTCCCGTCTGTTCAGCGCCCAGGATGTATTCGCCGGAATGGCCCACCTTTGCCTTTACGTCAAAGATCGTCATGTGATTCCTCCATTCAAGGAGCCCCTTGCACAACCCCTTCTCGCTCGTTCGTATGAGCTTTTTGACCCATCCATCGGCTTGCTCACGAAGTCCTAAAAACTCGGCCCACGGGCCTCAAACAGTTTGGGATTTGCCCACTGATGTGGGCCGTTCGCGTCGCCCGGATGGGTGCCCCAAAAAGCTCATAATCGTGGCTCAAATGGGTTATGCAAAGATCTCTCAGGATGTGTTGCTCGGCCCCGGGCGTTTTCTCAAGCATAGGTCTCCCGTGGCGCCGGACTGAGTTTGAGTCTTACTACAGCGGGGCCATCCTGTCCACGAAGAGGTTGGCTTTGACAGGTCTTTGCTGGTGATCTATAAGGGGCGCGGGAGGATAAGATGTCGGCTTGCATCCTGACATTTCTTGTCTTTGCAGCGGGCCTTTTCCTTTGCAAGGTCTTATACGTGTTCGCCACAGCAGGGGCCCTTCCCATGACCCAGGGGGCTGTGTTTACCTCGACGGCCGGTGTTAGGATAAAATCCTTTCTCGACGCAGTCCCCATGAATGGCAATGAATTGCTTGTTGACCTGGGCTGTGGGGACGGGAGGGTCCTTCGGGCTGCCCAAAGGCGCTATGGTGCCAGGACCCTGGGTTTTGAGGTGAACGCCCTGGCCTATAGTGTTGCCCGAATCCTGAGTTTCCCAATGAAGGGTGTTCAGATCAGGTGCAAAAACTTCTGGTCCGAAAATCTCCAGGACGCCGATGTGGTGTTCTGCTACTTGTTTCCCGATGTCATGAGACGCTTGGCCGCAAAACTGGAGAAAGAGCTTCGACCTGGGGCTCGGGTGGTCTCCTGCAACTTTCCCGTTCCAGGATGGAATCCTCTCGTGGTTGTTCGCCCAGAGTCAGCCTGCCATAATGACCCTATCTATGTGTATCGCCTTCCGGATTCATGCCCCTCCTCTGAAATCAGAAGTGGGTCAACTCCTTGACCCTTGGTCTTCATAGCGTCATGAAGGCTTCCTGGTTTGTAACACCTTAGCGCTTTGAAAAGTAGGGATATGGTCCAGGCCCCTTTTCGCTTTGTCTAAAACGGTTTTTGATCAATCTAAAGCTCACTCCAGGGGCTTTGAAAACTCGCCCCTGGGGCTCAGACAGTTCAAAGCCCTGATCTTGCGCTTCGCCAAGATTGATTGGCAAAAACCGTTTTAATGACCGCTCAAACAAGCCTGGCCATTCCCTTTGTCGGCGCAATGAAGGTGCAAGGGAGGCGCAAGGGGGGTGGAGACGAGTTTTACACGACTTGAAATTTGATTGCCGCGCGCACGACCGGCGCTTCAAAGATCCAAAGTGTTATCTTGGTTTCTATCTGGTGCTTTGCGAACCGTAAAGGGCGCACATGACCGGATCTTTGCCCAGGGGACTTTCTGCTCGAAACCGGCAGCCGCCCTTACAGTCGGAAAGGTAGGGACAAGAGATGCATTCGAGCTCGCTGAGAGGCAGGTGACGAGCCCGCTTCCAGGAGACCTCAAGCCCTTCGTCCAAGTGGCCCAGGGGGCTTTCATCAAAAAAGCCGCACTTTAGAATCTTTCCCTCAGCCGTGATCGTGCACAAATGGTACCCGCAGGCAAAGGGCTCGTCTGCGCCGTGGTAACTGCCCCCTGTGGCGTATTTCAAGTACGTGGCCCCCTGCTCAGGCGTTACCAGGAGCCCCGTATTTTCAGCCAGGCGACCTGTGGCGCACGGGACATCGATACTCCATTCGACCACTCGGAGATCTTCAATCCATCTAGCCAAGGCGTCAAATTCTTTCAGGTTATATGGATGCACCATGGTTGCAATGGAAATGGGTATCCCTTTGTCTCGGGCGACCTGGATCCCAGCCATGGTTTGCTCGAAAGTGCCCTTGCCTCGCAAGGCTTCATGGCCTTCCTTGAGGCCGTCCAGGCTAAATTGGATTTCATCAAAGTGACACCACGCAGGAAAATTTCCCTCCCGGATCAGTGTACCATTGGTGAGAAGGACCTTGCGCAGGGCAAAGCGAGGCAGGGCTTTGTTTAAGGCCTCAAGATGAGGATAAAGGAGCGGTTCACCCCCTGAGAAGAGGACCCTGAGGCCCTGCATGCGCTCAAACTCCTCCAACACGGACATGACCTGGGACAGAGACAAAGCAGCCTTTGTGGGTTTCCCCAGGTAACAGTGCTTGCAGGTGAGGTTGCACCGGCTGGTCAGTTGAAGCTCCAGATACCTCAAAGAAGGTATCGGGGACTGTCTGAGAAGAATATGTTGGAGACTCTTCTGGGGCTCGATGACAAGGAGTTGCTCCTTTAAACAGGTTTCGAGGAAGTCCTTGTCCACGGAAAGGGCTGACAAGGGATGGGCGCCGTCACACTTCTTCAGGAACTCAAAGCCGCCCTGGTCCAACTCGTAGAGTTCATCGTCTTTTATGTCATACAAATACGGCGTTTCAAGATGTTTGAGCGTACAGTTCCGATCCAATGAAACATATCCCTCTCTAGGGAAGAGCGATTTCAGCAGCTGGTCGCCAGCCCTGGAAGACTCGCTCAGCAAAAGGTCGGCGGCGATATATCCTCCGCAGGGTAAATGACGGCCCGTGTGTTCAGGATCAGTGAAGTCGCATCCATCGACGAAGAAGTCACAGTGTTGACACAAGGCATGATGAAGGATGTGATGATACCGGTCTTTGAACGGGTTGGTGACGTTTGAGGGAAAGCGCGCGACGATTTTTGGGTGGCCTTCCACGAAACCTTGAAGGGCTTTGAGCCCTTGACAGGCCATGTCTTCTTTGGTCCCTGGTTTGTAATAGGGACAATGCCCTTTGCAGACCAGTTCAACAGCAGTGGGGTTCTTGTGATCCATTTTCCCCCGCTGATTTGGAAAAAAAGAACCAGACCGGCCACCGCGAGTCTGGTTCTGTTAGGAATTGTAAAACTAGCAGGCGCCCATCCACGAAACATGATCCGATCGATGGGCAGAGGCGTCAGTTTCCAAGTCAGAAATGAGCATTTTTTTCTCTGAGCAAGGCCGTGGAGAAAGACGCTCAGAGGAAAAAGGGCTATTTATGCATGGAAACTAGCAGGAGCTCTTGCATTTACAAAGGCCCCTTTTAGACTTTTGTACCTTGCGAATCTTCATCGCGATTCCCTCCCTTCTTGAAGGTTTTGTTGCTTTCACAGCAACGTTGCAGAAAAAGGGATTGCAACCAATTATCACATACAATAACACCAGCTGGGTCATTGTCAAGACCTATCGAGGTCTTCGGTTCAGTCCTTGACGATACGACGGTTTCAGCGTAGCAATGACGATCGACCCATGAACAGCCGCCAGCTCACCATCATCAATATACTGACCTTTTTGGTATTTTCCAATACCGCCTTCTTTTTCCTGTACCCCATCTATCTGACCGCCCTGGAGGTCTCCAAAACCGCCGTTGGCTTGATTATGGGCGCGTATTCTGTGGCCTCTCTTGCGGCAAGGCCCCTCGCAGGCAAGGCCATTAACCGGTTCGGAGAAAAACCGGTACTCCTGTCAGGCCTCTTTTTGATTTTTGTTTGCTCCGTCCTTTATCACGTTATCCCTGGGACAGTGGGGGGCATCTATGTCCTTCGGGTTTTTCACGGCATGGGCTTTTCGGCTTTTATTGCCGGGGCTTTTTCCACTATTGCCAAATTCTGCCCCCAGGAAACCAGGGGGCGTTATCCCCCTGGCCAGCGAATATCTTATGGATGCCTTGGGGCATCCAGCCATCTTTCATGGCGGAGCGGCCGTCACATTCCTGGGTTTCAGTCTCCTGCTCCTGACGAAGAAATGGGAAAAGGCGACAGCGGTGGGCGGACCTGAGGTTCGTTACACACAGCTCTTTAAGGATCGTTCCTTCTTCTTCGTGCTCGTGGCCATGATCTTGTTTGTTGATGCTCAAGCCACGGTACTGAACTATTTTCCTCTTTATGCAAAGACCATAGGGATCAGAGGGGGCCTGTTCTTGAGTCTGGCCCTGGGCTTGGCTGTGGCCATCCGGCTTTTTGGGGGCAGCCTCCTTGACCGGTACAGCAAACTGATGATTATACGTGTGTGCTTTGCGTTGTTCGGCATGGGCATCGTGTTTTTCTACAAGCTGGAGTCGGCTTTTTTCTATGTCCTGTCCATCCTCCTGTACGGGTCAGGACTGGGATATATTTTCCCTGCATTGAATGCTATAGGGGCGGAACAAGGCACCTTTGGGCAAAAGGCCGGCATGATGAGCATCCTCACCATGGCCATTGACGGTGGATTTATCTTGGGCAGCATTTTTTCAGGGGGACTTTCAGACATGATCGGACTGTCCAACACCTTCGTCTTTGCCGGGGCTGTT
>WOR8_10007893_pt1 | contig 10132 bp, 10 predicted proteins | sample DeeMarSeWOR38_10_FD_19890 | JGI IMG/M metagenome (IMG submission 19890)
GGAATCATCGTCTCTTTAAGGAGTAATTTGAGGAAGTCAGCATACGGTTGATACCAAGGAGGACCAACACGCCAATGTATCCGTGCCGTAACCTTGCGATCGATCCAGGTAAGGAACAATCCGACCACGGCGGTGAATACAAAACCGGGAAATATTAAGTATGAAAAAAGAATTCTGAATACGCTCATGCTTTTCTCCTGAAAAATAGATCTTTGGAAACCATCCTCATACCGATTTCATGCTCCTTGATCTCTTCGTCCGTGAGCCATTGTAGCGCGCCTGAAGAACAAGCCGTCACGCATCTTGGGCCGTCTTCACGATCAGTACACAAGCTGCATTTCTGTGAAATATGCCTCACCAGGGGGGCATCGATGACACCAAAAGGACACGCATATGCACAGCTCTTGCATCCGATGCACACCATCGCCGAGCGAACAACGATCCCTGTTTTTTCATCCTTTGTGATCGCCTCAACCGGGCACGAAGCAAGGCATAAGGGCTGTTTGCAGTGTTTACAGGCCAATGGTAAATAAGCAACTTCGGCAATGTCTCCGTGTCGAATACGCGCCTCTCCCTTGAATGCAGCCTTACAGGCAGCCTCGCAAGACCGGCATCCGCAGCACAAATCAAGGTCTAGCACTATTCTTTTCTGCATACTTTCACCTCGGTTGGAATGAAATTCACACTTTTAGTGTCGGCATCCATTTCATAGTCGAAAAGTCCTCTTATCGCTGGTGTCTCCGCTGCCACTGCAACGATACCGTTACCCACATCTTCGGTGATCTTCACGGCCAGATCGCAGCTGCCTTTTACTGAAGCAATCGTTGCTGTGTCGTTTGGCATGATACCAAGTTCCGACGCATCCGCTGGATTCATCTTCAGCATCTCCGAATCGAAGAATCCCATGAAATTGAAGGCGATCTTCTCGCCAATGAGACGAAGGCTTTTCTTTCTAGAAACCGCAATATCGGCAAGCTTGCGCGCCCTGCCAGCGACATCGACTTTAGGTTGGGTCAAAGCCGGTACCTTTGCTTCCCCGTACTCCTGGGTAAGCATATCGAGTATACTGCCGATGCTCTTGGCACCACTCGGCGGCTCGATGTTACCCGTGAGTTTCTTTTTACCGAAGGTCGTGATGATAGTACCTTCCTTTTCCAGATTCAAAGGCACAGGCAGTACATTGTGGTCATTGAACTTCAGCGGCGAGGTTGCATAAATACTCACCGCCCGCATATCTGCAATCAGTTGTGGATAATAGAAGGGAAAAAGCTCACCGAAATTCAACAGATACTTTATCTTCTTCTTCTTCACTTTTTCCAAGAGCGCAGCGAAACTCTCCGTTCCTTCATGTGCACGGAACTCAACCAACGGTACTACACTCATGCCGCTGAATTCCTGCAATCGTACGAGCCCTTCAGCGACCAGGACGGGGTCATAGGTATGCCCGAAAGAAAGGCATGCAAAGATGAAACCTTTTTTCGCACCTTTCAATTTGGCCGACACCTCTTTAAGCAGTGAACCATCAATCCCCGTTGCCTTGGTAACATCGATACCTTCAATATTATCCTGGGCAAGTCCGAACAAGAGCAATGGCTCAGTTCCAACATTGACCCTTAGAAATTTATCGGCAAAACCCGCAGTATGGGTATTCACTGTGTCAATAACGAAGAGCGCATGATTTCTATCCTTCAGCTTCCAATCAATGATCGACCGTGAGGACATGGGTGCGTGATTGAAGGGATCGCCCAGTATGACAATACAATCTGCGTTCTCAATGTCGTCCATTGAAAACGGTTTATCAAAAAATCTCCTCAGATAATATTCTGGTTCAAAATACGTCGTGGCAATACCATCAACTCCGATTTTCTTGCAGAAACCGAGGATCTTTGTGTATTCTTCGGGCGTGACATTCCGGTCAACTGCCGCCGCAACACTCTTCGGGCTACCCGTAATCTTAGTCAGCTCCTTACCCATCTTCGGCCAATCGATACTAACACCTTTCTTGAGCGGCGTTGTCAGGCGTTTCGGATGATCAAGGTAGATCGCGGCGGCGCTTCCCCTTGGACAGAGTCTTCCTGCGCTGCTACCGCTCTTGATATACTCAACGCCCTTGATACCGAAATCATTGAAAACCACACCGAACTCACAACCGAAGCTACAGAATGGACAGAGCATCTTCTTGACGTTGATTGCATTGGGGTCGATTGTTTTCATAGAAATGGCTCCTCGATATCCTTTACATCCTGCCACGTAAGGACTGGACCATCCTTACATACGTAGTATTTGCCGACGCGGCAGTGATTACATTTGCCCAGGCCGCATGACATATTCTTTTCCATTGATAAATAGATATTCTCGTGCTTGAATCCCACCTCAACAAGCTTTTGAGTGGTGAATTTCATCATCAGTGGAGGACCGCAAACCACGGTCGGTGAGGTTTTCACATCGACGGGTATCTCGTCAAGAATGACCGTCACAACGCCAACCCTGCCCTGCCAGGAGTCATCACCAACGTCCACGGTCAGTAGAAGATCGACACCTTTTATCTTCTGCCAACCAGGTATCAAATGCTTATACACGATGTCCTTCGGTGTCCTCGCCCCATATCTGATGTAGATCTTCTTGTATGCCTTGATATCGTGAAGCAACGCGAGAAAGAGCGATCTCAGAGGAGCGAAGCCAACACCGCCTCCGACAATGAACACCTCCTTACCCTTGAAATCATGCAATGGGTACGGTTTCCCGAAAGGGCCCCTTACGCCTACCAGATCGCCTTCTTTAAGGTTGAACAGCGCATCGGTCACGCGACCAACTTTCATTATCGTGAATTCCAGATCATCATCGTAAGGTGATGAAGATGGCGTGAATGGTGCCTCACCGATACTAGGAATTGTCAGCTCCGCGAACTGCCCGGCTTCGAAGCTAATCGGCATGCCGTCGAGAATAAACGTCGTAATATTGGGTGTCTCGGGAATGATCTTCTTGATCTTAACCGGGATTGGATAATATGGATTTATAGGTTCCATAGAATCTCCCTTATATCTATCTTTGCTGAACAACCGAGCAGGCATCGTCCACAGCCTGAACAGGCATAGATATTCTCATATTTGTTGAAGAAATCGAATTTGCACTGAAAACGGTTCCAGAATCGTTCATCGAGCCGGCTACGCGGATTAGCACCACCCCCGACCCTTGCATATGCGGCGTAGTAGCATGCATCCCAAAGTCTTACACGCTCCACATTATCACCCTTTTTGTAGTCACCCAGCAGAAAGCAGTAACAGGTCGGGCAGCCGTGTAAGCAGGCATGGCATTCAACGCACTCATCACGCGCGTCGCGAATTCTTTTCTTGTCGGTTGACTCAACCCGCGCGGACAGATCTTTCTTGAATTGTTTGGTGTTAATACTGCTCAGTTTTTTGCTCGCCTTATCGCGCAACGCGCTGCGTTCCTTCGCATCCTCCTCCTTAGCCTCAACAAAAAGCTCCTTATGGGTGGCGACCAGTTCCTCGCCCCGCTTCGTCAGCGGCTCGAACAAAATTCCATTTGACACTTCACTCATGTTAAGATCACTGATGCCTTCGCCATAAGGATTCAAACCCAAGAGATTACAGAAACAGGAATCCTCCGGTTCCGGGCAGTCGGCTGAAATCACTAGTACCTTTTCTCTTCGCTCTTTATAGAATGGGTCAACAGGTTCCCAGCCAATGAAGACCCGATCATAGACATCAATCCCCCTCAAATCGCAGTTCTTAACACCAAGCAAATAGCTCTTTGATACTGGCTTTACTTCATCTTTGGGGAATCTTGCCACGGTGCCCCGACTCGGAAAAAAGAAATGCTTGATATTCTCCGCCGTTCTTATTTTCTGAAAGTTCGGGGTGAATGGGTTCTTCTCGTCAAACTTGACAAGATGCGTTTTGCCATCCTCGAGTGCAGGGTAATACAGTGACCCATCTCTTGCTAGTTTTTTTACAAAGTCCAATAGTTTATCTGGGGATAGTAGATAGGATTTCATAGAACTCAATTATATTAATTTAACATACCCTGTCAACACTTTCAGGTTTCACAAAAAGGTTGACCACATGATCCGAAAAGTAGCGCGATTCTGATCGTGCATAACAAAAGTACACTGAGGAGAAAGGGGTGAGGAATCGTCGTTGTAATCTTCGAGATTATCTGATTTCTTCAGATAATGCCTCATAGAGGCTTATTATACTTAGACCGGAGGCCGTGTCAATATTATTAAGGACCGCAATGAGACGGTCTGCGATCATCTTGTTGCTCTCTGAAAACAGTTCATATGAAATAGCTGGTAATCCCAGGAAGAATACGTGCTCCACTCCGTTTTCTCGCAGAAAATCGTAGATTGCGCCGAAAGACAGACTGTGTGTAGTGACCGAAACCGGGCTCTGCTCGGCGATCTCCTCATTTTTGAGCATAACGGGTCCAGTTTCCCCACCGGCCACAGCATCGAAGAACATCACTAGATCGGGCGCCAGCGCTATGATCTTATTAAGATAATTCTCCGGATACAACCCGCAATCGAACTTCACGACAGTATCGCTTACCCCCAGCTGCTCAATGACATAGGGACCGAATCCGTCGTCTCCCCTGTCCAAAGCACCGACGCCACATACTACAATCTTCATGCGGATATTATAGAGAATGGAGAGCATATTGTCAACCGAAGTCAAGCTATATGGACTGCGACATTGCTTGACAGTACATTCTAAATAGCTATATTTGGTGTAATGATGGTAAGGAAGCTGAAAGCAATAGAACCTATCATTGCCGGCGACCGTTCACTGCTAAGAGAAATCCTCCATCCTGACAAACTCGCGGTTGACATTCGCTATAGCCTTGCCTACGCCTCAGTCAAACCGCAGAGCAGGACCCTACCTCACAAACTCCAACATACCGAAGTGTACTATATAGCAAGGGGGCGCGGGCGGATTCACATAGATAATGAAATCGAGGAAGTGACAGAAACCGATACAATATACATTCCGCCGGGAGCTGTTCAATTCCTTGAGAACACGGGACAACAGAATCTTGAATTCCTTTGCATTGTCGATCCCGCATGGCAATCCCGAATCGAGACCATTTCTACGCCAACGCAGTGATTCACAGCATTGTTATCCGTAATGCCCAACGTACCCGTATGAATACGACCTACCTCCTCGATATTGAGCTCAAAACCCATAAAACGATCGCGATCGGCAAACTGGGCTGCTTCCAATTCGAAAAAGGCCGTTATGTCTACGTGGGTTCGGCAAGGAAGAATTTCTCCCAGAGAATTGCACGCCATCTCCGTGCCGAGAAGAAGATTCATTGGCATATCGACTACCTGCTGCAACACGCTCGAATAAGCAAGATCTGGTCATGTGATCTATCAGAAGAGAAGGCCGCCCACCTTCTATCACGGATGATGTCCGTACCAGTCCCGCGCTTTGGTGCTAGAGACAAGAAGAGCAAAGCACACCTCTTCTTCGGCAAACCAGGACACCCTTTAACCGGCCTGGTGCTGACCAGGGTATTTTAGGATCCACTGTATGAACCATCTACTGGCAGCCTTGCTCATCGCGCAACCCGTGGCAACCAGCAGGGATGAGCTACCTAGAAATTTCAGCCGGATGGAATGCTACGGAGACAAGCTATATCTTGCGCCACGCATAAGTACAAGCATATACGAATTCATTGCTCAAGACAGTATTCGCCCGGTGTCAGTTACCGATGAAGTGAATTACCGGATATTTGATTTCCGAATAACGCCCTTCGCCATCTACATCAACCGCGGCAGTGCATTGGAAAAATTCTTCATTACCTCAGGCAAGAAGGAGGTCGTATTTAGATCGCGAGACATCTCATCATTCGCTTTGACGCCTGCTGACGAGATCATACTCGCCGACCGTCAGACCCAAGAACTTATCTTCCTTGATTTTCTCTATCAGGAGAAATTCAGGATCGCGAACGTACAGATTCTAGATATTCAGTGGCGCGACACGCTGATCTATGCACTAACGCCCAAACGAATATTTGTATACGACGAATATGGTAATCTCATTGACGATATACCCACGCCCGAGTGGAGCAACCGCATCATCACCAATCATCGCGATATCCTAATCTTTGCCGAACAAAACAATTACATTTACCGAGCAGGTGTTGAATGGCAAAGGATCGAATTTCCTTTTGCAGTATCAGACATCTGTCTGCAAAAGAACGCAATTGTAATATTAGATGGGACTGGTCATTATCTATATCGCTATAAGCGCGACGAATTCTGAACCTGCAATCATATCTCTTGATTCCGCATACTACAGGTACGTCGTAATTCCCTACGATACTTCCTTCAGCACCTTGCCGGCGGCTACTGCCGCTGACACTGCAGGGAGCAGCGATGGCGCGCTCAGGATTAGTGGGGCAAAAGATTTCTCGTTCGATGTCAAGCAAGGATTCGACCAGGGTCTGAAGGTGGACATAACTGGTGAGGTGGAAGGCGTGGGTGTTGAAGGTAGCCTGTCTGACAAGGCTGCACCGTCTTCGACCGTACCTATTTCAGAGATCGAAAGGATCAGTCTCAAAGTATTCACGAAGAATTTTTCCGGTGGTGTCGGCAACCTTACCCTTGAGTTGCCGTTCGGCATTACGGATGAAATACGCGGCGGGCGGGTCGGCGTCCACAGTGCAGACAGGAAGAAAAGTATCTCTGCCTCCTATGCCATAAACCGCGGCAACTTCGTGCGGACCCGGTTCGCAGGTGAAGAGGGGAAGCAGAGCCCTTATTTTCTTGCCGGACCAGTGATCGCGGGCAGCGAGCGTGTCTATCTCACACAGGGACTAGCACAACCGTCACTGCTGACGCGTGACACTGACTATACCCTCGACTACGAGAACGGGATCTTATCCTTCACGAACCGCAATATTATCACGAGCCGGACGCGTATCGAAATCGAGTACAAACAGGCGATCGAGGACTATCTCAACACGTATCAACAAACCGATGGACTTCTGGCTCTATCGCCCATGAATGTGCGTGCTCTGTACCGCTCGAGCAGCGACGATAAGGACAATCCTTTAACCTTCACGCCCAGCCCGGCAGAACTCGAAAGCCTGGCTCTTGCCGGGGATACTGCCAGGGTCTTGCATACGTATGCAGATACCTCTTCTGAAGGAAGCTATGTGATCCAGGACGACCACTTCGTATACGCCGGACAGGGCAACGGTGACTATGATGTCACATTCTTCTATGCGGGTGAGAATAATGGTGAATACGTATACGAACCTGCACTCGGCGCGTTCGTGTTTCGAGGTTCGAATTTGGGTAACTACTCTCCGACAAAGGAACTACCACTACCGCGACGTGAGGATTTTGTGGGTGTTGGAGCGGATTTTTTTGAAGCGATCTCCATGGAGGTCTACGGGTCGCGGCTCGATAAGAACACTTTTTCTGCAATCAACGACGACGATAACAATGGATTCTGTTACCGGACCGGGGTCAACAAGACTCTCGGTGTCTTCTCAGTGAAAGGTAATTACTTGAAGTACAGCGACACTTTCTTGCCTCCGACAAGCCGCGAGGAGATCGACTATCAATATGTTTGGAACACGGAGGATACGCTAAGGGAACTTGCTGATATTTCGCTGGGGGTTGCAGCGACGGATTTCCTCAGAATAGAAACCGGCTACGGACTGTTGAACCGGGAACACCGGCGCAAGTTTGTGACGATCCATCCGTTCTTTTTTGTCATAGGGTACGAAGGCATCGATACGCTGAACAGGTACTTTGCTGGATTCTTCAAGAACTATACACGCCTACAGCTGAACGCCAGGTACGAAACTTATCGCTCAGTACACATTCTCAACTACGGAACCCGCTATTCGTTCGACAAAAACATCAGTTTGTCCCTTGTCGGCGGCTACGATCGCGATACAATATCAACCGGTATCACAAATACCGTAACCTTCAGCACTCCGCTGGCCAACCTGTCGATCGGACACCGTTCACTCAATGACACGACTTTTCTCTTCGGCAACGCCATCATTGACTATACATACAGAGGGTTTTCCTTGCACGGCGACCTCCAGCAGAGTCAAAGATACTCACAAAAACGCAATGAGACATATGTGAAAGTGCAAGAAGGCGAAGGTGACTATGTCTATGATCCGGTGACGAACACATACATCAAAAAAGAGGGCGGTGACTATGTGCGACGGGTCTTTCTGCTACCAGATTTTACGCGCGTGATCACCCGGAATTTCGGTGTTGAGGCCGGATATACGCGACGCTCATATGATATGAAAGGGCGTTTCTACTATATTGATGAAACGGACTTTCTCAGCCACACCGAAGATATCGCTTTCAACCTCAGGGTGGCACCATACGACATCACACTCAATCTGCGCCAGAGCCTTGAGGACGACGCACGCTACGCCCTGGCAAGAAATTTTAGCATCGACCGGATCGCATCCTTGATCCCTTCGATAGGTAATTTTTCAGGACGTCTTGAGGTCCAGTTGACAAGCGACAAGATCGGCGAGGTCGAGAGTGAACGGAGATATGCTTATCGCGGAACGGCATCCTATGACATCCTCAGCCGGCCGACAGTGCGCCCCAAAATCGGCTACACCTATAGCACAATCTATTCGCAGTATTTCGCCGATCTTGACATACAGCAACACGCTCCCAATACCGGGATATTGTTCAGCCTTCCCCTGCAGAGCATAAAAGGAAAGATCGAAACGACTGCCGAACTGATCTATCGGATATACAATATGGAAGATATCCCTTTCTTTTTTGCGGCCAACGAACCAAGCGGGCTGACCACAGCACTCGGCGCTTTCCTGAGTTTCGGCGTTGGCGCTAACACTTTGTTCAGCTTGATCTACCGAGTAGAATTCAGACCCAATGATGACCCAATACAAAACCTCAGACTCCAATCAAGGATAAGGTTCTAATGAACGACCGCTTTCGTGAATTCTACGAAGCCATTGGAGAAAAATATCCTGAGGATCGCGTCGTATACAGGACACTAAGTGGTTTGGTCAGAAAGAAATGGATCCAGCAGAAATTGCAGAGCTTCCCACGCGGTAATCTGCTCGATTGCGGCTGCAATATCGGCACGCTTTCCAGGGAATGGCACCGGGGAGCTGTATTTGGCACCGATATATCCTTTGCCGTACTGAGCCGGGGGATGAAAAACGCACCAGGCACCTGTTTTATCCAGGCCGACCTGCGTGACTTCACTATGCTCAGACAGGGTTCGATCGACAACGCGATGGTCTGCGAGGTGATCGAGCACCTCGACAAGCCCGGACAATTCCTCAACCATCTCTACCCCGCAGTTAAAAAAGGCGGACACGTGCTGATCACGTCCCCAAACTACTCTCAAGCCAAACCTTCGCTCGTGCCGCTGGGCGTAATACGCAGCTACGGGGTGACCCGCGGGACATCGGGTACAAAATACTTGCACACAGCGTACCAACCTGATGAGCTCGGCAACATGGCACGGGAAGCAGGGTTTACGATTCTTGAGCAAGGCAGTTTTGAACACGAACTCCGCGGCTGGCTTAAACCGCTGAGCATTGTGGAGAAAGTATTCGATTCATTGAGCATGAGGTACTTCTCTGCCTCCAGGCTCAATCAATTTTTTGAGAGATTCAAGAACCGCATGGAGATCAATGCCTTTGAAATACTGGAAACTTTCTGCCTCTCCTGGTTCCTGAAGCGCATTTTCGCGCAGGGTCGCCGGTCCTATATCGTAGCGATAAAATGAAACTCAGCGAGTTCCAGTATGACCTGCCCCAAGAGCTTATTGCTCAGTTTCCGCTCGCAGATAGGTCTGCAGCGCGCCTGCTGGTCCTCAACCGCAAAACCGGTGCAATACTAAACTCAACGTTCAACAGTATCGCGGATTTCATGCAGCAAGGCGACCTACTTGTCCTGAATAACACCAAGGTGTTCAAAGCGCGCCTTGTCGGACGGAAAAAATCTGGCGGCAAAGTCGAAGTCCTGCTCATAAGGAAGACAGACAGGGATCTCTGGGAAGCAATGATCTCCCACGCAAAGCGCATGCACGAAGCAACAGCGATAGAATTCGCTGACAAGACCTTTGCCACGATTGAAGAG
>WOR8_10007894_pt1 | contig 10132 bp, 7 predicted proteins | sample DeeMarSeWOR38_10_FD_19890 | JGI IMG/M metagenome (IMG submission 19890)
GATCCCCTCGACCGCTCACCGGCTCCCACCCAGTGAAATCATCTGGAAGCCAGTGGATTTCGGCTCGATCTCCACTGGTAGTTTGCTGAGCCCAGTCAATCAATGTTTTAGTCAACCCCTCGTTATCATAGGCAAATAGCTCTGGCTGGTCTAGAGAACGATGGAAGCGATACAGGCACAGGTAATTTGCCCTACCCTTCATACATACTGCCCGAAAGGGCTGCGGGATGTGTCTTTTGAGGAGAGGAATATCCTGGTCCAACAACTGATCTTGTAGTGTCTTAGTCCCTGTGGAGATGATCGTTTTTTTCTGGCTCAGCACAGCTGGAATGAGATATGCGAGGGTTTTCCCGGTGCCCGTGCCAGCCTCTATGATGCTCGCCCGCCCCTGGCTAATGGCCCCCATCACCTCCAGTGCCATGGTCTCCTGCACCAGACGATATTCGTAGTCTTCAAGTACACGACTCAATAGACCATCTTTACCGAAGATCTTCTCCATATCGATCCTCTATATACCAGGCCTGGCTTTAGAAAGAGTGTGCAACTGAACTGCTACCACAATTGGTCTTCGGAAATCCCAAATCCCAAGGACGAAATCCTAAACAAATTCAAATTCTCAAAATCCAAATAACCAAAACCTAATGCTACGTTTAATCTCTCGTTTGGAACATTTGAATATTTGAATTTAGGATTTATTTAGGATTTAGAATTTCGATATTAGGATTTGCTGACTTGCATTGGAACGTAGAACCTGAGATCTAAAACAATAGGGTGTTAATAGATCTACATGGGTTCCCCATCCAGGTCACCCTTGAAGAAATCATCTACGGCAGGTGTCGACGCTGCAGTGGTTTCGGTAGGGGCTGTTCCTTCCTTGAAGGCTTCAAAAACCGCATTTTCGTCACCTGGTTTGGCCAGTAGTCCTGTTTTCGGATCTATTTTTGCAAACACAACATTCTCCGGTACTGTGAAGACGTTCACCGGCTTGTTGTTCAGTATATCCGTAGTGAAATCTACCCAAATGGGACTGGCTGCTCTCGACCCGGTCTCATATTTACCCAAAGTCCGATCATCGTCAAATCCTACCCAGACTCCAGTGACGTAATCAGGAGTGAAACCGATGTACCAGGCGTCTTGCAGCTTATTGGTCGTTCCGGTCTTTCCTGCTGCCGGGCGCTTCAGGGCCCGAGCCCGCCAACCGGTGCCGTACTTGACCACTTCCTGAAGCAAGTGGGTCATGACATAGGCTGTGTCTTTTTCGAGAACTCGCTCCCTTTGCGTTGTATGCTCCTCCAAAATATTGCCATGGCGGTCCAAAACCTTGGTGATAAAGATAGGACTCACCAACTCACCCAGATTTGCGAACACTGAATAGGCATTGGTGAGTTCCAGGAGAGAAACCCCCGAAGAACCCAGGGCCAGTGATAAATCCCGCGACAAGGGTGAGGTGATACCGAATCTTCGAGCATAGTCTATAACATAATCGATGCCAATATCTCGCAAAATTTTGATGGTCACCACGTTCCGGGAGAAGATCAAAGCAGTGCGAAGCAGCGTGGGTCCATAGAATTTTTCTTTATAATTTTTGGGCTTCCACTTAAAGTCCATCTCCTCGTCGGTGTAAATTATCGGTGAATCGATAATGATGGTGGCTGGAGTGTAGCCCTTATCTAGCGCCGCCGCATAAGTGAAGGGTTTAAAAGCAGAGCCAGGCTGACGTCGAGACTGAATGGCACGGTTGAATTGACTCAATTTGAAATCTAGTCCCCCCACCATTGCTTTAACGTGTCCCGTGGAGTTTTCCATACAGAGCAAGGCTCCCTGGACCTCCGGCTCCTGCTCTAGCGCAACAAGCCAGCCCTTGGTCTTGGTGTCCTCCTCCAGTAAGCCTACCAGGATGACATCTCCCACCCTGAGCACCTTTGAGGGGTCGCTTACCTTCACGGTCCCATAGGCTATCTCTGGATCGGGCTTACGAGCCCACTCCATCTTGGCCAACGGCAGCGTTCCCACAGTACCGTTCAGCCGAACTGATACGGTTTTTTCTCTCCTGGAGACTCCAATCACCACTCCCTTGACCATAGCCTCTTTTTCGAGTTGCCTCTCCTCGCCCGACTCTTGCAAGTCCTTGAAAAATGACTCGATTTCCTCTGGTGCTAGGTGCTTGAGGGGTCCTCTGTAACCCTGCCGCTTGTCCAGCTGGTAAAGACCTTTTTGGATAGCTTCTTGCGCCTCATTTTGAAAGGCCACATTCACAGTGGTGTAAACCCGTAAACCCTCTCGATAGAGGGCTTCTTCTCCGTATTTATCCTCTAGGTACCGTCGGATATGCTCAGTGAAATAAGGTACACCGCCGATGTCCCAGTCTTTTCGCTCTTTGATATCCAACTTATAGGCCAGAGCCTCGGCAGCCTCATTGGTGGTGATGTAGCCATCCGCCACCATCCTATTTAAAACATATACCTGCCTCTCTTTTGCCCTCTCCGGGTAACTGTAGGGTGAATATCGACTAGGCGCTTGGGGCAATCCTGCGATCGTGGCGCATTCGGCAAGATTGAGCTCCTCCACGTTCTTTCCGAAGTAATTCTGCGCCGCAGCTTGCACGCCGTAAGCGCCGTGGCCAAGGTAGATTTGATTCAGATACAAAAAAAGGATTTCTTGTTTAGACAGATGCTTTTCGATCCGATAGGCAAGGATTGCCTCTTTGAGTTTGCGGCTAAAACTTCTCTCTGGGCTCAAAAGCAAAGATTTAGTAACCTGTTGGGTTATGGTGCTGCCGCCTTGGACAATGCCACGTGCTTTGATGTTTTTCCACAGAGCGCGAAGTATACCCAGGAAATCAATCCCTTCGTGTTCGAAAAATCGCGAGTCTTCTGCGGAGACAAAAGCTTCTATTAGTCTTTGCGGAATCTCTTCCAGAGGAACTACTATTCTCCGCTCCAAATAAAATTCTGCGATTAGACTACCATCATCAGCATAAACGGTGGTTATTATTGACGGTTCATAGTCTTGTAGAGAAGTAATCTGGGGAAGATTCCGAGTAATGCGATAGAACCCGTAAGCGCCACTCACGAGAAAGACGAATAAGATTATCAAGAAGGCCCATGCAATTATTGAAACCGTCCCCCTCTTGCGCTTCTTTCTTGCTGTTAGTTGCGGTCTTCTAAAGTGGTCCTTCAAGGAGTATACCTCTATGATTCACTTTCTGGTTTGGTCAAAGGCTGGATTTTAGAACACTAGGCTACTGATGTCAAAAGCATTTATCAGAAGATCTCTCTATTAGGCACTGCTCCTTTTACTACAATCTTTGCAAAGGCTCTTTACGAGATCTTGCAAAGATTGTTCACTTTTTGAGATCAATTCTACGAAACACTGCTAATAAAAGCTGCAGAGCCATACCATTTCCGCTAGAATCAAGCTGCAACTCTGCAATTTATCAAATAGCCGAGTTAAACCTATGTCCTTAACCATTTTCAAGGATAAGACCCTCAATATTGCCCACCGCGGAGCCAGCTCCCTTGCCCCGGAGAACACTCTTTCTGCGGCCCGTAAAGGTTTGGCAGTGGGCGCCGACATGTGGGAGCTGGACGTTCAATTCACCGCTGACGGTGAACTTATTGTAATTCACGACGCAACGTTAAAACGCACTTCAAATAGTAAGGATTTATTCCCCCAGCGGAGACCCTGGCAGGTTCATGAGTTCACACTTAATGAGATCCGCCGACTTGATTTCGGCTCTTGGTTTATTGAACAGGATCCCTTTGGCCAGATCGCTGCCGGGCTAGTCACTCAGGAGGATCTTGAAAACTATGTGGGGGAACCTGCTCCGACTCTGGAACAAGCACTGTTATTTACCAAAGAGCACAATTGGCGCGTCAATATAGAGATAAAAGATCTCAGCAAGAGGCCAGGTAACAAGCAAATCGTCGACAGAGTGATAGCTCTCGTGGAAAAACTGAACATGGTGAATATGGTCCTCGTTTCATCTTTCAATCATGAGTATCTGGCCCAAATTGTAGCGTCTTATCCTCACGTGCTCACGGGCGTTTTAGACACGAAACCTCACGCGCGACCGGTTTCGTTGCTCCGTCGCCTCGGCGCTCGCACCTACCATCCCCGCAAGAGTTTTCTTCCTTTGGCTGATATTGCAAAATTAAAGCGGCAGGGGTTCGGGGTGAACGTTCGAACAGTAAATGACCGGAAAACTATGGAGAGATTGGTGCGGGCGGGCGTAAGCGGCATTTTCACTGATTTTCCTCACGTGCTCGCCGCAGTCATTACCAGTCACGGAAAAACTTGGCTCTAGCCTCCGTTGCAAACTCAATTTAACCTTTACCCACGACCTGCTGTCTTTGGACTTTTAGATGATCCACTGTTTCATCAGTTTTCTTCACCCACGTTCCTTGTATAAAGGCCTCGGTCATTCTATAAGCTTCGTCATCTGTGAATTGTCTCGGAGGGTGTTTCATGAAGTAGGCAGACGGACCGTAGAGAATACCGCCTTCATTCCGATTGAGGGCTAGTTTGCAGCATCGGATGGCATCGATACCAACGCCAGCAGAATTTGGCGAATCCTCCACGGAAAGACGCAACTCCAAGTCCATTGGCACATCGCCGAAAATCTTGCCTTCCATGCGAATAAAGCAGATCTTGTTATCTTTCTGCCACGCCACATAGTCACTCGGCCCAATGTGGATGTTTTCGTCATCCAACCTTCTTGCCGCCACCGACTGAACTGATTCCGTCTTGGATTTTTTCTTGGAAATGAGACGACTACGGTTTAGCATGTTGAGAAAATCGGTATTTCCCCCGGTATTTAGCTGGTAAGTCCGTTCTAGCTTTACCCCTCGCTTCTTGAAAAGATCGGTCAGCATCCGGTGAACAATGGTAGCACCGAGCTGGCTCTTGATGTCATCACCAATGATAGGGAGATTTCTCTCCTTGAACCTATTGGCCCAGGAAGAATCACTGGCGATGAAAACAGGCATGTTATTGATGAAACCTAGCCCTGCCTCTAGTGCACATTCAGCGTAAAAGCGGGAAGCCTCCTCCGAGCCTACAGGCAGGTAGTTTAAAAGAATCTCCGCTTCCGACTCCTTTAGAATTCGAATCACATCCTCTGATCCAGGTTGCTGCTCCTTTGCAGGAACAAAGGTGTATTTCTCGGCATAATTCTCCATGTGCTCCGCAAGGCCATCCAGAATTCGACCCATGTGAACGGTGGTGCCAGTTTTGCGAATGTCTTTGTAAAACACTGTCGTGCAGTTGGGTGGAGCGAAGATCGCCTCGGCCACGTCCTTGCCGACCTTTCTACGGTCGATGTCAAAAGCGGCTACCACCTCGATATCATACGGTTTATATCCCCCGATATCCCAGTGCATCAAACCGATAGCCTCTTCTCCATCCTTGCCCCTGTAATAATTAATGCCCTGAATTAAAGAACTGGCGCAATTTCCGATACCAACAAGACCTATTTTGATAGTAGTGATCTGTCCACCCCCTACCAACGCTGCCATTCACCCTTTATTGCAAAAGATAAACAGTTGCCCGCTGCCGTCAATCGCTGTAAGAGAACTATTCAGACAGGATCTTCACCGCAGTTCGAACTTTCATTGTAAGTAACAAGCGCTATACCATAATGCAGAGTAGAAGATTTGATTACCCAAAGGAAGCTAGAGGCAGTCGCAGTCACAGTTCTTGTAACAATATAACATTATTGTCTCTTTTCAGAGACCTTGTCAAGCTTTCATCCGCCAGGGGGTCTCCATTTTTTTCTGTGAGTTGACCAGTGATTGAAAACAACACCACCAAAGGGACTTGGTCGTTCCTTGCCCTTCCTCTGAAGCAAGTGGCGGGAAATACTTCCGCGGTGTGTCCTAGCCTTGCCGCCGCAGTTTGGACACCGGGATTCCGCAGAGGAATGTAAAAACCGCATCTCCAGCATTCACGTAGGTGTGCTGGCTTTGGGGAGGAACAAAGACTATATCCCCTGGAGCCACCTCGAACCATTCACCGTCGATCTGTACTCTCCCTTTTCCTTCCATAATATAGTTTTCGTGTTCAAATGGATGGGTATGGTTGGGAGTATTGCCCCCAGGCGCAACTTCTATCACCCGCAAGGCATAGGTAGGGGCGCCATCTCTTTCTTCATCTATCACCCAACGGATAGTAACCCCAGGTGCCTCATCTCCGAAGACTTCGGCCTCCACTTCGCTGTAGTGGCAGACTTTTGCTCTTGGTTCGGTCATTTCCAAGTCTCCTCTTCTCAGTCAAATCATTTCTTTCTGCCTAATGCTTGCCGCTCAGGACTGATATTCAGACGGATTAACAGTTTCATATACAGCTGAATAATCATCCTCAGCAAATCCTTTTTCGAAGGTCAAGGCCAGGATGCGTCGCAACCCCTCTAGGGTGCTGAGTTTAAGACCCAGGGCTTCCGCTTCACTCTGAAAAAGCCCTATGTCTTTTGCCAGATGTTTGCCAGAAAAATTTGGCTTCGTGTAATTACGAATGAGCATCCGTTCGAGCTTCTTGTCGAAAGTCGGGGCATAGAGAGCGCTCTCACGTAAGATGTTCATGAAAAGATCCACCTCGATCTCATGCTTCTGGACAAAGGCCAGACTTAGGGCAAAGCCGGCTGTTAGAGAGGCTATGAGCTGGTTCATTGCCAGTTTTAGGGCCGAAGCCTTGCCCACGTCTCCAATCAGTACAGGGTTGGGGCCAAAGCATTGAAGTAACCCAGACCACCGGTCAAACTGTACTCTTGAACCGCCAACCATCACCAGGAGATTACCCGCCCTCGCCTCCGGAATGCTGCCGAGTACCGGCGCCTCAAGGTAATCTCCCCCTCGCTCCTTCACTTCTCTGCACAAATCAATGCTCTCAGAGGGTGAAATGGTGCCCATCTGAATCACCGTACGGCCGTTCAATTCCGGTGTTGGCCTGCTGTCAAGGAGCACCTCACGGATAGCTGGTGCGTCAGCGAGCATCAAGATAACGCACTGAGTTGATTCAATTGCCTCTGCTGCCGCCCCTACTATGCGCGCACCCGCGGACTGAAGAGGTTTAGTCTTGTCCCGGTTCCGGTTGAATACTAAAAGTTCATAGCCGGCAGCGAGGACTCTCTCAGCCATGGGACGACCCATCAAGCCAGTCCCAATCAGGGCAACGTTCATTGTCCAACCCCTTCTTTGGATCCTTGCAGGGCAAAATCCACCGCTGCTAGAGCGTGGATGGCCGCGGTATCAAAAAGCTCCAGCGGGGAATCTTTTTGCTTAATCAAGAGCGATATTTCCGTACACCCCAGGATGACTCCTTCCGCGGCTCGCTCCTTTAGATTTTTGATAATTTGGACAAAGCTCTTCTTGGACTCCCTGTCTACTTTTCCCAAACAAAGTTCGTTGTATATGATCTGGTTTATGGTGTTGCGTTCCTCTTCAGGGGGAATCAACACATCAAGACCGTGTTCCGCCTTTAAACGGTTTTGATAGAAATCCTCTTCCATTGTGTACTTGGTTCCGAGAAGCGCGACTCGGTCGATGCCCTGCTTTTTGACCTCCGTGGCTGTGACATCCGCAATATGAAGAAGAGGAATCTTCACGGCTTGCTGGACCTCTGGAGCCATTTTGTGCATGGTGTTTGTGCAGATGAGAAGACAGTCGGCACCGCCTCGCTCGACCCGCCTGGCCGCATCGCACATAAACTCAGTTGCTTCCTCCCACCGTCCCTCTCTCTGCAATGTTTCTATATCGCTGAAATCTACACTGTAGAGCAAGATTTTTCCTGAATGATGTCCTCCCAACCGCTCCTTGATAGTCTGGTTAATTATCCTGTAGTACTCGCTAGTGGATTCCCAACTCATGCCCCCGATTAACCCGATTACTTTCATCGCCAAGCCTCCCGCTGTTGCCAATTCTTACCCACCATCTCTAAAAAACTGGAGATTGGGCCACACATCCAACCCTTTCGCCCTTTATGGCTGCAGTAGCCGGGCTTGCTGCAAGTTAGTTCGGCTGGCAGAGCCTTGTATTGAAGAATATTGCCAGAACACTACACTAGTGTCTTGTAAAGCGGGGCCGAATCTCTTACTCTCAAGCACGTAGGTTGATTACATTATGGTTCACCTGCAAAGCGAACACCCACTCCCCCGAAAGAAAGATACATAGGAAGCAGAGATCATGAACAAACTTCTCTGGCAGCCACCGGACGAGCGCATTAGAAATACCAATATGCACCATTTCATGCAATATGTTAATGCTCGCCACGGCAAGAATTTCAGAAGTTACGAGGACCTCTACAACTGGTCCATTGCCGACAGTCCTGCTTTTTGGCAAACCCTCTGGCATTACGGGGAGGTCATTCACAGTCGATCCTATAACAAGGTAGTAGATGACCCAAACAAAATGCCGGGAGCGAGATGGTTCGAAGGGGCTCGGCTCAACTTCGCTGAAAACCTGCTACGGTACCGGGATGACCGCATCGCCCTCAGCTTCAAAGGGGAGACCCGACCAACCCTGAGCATTACCTATGGTGAATTGTATCAGCAGGTGGCTCGCCTTGCCCAGTCTTTGCGAAACATGGGAATCCAAGCGGGAGATCGTATAGCCGCCTTCATGCCCAACATGATCGAAACGGTGGTGGCCATGCTCGCCGCCACCAGCATTGGGGCCATTTGGTCTTCTTGCTCACCTGATTTTGGCATAAAAGGTGTTCTTGATCGCTTTGGCCAGATTGAGCCTCGCATCCTTTTTACAGCTGATGGCTACTTCTACAATGGGAAAGACTTTGATTCCTTGAATAGAATTTCTGAGATTATCAAGGAGTTGCCAAGTATTGAAAAAATCGTGGTTGTCCCATACAAAGACAGGGAAGCCCCTATTGGTTCCATGGCCAACACCGTCCTCTTCGAAGACTTTCTCGCCCAGGATGGCAAAGAATTATTCTTTGAACAACTTCCCGCCAATCATCCCCTTTACATCCTGTATTCATCCGGTACAACGGGAGTGCCAAAGTGCATTGTTCATGGGACGGTGGGGACACTGTTGCAGCACATCAAGGAACTGAAGCTCCACTCAGATGTTAAAAGGGAAGATACCATTTTCTATTTCACCACCTGTGGTTGGATGATGTGGAACTGGCTGGTGAGCTCCCTGGCTCTTGGAGCCAGGGTTTTTCTCTATGATGGTTCACCCTTTTATCCTGATCCAAACGCCATGTGGCAGATGGCCCAAGACGAGAGAATCACCATTTTCGGCACCAGTGCCAAATACCTTGCAGCTCTTGAAAAAGCCGGAGTGAAACCAAAGGAATCCTTTAACCTGACACCACTCAAGGCCATTCTCTCAACAGGTTCGCCGCTCTCTGCTGAAAGCTTCGAATTCGTCTATCGCGAGATCAAGGACGACCTCTGCCTCTCTTCCATCTCAGGGGGAACAGATATCATCTCTTGTTTTGCCCTAGGAAATCCCATGGGACCTGTGTATGCTTCTGAACTCCAGTGTCGTGGCCTCGGCATGAAAGTGGAGGCTTACGATGAACAGGGTAATTCTGTCACAGGGAAAAAAGGAGAGCTTGTCTGCACCATGTCGGCGCCGAGTATGCCCATTTCCTTTTGGAACGATCCCAACAATACCAAGTATGCTGAGGCGTACTTTGATGTGTATCCGGGAGTCTGGCTGCACGGTGATTATATAGAGATAACCGAGCATGGCGGTGTTGTCATCTATGGCCGCTCGGATGCCACCCTCAATCCAGGGGGTGTACGCATTGGTACGGCTGAAATATACCGTCAGGTGGAAAGCATTCCGGAGATCCTGGACAGTCTGGTCGTTGGGCAGGACTGGGAAGATGATGTAAGAATTGTTCTTTTCGTAAAACTCCGTGAAGATATTACTTTTTCCAACGAGTTAGTTTCACGAATCAAAGCAACGATCCGAGAAAACTGTACACCGCGGCATGTCCCTGACAAATGCATCGAGGTGGAGGATATTCCCTACACCATCAGTGGCAAGAAAGTGGAATTGGCAGTTCACAATATTCTCCATGGCCGGGACGTAAAAAACAGAGACGCCCTGGCCAATCCTGAGGCCCTGGATTGCTATGTGGGTCTCCCTGACTTGCAAACGTGAGATCC